>Ga0138256_10001737_pt1 | contig 23475 bp, 22 predicted proteins | sample KNB2016incub_MG_FD_105486 | JGI IMG/M metagenome (GOLD analysis project Ga0138256, IMG submission 105486) | Active sludge microbial communities from wastewater in Klosterneuburg, Austria - KNB2014incub_MG | ecosystem: Engineered > WWTP > Activated sludge > Unclassified | place: Austria... | reverse complement strand
TGCGATTATTTGGCAGTGATAGAATTTCATCCGTTATGGAAAGAATCGGTATTAAAGAAGGTGAAGTGATTCAACATCCGATGATAAGCAAATCTGTTGAACGTGCACAAAAGAAAGTTGAAGAAAATAACTTTGCTATTAGAAAACGTTTGCTTGAGTATGATAATACGATGAATTCTCAACGTGAAGTAATTTATTCTAAAAGACAAAAAGCTTTGCAAGGTGACAGATTAAAAAGTGAAATCCTTACTCAGATGGAAGAGTATGTTGATGAAATTGTTGAAAAACATTTTGAAGATGTTAATGTAACCGGTTTAAGAGAACAATTACTCCAACATTTTTTAGTTGATTTTAAAGTAGAACCTGAAGAGTTTGAAAAACTTGGAATAGGTGGATTAAAATCCAAAATAGTTGATGCTGCTTTAGATTTTTATAAAAGAAAAGAAGAAGTACTTGGCTCAGAATTAATGGCAAGATTGGAAAGATATGCAGTGTTAAGTGTAATCGATCATAAATGGAAAGAACACTTGCGTGAGATGGATGATCTGAAAGAAGGAATTGGTTTAAGAGCTTATGGGCAGAAAGATCCGCTTGTAGAATATAAAGGTGAAGCGTTTAAGTTGTTTGTTGAATTGTTAAATCAAGTAAGAAATGAATCTGTTTCTTTTGCCTTTAAATTTTTTCCACAAGCAGCGGAAGAAGTTCAGAGAAGAAGAACTGCACCAATTAAAATGATGGAAAGCAAACAGAGCACCGAAAATATTGGTTTATCAAGTCATCCTCCGCAAACAAATGCTGAAGGTAAAGTACAAACAGTACGGACTGAAGAAAAAACAGGTCGAAACGATCCTTGTCCTTGTGGTAGTGGTAAGAAATTTAAACAATGCCATGGCAAATAAAATCGGAGCCATCAATGAAAAAAATTGAAGCAATAATTCGTCCCTTTAAACTTGATGAAGTAAAAGAAGCATTAGTTGAAGAAGGAATAAAGGGTTTAACAATTTCTGAAGTTAGAGGCTATGGTAGGCAAAAAGGCCACACAGAAACTTATCGTGGCAGTGAGTACCAGATTGAATTTATTCCAAAAATAAAAATAGAAATTGTAGTTGATGATTCGCTTCAAGAAAAAGTTGTAGATGCAATTTTAAGAACTGCTAAAACAGGGCAGGTTGGTGATGGCAAAATATTTATATCTGATGTGCAGGAAGTTATAAGAATAAGAACTGAAGAATCCGGTCCACAAGCTTTGTAGAAAAAAATACCTTTTTCTTTTTAAAAAGGATTAATACTTTACGGTATGATTTTAAGAACAAAAACATTTAAGCATTTTCTAATACTTATACTTCTTCTTATTTCTAGTGGATGTTCTGTATGGGAAAATTTTACAACCTATTTTAATCTATACTACAATACAGCATCCATTTTTGAAGATGCTGAAAATGAAATTCTATCTCAAAAACGAGATTTGTTTTCGAATGAACCGCTTGTGGTTCCTGGATCTGCAAAAACAAATCTTATAAAAGTTGTAGAAAAAGCTTCTAAACTTTTGCAATTCAATTCAAACACATCTTTTGTTGATGAAGCATTAATGATGCTTGGTAAATCATTTTACTATCAGAATAATTATCAAAAATCTATCAGAAAATTTGAAGAATTACTTGCTACAAATCCTGATGACGAAATTGCAACGGAAGCAAATCTATGGATAGCTAAATGCAGATTTGAGATGCGCGAATTTACTGAAGGATTAAGTATTCTTGATGTTGTCCGTAAAAAATCTGTTGAAGAAGATTATGAGAAATTAATTAAAGAATCATATGCACAAGAAATAAAGTATAGAATAAAAGAAGAGGATTATGATTTAGCTATAAGTCTTGCAAATGAGTTTGCTGAAGTTTATGATGATGATGTTGTGCGCGCTCAAATTTATTATGAGTTAGGAAATCTGTACTTGCTTAATAAAAATAATGAAAATGCTATAGTAGCTTATGAAAAAGTTTTTGAAAATGAACCTGATTTTGATCTTCAAGTTGCCGCAACGATTAAATACGCAAACGCTCTGCGTAATGCTGGCCAGAATGAAAAAGCTTTAGAGGTTTTTGAAGATATACGGGATGAAGATAAGTTTTCTACGTCTTACAACGAAATTGATTTTGAGATTGGTAAAACGTTTGTTCAACTTGGTGAATATAATAAGGCTTATGATCAATTCAGGCTGGTTGATTCAATGTATAAAAATACTACTTTTTCATCAGCCTCAAATTTTGAATTAGCTGAATTATATCGCACAAAATTTATGAATTATGATAGTGCAGGTTATTTTTATTCTAAAGCTGCTACTACAAACTTGCCAAAAGATTATCAAACAATCGCTAAAGAAAATAATCTGTTGTTTGCTAAATACTCAAGACTTAGAAAAGATATTAATAAAATAAGCAAGCAATTATATTATTCACAAAATCCAGAAATATTTTCAACGGATTCAACTAATTATGTTGCTGATTCGTTAAAGCTTTTAACAGAATATCTTGAGCAAAAAGAAATGCAAGATATCTGGAAAAGTGTTGATACAGCATCAAGAAATTCAAATATAAAAGATTCAACATTAATAAAAGATTCTATTTTTGTTAAAGATAGTTTGATGAAAGTCGATAGTTTAATCAGGATTGGAGAACTGTCATCCATTGATACAATTGGCTTAAGAAAAAATATTTTAGATAGTTTGAAAGTAAAAAATCTTGCAAAGTTAAAAGACCCAAAAAATCCTGCAAATGTTATTAACCAATTGCAAAGCCAGGTAAAATTAGATAGCGTTAAATTCAAAAAAAATCCACCAAGAAAACTTAAAATTACTACCGACTCGGCCAAAACCGTTCTTGCAAAAAATTGTTTAGAACTTGGAAATTTATTTTTAACAGAGTTTGATGTTCCCGATTCCGCGTTAAGTTTATATAATAAAATTCTGATAGAATATCCTTCGCCAACTTATTATCCTAATACGCTGTATGCTCTTGGCAGTTACTATCTAACTCTTGATGATAAAAGTAAAGCTGATAGTTTATTTAACATTATATATGATAATTATAAAGATAGGACAATCGTTAACTCTGCAGCCAGTAAACTTAACAAGCCTTTAATAGATCTAAAGTTTGACCCAGCAAAAGATTTGTTTGCATCGGCAGAGGATTTAATGTTAGAAGGTAAGTTCGATCAATCATTGATAAAACTGTATAACATTTACCGCAAGCATCCTAAATCTGGTGTTGCACCGCAAGCATTATACACATCTGGTTGGATTTTAGAGAATGATCTTTCACTTCTGGATTCAGCGGCAATGGTTTATGATACTTTGATTGCAAAATATCCTGCAAGTGTTTATGTAAAAAATGTTTCAAAAAAAGTTTCTGCTTATAAGCAGGAAAAATTTAGAATCCAAAAAGCGATACAGGATAGTATAAATGCAATAGCAAAGTTGCACAATGATTCAGTTATAGTAGCAAAAAATGATACATTGTTAAATAATGCTGAAGATATTATTGATGAAAATCTCAACCTTGGTGGTGTTGATGAGAATAAAAATGGTATTACTGATCCTGCATTAGACAACAATATTGTTAATAATCCGGTTGGAATAACGACAAAGAAAAAACTTGATCCACTTTGGGATCCGAGAAAGCACTTCAACTAAACTTCACAATAATTTTTTAATTATTGAACTATGCGATACCGTGAACTACTCGAACTCATTGAAGAAGGCGAAAATATTCAATGCGAGTTTAAACGTAAATTTTCAACATCGGAAAAAATAGCAAGAGAAATGATTGCTTTTGCAAATACAAAAGGTGGGTATCTACTGTTTGGTGTTGATGATGATAAAAAAATTGTTGGAGTTGAGAGCGAAAAAGAAACTTCAGAACTAGTAAATGATACGGCTGCAAATCATTGCGAACCTAAAATTGATATCTTTATTGAATACAAAGAAGTTGATGGAAAAGAAATTGTTATTGTAAAAGTTCCTGAATCAAAAAATAAACCTCACCGGTTACAGGATTATCAATCAGAACTTGATATTACAAATGCAACCGTTACAATTCGAGTAAATGATAAAAGTGTTCAGGCAAGCAAGGAAATGATTAGAATTCTTCGGGCTCAGACAAATCAATTAGCGCTAAAAAAATATATTTTGGGTCAAACAGAAAAAACTGTATTTGAATATCTATCTAAAACTGAGCGAATTTCTGTTAGAGAACTGAGTAATCTTGTAAACATTTCTGAAAGAAGAGCATCAAGAACTTTAGTAAAAATGGTAAGAGCAAATTTATTGATGATTCATACCAAAGATAATGGTGAAGAGTTTTTTACTATGGCAGTTTAAACTTTATTAGACAAATCAAATATCTTTCGCAACTCAAAAATTGCAATACCGTAAGCAACTGCAACATTTAAAGATTGTTTAATTCCATATTGTGGAATTTCAATTGAGTAATCACACAAATCTAAAACATCTTGAGATATACCGGTTATTTCATTCCCAACAACAAGACAAAGTGGAAACTCATATAAATTGGAATCAGAATAAGATTTGCTGTTTTCTGTAAGTTCTAATGCACAAATTTTTATTCCATTAACTTTTAAATCTTTAATTGTATCAATAGGATTTTTTATATACTCCCATTTTACACTTTGTGTTGAGCCAAGTGCAGTTTTAAGAACATCTTTATTGCCTTTATTTTCATCATCAATTGGTGGATATGGAGTGTAACCACATAAGATAAGTTTTTCAATCATCGCCCCATCTGATGTCCTAAATATCGAACCAACGTTGTAGGAACTACGAATTGAATTTAGTAAAACTGTTACAGGTAGTTTTTTAACAGTATGGATTTTGTCAAGTGTAGATCTGTTTATAGAAATTTCATCGTGAGATAATTTTCTCATCTACTCTCCCTCTCCTTGGGAGAGGCTCTTATATGCTAATTGTCCACAAGCTGCGGCAATATCTTCACCTTGAGTATAACGAACAATTACTGTTATGCCATTATCTCGAAGTGTTTTAACAAATTCATCAACTCTAAATTTTTGTGATGGCTCAAGTTCCTTTGCAAATCCAGTTGGATTCATATGTGCAATTGAATTAAACGGGATTACATTTATCTTACAAGGAATCGATTTACACAATCTAACAAGAGCATTTAAATCATCAGAACGATCATTTAAATCTTTTAACATTACATATTCAAATGTAATTCGTGTATCAGTTTGTTTGGCAAAATATCTAACAGCTTCAAGATTTTCTGTTATAGAATACTTTTTATTTATCGGCATAATCTTGTTACGTGTTTCCTCAAACAAAGAATGAAGTGATAAAGCTAATTTTACTTTTAATCCGCTGTCTGCAAGTTCAATAATTTTAGGGGCAATACCTGCCGTTGAAACAGTAATTCGTCTTAAACTAATGTCTTTAGTTTTTTCTTCAGCAAAAATATGAAGTGTCTTTAAAGTGTTTGCATAATTTAAAAGCGGTTCACCCATACCCATATAAACAATATTGGATATTTTATTTATTCCATAATCTGTCGAAGCTAAAAGAAACTGATCTATAATTTCTCCAGAAGTAAGATTTCTTTTATAACCCATCAAACCTGTTGCACAAAATTGGCAATCCAACGGACATCCAACTTGTGTTGAAATGCAAAGAGTTGTTCTTTTTATATCAGGTATAATTACTGATTCGACAAGATGCCCATCATTGGTTTCAAATAAATATTTTTTTGTTCCTGATCGTTGTGAGGTTTGTGTAGAAACAAGTGTAAGTGTTTTTAGTTCGCAGTAAAGATTAAGTTTTTTTCTAAGATAATTTGGTAGTGTGGACATTTCATCAAAACTTTGCACCATATGTCCGTATAACCACTCAAATACTTGCTCACCTCTAAATTTTTTTTCTTCTGCTGCAGTAAAAAAATCTTTTAGTTCTTTAAGGGTTAACCCCTTAAGCATCGTTTTGCTTACTGATTCCTCAGTTAAATTTTGTTCTGTCATATCGCAAAATTGAAATGAAATTTGCTGACCATATCAACCTAACAAAAATCCCCGTGATTGATACATATTATTTATTAGCTTATTTTTGAATCAATATTAATGCTCTAAAAAAGCTGCTTAAAATTAACAGGTTTTTACCATAATAAAAAAAGGATTTAAAATGAATTTCGATTTAACCGAAGAACATTTAATGATTCAGGAATCCGCTAAAGATTTTGCAATCAATGAAATTGCCCCTTCTGCAGTGCAGCGCGATAAATCAGCTGAGTTTCCTTACGATATTGTAAAAAAAATGGGTGAACTTGGTTTTATGGGGATGATGGTTTCACCTGATTATGGCGGAGCAGGATTAGATACAATAAGTTACGTTCTTGCTATGATTGAAATATCTAAAGTTGATGCAAGTCTTGGTGTAATTATGTCAGTAAATAATTCATTGGTTTGTTATGGATTGGAAAAATATGGTTCAGATTATATAAAACAAAAATATTTAACTCCGCTTGCTAAAGGTGAAAAACTTGGAGCATTTGCGTTATCAGAACCTGAAGCTGGTAGTGATGCAACAAAACAAAAAACAATGGCAGATAAAGATGGCGATAATTATAGTTTGAATGGAATTAAAAACTGGATTACAAACGGTACTACTGCTGATAATGTTTTAGTTATGGCAACTACAAACAAAGAACTTGCACACAAAGGAATTTCTGCTTTTATTGTTGAAAGAGGAACTCCAGGATTTGGACATGGAGTTAAAGAAGATAAACTTGGTATTAGAAGTTCGGATACTTGTTCACTTACTTTTGAAAATTGCAAAGTGCCTTCTGCAAATCTTATCTGGGAAGAGGGCAAAGGATTTAACTTTGCTATGAATACTTTAAATGGCGGCAGAATTGGAATAGCATCACAAGCAGTTGGGATTGCAGAAGCTTCACTTGATGCTGCAGTAAAGTATGCTAAAGAAAGAAAAGCATTTGGTCAAACAATTTCAAATTTTCAGGCAATTCAGTTTATGCTTTCTGATATGGCGGTAAAAGTTGATGCTGCTAAAATGTTAACATTAAAAGCTGCCGCGCTTAAAGATGCAGGTAAACCTTATATTAAAGAAGGTGCAATGGCTAAGCTATATGCTTCTAAAGTTGCAGTTCAAAACGCACTTGATGCAATTCAAATACACGGCGGTTATGGTTACGTACGTGAGTATTTGGTTGAAAGATATTTACGCGATGCAAAAATAACTGAGATTTATGAAGGAACTTCAGAAATTCAAAAAGTAGTTATTGCCAGAGCATTACTTGATAATAAATAAATTTATTTTGGTTTTGATTTCTCTTTTTATTCAATTATCCATTTCAGTTTATTCTCAAACAGATTGGGTCAGATGGGAAAAATCTGATCCGACTTATCAAAAAAAAGATACACATCTTAATAGAGACTTTGATCTTTCAATCCAATCCGTTTCTGATGTAATTGTTAAACCTTTGATAAACGCTTATTGGTTTTTTGTATCTGACGTTGATGGAGCAAATTGTCCGTTTCATCCTTCTTGTTCAAGTTTTCTTGTTCAATCTATCAAAGAAACAAATCCATTTAAAGGTACATTAATGTTTTTTGATCGATTTACTCGTGACACAAATGTTTTTGGAAGATTGGAACATTACCCAAGATATGGTACTAATCATTTTTATGATCCAATTTCACTTTACACACTTGATAAAGAAAAAATTAAAATCATTCCGACAAATACTTTTATAAATGAATGAGCAATAAAATATTTTTTTTATTGGTTGTGATTTTATTCCCAATCTACGGGCAGCAAATAGATATACATTCACCCAAAAATATTAAGAAGTTTGCCGATTTCCTTTTTTGTGATAAAGATTATCTCCGTGCAATTGATGAGTATAAAAAATACTTACAAGTGGTAGAGGATGATACAGCTAATTATAAAATAGCTTTAGGATATTCTTTAATAAATGATCAATCAAATGCTTTGCAAGAATTTAGTTCGATCAATAATTCATCAGCATTATATGAGCAAAGTAGAATTGAAGTTTTGAAATCACTTAGTTTGTCTAAATCTGATTCCGCATTTTATTTACTTGCCAATAATTTAATAAACTCAAAATCACAATTCTCAAACAATGCTCAAAGATTATTGAACACTTCAATATTATTGAATGAAAATGAATTGCCAGATAAAAATAAATTTCTTATTCCATTTGAGAGCGATGATAAATTATTACTTGGTAATTATTATGACTTAAAAATAAACCCACCATATAAAAGTGAAACTGTTGCGGGAATTCTATCTGCAATTATTCCGGGTTCCGGTAAAATTTATACTGAAGATTACGGCGATGGAATTACTGCTTTTTTGTTAACCGGTTTGTTTACTTACTTAGCATATACAAACTTTGAAAATGATCATCAAACAAGAGGCTGGATTTTTATAGCTCTTGGAGCCGGATTTTATACGGGAAATGTTTATGGTTCAGTTGCTTCAGCCCAGATATTTAATGCAAAAGTTAATTTTAATTTTGAAAATGGATTGAAACTTTTTCTTGAAGATAAAAATTATTTTACTCCAGCTTATGATTTTTGTAAATAAAAAAATATTAGTAATTATTCTGGTTGCAATTACAAACTTGCATTCACAAACTCTTAAAGATCAATTTAGTTATGCTAATGAACTATTTAATGAAGGAAAATATTTTGATGCGATCACTGAATTCAAAAGACTTCAATTCTTTGATAGTGAAAATCAATTTTCATTTCAAAGTAATATATTAATTGGTAAATCTTATAAAGCCGGAGCAAAGTTTGATGATGCAATTAAATATTTTACTCTAGCAGAAATCAGTTCCAGAAACGATGAAGAATATTTCAACTCAAACATTCTAAAAGCAAGAACAAATATCTTACGAAGAACAAATCATCAAGCTGAAAGAATTTTAAACGAATTACTTGTTGATACAAAATTCAAATCAAAAGAAAATGAGATAAAATATTGGTTGGGATGGAATTTGATCTTTTTAGATGAGTGGAAAAAAGCATCAAAAATCTTTTTAGAAAATAATCTTGATACAACATTATCAAATCTATGCATATCGGTTGATGACAAAATGTATTCTGTAAATTTTGCAAAATATAGTTCGTATGTTATTCCTGGTTTTGGGCAATTTTATACTGGCGAATATGTAAGCGGTTTATTATCATTAAGCTGGAATGTTTTTGCCGGATATTTAACTGTAAATTCATTTATTGAAGACAGAGTTTTTGATGGAATAATTACTGCAAATTTTTTATGGATGAGATTTTACTCAGGTAATACACAAAATGCTGAAAAATTTGCATTACAGAAAAATCTTGAAATTTCTAATAAAGCTCTAAATTATTTACAATTTCAGTTTAAAGGCGAAAAACCATAGAGAAAAACTAAAAATTGCACAAGTTTTTTCATCTATTAAATATTATATTTTAGATAGAAATTATCTTAACAGTTAGTAATAACTCTCCATACACAAAAAAGTTTTTAGGAGGAACAATGAAAAATAAAGGTATGATGATCGGATGTGCAATCGGTGGAGTGATCCTTCTTGGAATTGCTATTCTTGTTTCCTGGGGAATAAGTTCTTATAACAATATGGTCTCACTTGATCAATCTGTAATCCAACAATGGGCACAAGTAGAAAATCAATATCAAAGAAGAGCTGATTTGATTCCTAATCTTGTAAATACAGTTAAAGGTTATGCAGATTTTGAAAAAGATGTTTTAACAAAAGTAACCGAAGCTCGCGCAAAAGTTAGCCAATTCAATATCACACCAGAACTTCTTAATGATCCACAAGCATTTGCTAAGTTTCAATCTTTACAGGGTGAATTAAGCGGCGCATTATCAAGATTACTAGTTACAGTTGAAAATTATCCTCAACTAAAAGCCAACGAGAACTTTTTACAGCTTCAAGCTCAGTTAGAAGGTACCGAAAATAGAATTTCTGTTGAGCGTAAAAAGTTTAACGAAGTAGTTCAAACCTACAATACTGCTATAAAAAGATTTCCATCTTCAATGTTAGCAGGAATGTTTGGATTTGGAGAGAAGCAATACTTTAAAGCTATTCAAGGCGCAGATACAGCACCTAAAGTAGAATTTTAAGAATGAAATTATACTTCTTAGTTTTTATTCTTTTTATTTCAACTGCATTTTCTCAACCTGAAATTCCAAAGTTGAAAATGTGGGCTACTGATTTGACTAATACCTTAAGTCAATCAGAATTGAATAACTTAAATATTAGACTAAAAGCTTTTGAAGATACAACTTCAAATCAAATTATTGTTTTAATGATTTCTTCTTTGGATAATTATCCAATAGAAATGCTTGCTGAAGAAACCGCGACTAAAAATAAAGTTGGAACAGAAAAAAATGATAATGGAATACTTTTACTTATCGCAAAAGAGGATAGGGAGTTAAGATTTGAAGTTGGTTATGGATTAGAAGGTCCTGTTCCAGATGCAATCGCTAGTTCAATTATACGTAATGAAATTACTCCACGATTTAAAGACAACGATTATTATCTCGGAATCAATAACGGTATTAGTGCTTTAATAAAAGCAATTGGTGGTGAATACAAAGCTGTTGATACTGAGAATGAGGAAGGTTTTCCATTTATTATTTTCATTATAATTTTCATAGTAATCTGGATATTTGCTAGCAAAGGTGGGCCGTTTGTGCCTGGTGGAGTTTATAGAACAGGAACGAGATCCGGTGGTTGGACAAGTGGAACCAGTAGTTGGGGCGGTAGCAGTAGTGGTTGGAGTGGTGGAGGCGGATTTAGCGGTGGTGGAGGTTCCTTTGGCGGTGGTGGTGCAAGTGGAAGTTGGTAATTTTTGCAATTTTGAGGGTTTTTTAATTATCGCTTGAAGAAGACCTTTAGTTTTTATAAAATGTATACGAAATTTGAAATAATATTTTATTCACTTACTCTGATAATAATTCAAGGAGAACAAAAATATGGCTATTAAAATAACTGAAGAATGCATCAATTGTGGAGCCTGCGAGCCTGAGTGTCCTAATACTGCAATCTATGAAGGTGGAGTTGACTGGGAATTAGCTGGTGCTCATTATGGAAACAGTGATGCTGCTCCTTCAGGGGCTAATGGATTTTTTTCAACAGATTTTTTCTATATAGTACCAGATAAATGTACAGAGTGTAAAGGTTTTCATGATGAACCACAATGTGCGGCTGTTTGTCCGGTTGATTGCTGTGTTCCGGATCCAAATCATGTTGAAGATGTAGATACTTTGCTTAAGAGAAAAGAATATCTTGATGGGATTGGAAGATAAGCTGATTAGATAAACTCGTTAGATAATTTTTTTATTTAAGGGTGGATTTACCCACCCTTTTTTAATATTGGTAGTGAAACTTTAACTATCGTTCCCACCCATTTTTCGCTACTTATTGTAATAGATGAGTTGTTAACTGAACAATATTGTTTTACTAAGGCCATACCCAAACCATTTCCCTCATACTTTCTATTATATCCTTGATATTCTTGCGAGAAAGGTTCAAATATTAATGGTAAATAATCAGGTGAAATTCCTGTCCCTGTATCAGAAATTGTGATTATAACATTTTCTATTTCAGTTTTGCAATCTAATTGAACCTTGCCTTTTTCAGTGTATTTAAAAGCATTATCAATAATATGATTTATCGCCTGACTTAAACTATAAGCATCGCCTTTAATAAAAACGTTTTCCAACTCACCAGAAATTAGTAACTCAACTTTTTTATCTTCAGCAAGTTGAATCCACTGCTCAAGGTATTGCTTAATTACATCTTCGTAAAGATTTAATTTTTGTAATTTTGGTGTGAATGTTCCAGCCTTTAATTGCGCCATATTTACAATTGAATCGATCGTAGAAATAATTCTGTGGCTTTCAGTTTTTACTGCTGAAATTGATTTTTTTAATTCAGATGAAAGTTTTTCCTGGAGTTCATCTTCATAAATCTGCATAAAGTTAGAAATAATATTTATTGGCGTTCTTATTTCGTGAGACATCTGCGCAAGAAACTCAGATTTTAATCTATCAGATCTTTGAGCTTCATCTTTAGCTTTTATAATTTCTATTTCACTTTTCTTTCTATCGCTTATATCTTCTTTAACAGAAATATAATTGACTATCTCGCCGTGTTCATTTTTAAGTGGAGTTACGCTCATATCTTCATAATACGGATCCCCATTTTTTCTACGGTTTTGTATTTCACCTTTCCATGTTTGCCCGGATGAAATAGTCTTCCACATTTCAATAAAAAATTCTTCCGGATGAAGATTAGATTTAAATATATTTACGTTTTTATGCATCAAATCCTCGCGAGCATAACCTGTAATTCTAAACATCGAATCATTAACATAAATTATTTTTCCGGCAGCATCAGTAATCACAATTCCGTTATATGCCGAGTTTAAAGCTGTAGTTTGGATACTAATTAACTCTTCAGTTTTTTTATAATAACTTAAATCCTGAAATACAACTACAACACCAGTAATATTTCCATTCTCATCTCGTATAGGAGAGCCAGAATCTGCAATTGGATAAACAATACCATTTCTAGAAACTAACTCTGTGTGATTAGCTAATCCTACAACTTCACCTGTTTGCATTACTTTTTGAACAGCATTTTGTGCATACTCTTTTGTTGCTTCACTTCTAATTTTAAATATGCTTGAAAGTTCTTTATTAATTGCTTCTTCTTTTGTAAACCCTGTTAATCTTTCAGCAACATTGTTAATAAACTTTATTTTGCCGAAAGTATCTGTAGCAATTACTGCATCTCCCACGCTGCGTAAAATTGTTGTTAACCATTTATCTTTTTCTCTAATAAGTTTTTGTGTATGATCTTTGTAAAGAGCAATCTCAATACTTATATGTAGCTCACGTTCCTCAAAAGGTTTTATAATGTAACCAAATGGATCAGTTATCTTTGCACGTTGTATTGTTACAGGATCAGCATAAGCTGTAAGAAAAATAATTGGAACTTCATATATTTTTTTAATTTCTGCAGCTGTTTCAATTCCATCCAGTTCACCTTTTATACGGATATCCATTAGAATTAGATCAGGTTTTAAGTCAATCACTTTTCTGATAGCTTCATCCCCATATGCTGCAGTCCCTGAAACTGAGTATCCAAGATGTTTAACTCTACTTTGGATTTCTAATGAAACAATACTTTCATCTTCAACAATAAATATTTTTTTCTTTTCCATATTTTTATTCCTGCACTACAATAAATACTTCATTATTGGTTTTCAGTTGAAAACGTAATTTTAAATTCTGTTTTATCTTTTGGATGAACTTCAAGTGTTCCGTCAATCTGTTGAACAAGACTTGTAACCAATTTTAACCCTAATGATTCGGATTCATCAATATTAAAACTGTCTGGCAAACCTTTTCCATTATCTGAAATTGAAAGTACAAATTTGTTAGAAGAAATATTTTTAAAACTTAACAAAATTCTATGCTCTGTAAGTTCATCGGTTTCAATACCTGTAAAAGCGTATTTAAGAGCATTGGATAACAGTTCGTTTATTATAAGTCCTAATGGAACAGATACTTCAACAGATAAATAAACATCGTCCAAATCATAATCAATGTTAAGATTTACAATATTGGTTTTGTAAGTAGTAAAAATAAAATTAGTAAGATTTTTTAAATAATCAGAAAAGTCTATTCTTGCAAGATCTTTTGATTGATAAAGTTTTTCGTGCACAAGTGCTAAAGATTTTACACGGTTCTGGCTATCCTTAAAGATACTTTGTGTTGCTGCATCATCAATTTTAAGTGATTGAAGATACAATAAACTAGTTATTATCTGTAAATTATTTTTTACTCTATGATGAATTTCTTTTAATAAAACTTCTTTTTCACGCAAAGAATTTTGAAGCTCATCTGCGTGCTGTTTTAATTTTTCTTCAAGACTTAGTTGTACAATTGCAACAGCAACCTGGTTACTGATTTCTAAAATTGTATCAATCGTTGATTGCTTAATTCCTTCTGACTCTGCAAAAGCAAAATTTAACTCACCTATTAACTGACCTTGAAATTTCAATCCAACACAAATGTAAGAATTGATTCCTTTTGCTAAAACCAGTTTTTCCATTTCGGATTTTTGCTTCTTTTGAGATAAATTTTCCTCTAAGTAATAATCGACTTCTTGCAATCTTTCTAATGAAGCAAAGTGGCTAAGTAAAAAATTTTCTTCTGATTCAATAATTCTGTTTTTTTCAAAAGTAAATGCGTAAAGCACAGCTGAACCATTTGAAAAATCAAACATTGCTGCGCTTGAGCGAGAGAACTTTACAATGTTGTCATTTATCTTTTGTGCAGAATTCTTAAAAATATCAACAGGTGATTTTGAAGAAATTATGCCTTTATAAATTTCTTCAAGCGTTTCAAGCTTAATTGTGTATTGATTTAAAATTACTTCTGTTTTCTTTCGCTCTTCAATTTCACTAGTAAGTTGAATATTTGTTTTTGCTAGTTCATTAGTTCTTTCCTGTACCTTGTTTTCAAGTTCATCACGACTTTTACTAACAGCATCAGTCATTTTATTAAATGAATCTGAAAGCATACCAAGTTCATCTTTAGAGTGAATGTTAACTCTTGCGGTTAAATCGCCAGATTCAATTCTCTTTGCCATTATAGAAAGATCAGAAATTGGTTTTGTTAATTTTTTGGTGAAGAGAAATGTTGCTAAAAATGATAAAAGAATTGTACCTATTGCTAGCACTATTGCCCTAGTTACCATTTCTCTTATTGTACTATCGTAACTTTCTGTTGAAAGACCAACATGAATCCAACCCCATTCGATTCCAGTATACATAAAAGTTTTAGAAAGATGATAAACCTCATTATTTATTACATTTGAATGGATGATTCTTCCATCAGAAAAATCTTTTGGATTCTTCCAGAAGCCGTCAAGGTTTTCATTACTCCAATTATTTTTTTGAAATAAAAATGATTGTGTTCCATCATTTTTAATAACCGCGATATATAATATTGAGTTACTATTATTTACAGTACTCATACTATAATCAATAATAAGTTGATAATCATCCGTTATTAAAGCAGATTTATTTGCCTGGATATATGATGATGCAACATCCTGAGCCTCAAATCTCATTCTTTCTAATAAAGTTTCCTTTTGATATGGTATGCTAAAAAAAATGTAAAATGATATTGTAAAAATTATTAGTATCCAGATAAATAGAATTATTCTTACTGAAATACTTTTCTGATTAAACTTTGATATTGCTTTCATCATATAAATATAGATTAAATTTTATTTAAAAAACTTGTTATACATATTTATCACTTTTTCTGCTTCATCCAATTGCTCTTTTTTAATTATAGCAATTTTATAAATCTTAAACAGACTTAAGATTTGTTTGCCATTGTTATCTTTATGAAGATTTATGGCAATGTCTTGTATAGCATTTATTGTTTGTGAATTCAATCCTTTTTTGTAAACAAAAACTCCATTTAAAAACGCTTCAGATTTTTTGATGATTTTTACTTTAGATTTAATTGAGGGATTTAATTCACACGCAACATTAAATGTACCTTCAGAAATTATTACGTAATCTGTTTTTCCAAAAAAAAGCGAAAGTAAATCTTCATTTTCACTCTGACTACTTAATTGCAGATTTATTGTTTTATAAAGTTTTGCACCTAATTCATTTCTTAAAATTGCTTTTAACCAATAATAACCAACGGATTTTTGAATTGATCTTGGAATAGAAATCTTTTGGTTTGATAATTGGGTTAATTCTATCTTTGTATTTTTTGAACTGGTTACTAGTAAATAGTGCACACTATTTTCCGAAGGATGATGCATTCCAGATAAAAAAGGAATAAAATCCTTTTTGTTATTTATTTTGAAATAATCATAAACGGAAACATTAAAATATTGTATGTATCCATTTTCAATATCTTTTTGCATTGATTTAAGATCCGTATACATTTTACCTTCAAAATCAAAATCATAAATCTTTTGTTCCTTTAATCTCTTCACAAAAGAATCTGTTAAAATTTTAAATGCAGCTTCAGCATCTTTAAGCTCAACTCCATCAACCATATCAGCAATTCCACCTAATCTTACCACATCTTTTTTTATAGTCTTGTTTGATTGAGCAAAATTTTGTCCAAAAAACAAAAGGATTAATAATAGAAATATTGCTTTTGTGAAATTCATTTCTCTACTCTAATAACTTATAATAACTTTTTAAGTATTCTTCTTTAAATAAAATTAGCTTATCTGCACCAAATAATTGAAGTAACTGCTTACCATACTGGTTTTCGTGCATAGTTGGTAAAATTTCTTGCATTACTTTATTATTATCTGAATTAGTATTTTGAGAATTAAGACAAGTAATCCCTAAAATTAATGGTTCGGAAGAATAAATTACTTTTGTTTGATTGCTTATCCCCGGATTTAACTCTTTAAGAAGATTAAACGATGAGTTTGTAACGATACAAGCTTTTGCTTTATTAAAGAAAACGGGTAATAAAACATTTGTAGCTTTATTACTAAAAATAATTTCCTTAAAAAAAACATCCATTGCTTTTAGTTTGGCATCTTTAAGTAGTTTTCTTAGCCATTTTGTAGCAGCTTGATCTTCTGAATTTGATTGAATGTAAATAGTTTCACCTTTTAACTGTGAAATATCAGTTATTTTATCATTACTATTTACAATTAAATGATAGACATAACCATATAATGAGTTTGAATAGTTAACACAAAATGGCTCAACAGGTATTTTCTTTTTTAATCTTAAATATTCTTCGGTTGTAAGTAATATCATATCAAAGCCATTACTGCAACTTTCCAGAATTTCTTTATCGCCTGTTACAATCTCAACTTTAAAATCACTTTTAATATTCTTTAATTTCTTTATATGATTTGCCAATATCTGTGAAGTTGCATGAGCATCTTCTGTTTTTATATTATGGAAGGAACTCTTTGAAAAAATGACTTTTATTTCTTTTTCATTTTCTGGCAAATTGTTTTGGGTCTTTTGACTAAACAAAGTTAAAGTTAGAAAAAGGAATATTTGCAATAATAAAAGGAGATTCATAAAAATTACTTTGCTAATTTTAAATAGTTTTGTAAATATTCATCTTTATAAGGAACAAGTTTATCAGCATTAAAAAGATGAAGCAATTGTTTTCCATATTCGTTTTCGTGCAGAGTAAATATTATATCCTTTAATGTATTATATGTATCAGTATCTTTCTTTTTTTTATTCAAACATCCTAAGCCAAGTAAGAGAAAATCACTGCTTTCAAGTATTTTCATTTTTGTTTTAATTGAAGGATTTAGTTCAACTAATAAATTCAATGACGCTTCAGTAACAATACACGCTTTAGCTTTATTAAAAAAAACTGGTAAAACAACATTAGTAGCTTTATAATCTGTTAGTATATCCTTTACAAATTTTTTACTATTTGATAAACCTTTTTCTCTTAATAGCTTTTCTAACCATAAGAATGGTGCCTTCTGATTTTCACGTGCTAAAATATATAGTGTTTCATTTTTTAGTTGAGAAATATCATTAATATTATCAGCTTTATTTACTAGAAGATGGTATTTAAATCCAACATTACCGGCTGTATAATTTGTTGTAAATGGTTCTAGTGATAATTTCTTTTGAAGATGTATATATTCTTCAGTGTTTAAAATTATACAATCAAAATCATCCCCAGCAGCCTTTTCTATTTCATCAAGAGTATTAGGTGTCTCTACAATAAATTCTTGCTCAAGTTTATTAGATTTTTTTATATGATTTGCTAAAATTTCTGCTATTGCGTGTGCATCTTCTGTTTTTGCGTTATGAAAAGCATTAATTGAAATAATAAGTTTAATAGTCTTTTGAGTTTTAACATCACTCTTTATCTGGCAATTTGATGTAGTTATTAAAAAAACAGACAATATGTAAACAAATATTGTTTTCATTTTATTTGTATAAGTCCAAATATTTTTGCCAGTATTCATCTTTAAATGGAATCATCTTATCAACCATAAACAAATCTAATAACTGCTTTCCATAGTTGTCTTCGTGCAATGAACTTAATATATCACAAATAAAATCTTTTCTTTTTTTATCCTTGCTCCGTCCATCAAATGAAATAATACCAAACAATATTGGACTTGATTTATTAATGATGTTTAAACTCTTTTTTAGTTGAGGATTTAATTCGAATAGTAATTCTAAAGCTGGTCTGGATACAATTGCGGCAGTAGTTTTATTAAAGTAAACTGGCAGAACAACATTTGTAGCTTTGTAATCATACTTTATATCCTTAAAAAACTTTTCTTTTACAGAAAGATTTGCATCACGTAATAATTTATCCAGCCAAACCGAAGCTGTGTTAAAATTGGATTTTGAAAGGATAATTATTGATCCATCCTTTAAGGATTTTATATCATTAAAATTTTGCTTTTTATTTGTAATTAGATAAAATTCAAACCCAACACTTCCATTTGTTTCATTAACAAAAGTAAAATCTAATTTATTTTTCTTTTTAAGAATTTCAGTTTCAACTGTGGTTGCTAAAATAAAATCAAAAGGTTTTTTTATTGACTCAGAAATCTCATCAACGCCATTGCATATCTCAATCTTAATTTCTTCTTCAAGTTTCATTTTACGCTGTATGTTCTGAGCTAGAATTTTTGTTGTAGCAATTGCATCTTCAGCTTTCATATTTTGCAATAAATTGGTGGAGAAGATTAGCCGGAAATCTTTTTCTTGCGGATATAGTGGATATGCGAGAAATAAAAAACTTAATATTAGGATCTTAAATTTTATTTTAATCTGAAACATATTTAGAGAGTTTAAAAACATAGTCTATTTATATAACTCCATAAACTTTGTAAGATATTCTTCTTTATATGGAATTATTTTATCCAGGCTAAATAGACTTAGAAATTGTCGGCCATCAGCATCATTGTGCATTGTGGTTAGTATATCATAAATAAATTTTTCGCGTTCTTTATTTTTACTTTTAGTATCAAAACTTAAAACGCCAAACAGTAATGTTTTAGATGTAGCCAAAATATGTAAGTCTTTTTTGATGTTTGGATTTAATTCGCACATCACATCAAAACTTTCTTTTGTAATTACTGCCGCATCAACTTTTTTAAAAAAGACAGGCAAAAGAATATTTGTCGGTTTGTAATCAAAAAATATTTCTCCAAAGAATTTATTTTTAACAGGTAATTTATTATCTCTTAAAATTTTCTCTAACCATAGCGAAGGTGTTTGCCCATCAGTTCTAGCAAGTATATTTAGTCTTTGACTCTTTAAATCACTTAAATGAGTCAAGTTTTTATCTTTTCTAGTAACTAAATAATACACAAAGCCATAAGAGCCTTGAGTTTGATTAACTAAGACTGGTTTAACATTCCCCTTCTTAAGCAACTTAACTAAAGTAACCGTTGTTGAAAGTACAAAATCAAAATTAGTCTTAGTAGCATCAATCAATTCTTCATCATTTTCGCAAATAACTATTTCAGCTTCATCTTCAATTCCTTTTTGTTTTTTTATCTTTTCTGTAAAGATCTTTGTAAGTGCAATTGCATCTTCTGTTTTTGTGTTAAAGAAAAGTTCTTTTGAATAAATAAATCGATAAACCTTTTTTGTACCAGCATCTGAATCTTGTGCAAAAAGTAAAGGAGAGAAAATGATTGACAAAACAAATAATATGATTAAGTGTTTTGTAATATTTATACCAGCAAATGCCATATGCTACTTATATAATTCTAAAATGTTATCTAAATATTCCTGTTTAAAAGGTATCAATCTATCTACCATATAAAGTGTTAAAACCTGTTTTCCGTAATTATTTTTATGAAGTTCTTGAAGATATTTTAAAAGAAAATTTTTACGCTCTTCATCTTTGCTCCTTCCATCAGAACAAAATAAAGCATTAGGAAAAGGTTTTGATTTTAAAACTATAATTGCTTCATTTTTAATTTTTGGATTTAATTCACAGATAAGATTGAAAGCTGATTCTGTTACAATCGCGGCATCTGCTTTGTTAAAAAATACTGGCAAAACAACATTTGTAGTCTTATAATCAAAATTAACTTGTTTGAAATACTTATTCTGTGAAGGGAGATTATTATCCTTCAAAATTTTATCCAGCCATAATGATGGCGCCTGGCCTTCAGAATTTGAAAGAACGTAAATAATTCCATCTTTAATATCTCTAAGTGCTTTTTTATTTCCCTTTTTGTTTGTGATGAGATAGTAAATATCTCCATAACTATTATCGATTTCTGAAAGTAACGTTGGCTGGATGCTGAATTTCTTTTTCAATTTTAGATATTCAATTGGTGAGATATAAAGTATATCAAATTGTGTTTTTAAACTATCAAGTAATTCTTTTTCGTTCTCACAAACAGAAATTTCAAACTTAGCTTTAATATTTCCGTTTTTATTCAATTCAGCAGCTAATATTTTAGTGGATGCTTCTACATCCTCTGGTTTAGTATTCTGGAACATACTTGATGAAATTATTAACCTGTAAACATGGTCATCATACTTTTGGCAGTAAGAAATATTATGGCCAAAAAGGACTCCAAGTAGAAGTATTATAGCTCGATATCTGATAATATTACAAATCATCAATTTGTTTTGTTTAATAAACTTTCTAATTGAGATTTTAATTCAGTTCTTTCATAAAGTGCAAGTTGATATTGAGCCATCATTATTGATTCCATTATTTGAGCTTCAATAAAATCGGCTACTTCGCCAATTTCGTTTTGATACGCACGTAAGTTTAAATCTCTATTTTCTGATGCAGCAATCATTGCTTCTTTAGAGCTTACTATTTTATCATCTGATTTTTTTAACTCAGTTAACAACTGGGTTAATTTCATCTTCAAACTTTCTTCCACAAAAACTTTTTGGAATTGTAAACCCTTAAGTTCTGCTTCATTTTCTTCCACTTTACCTGCAGTCCTAAATCCATTAAATAACGAAAGTTGTAATCCTAATCCCAATGTAAAAACATTTTTATTTTTGTCAGTTGCAAATCCGTAATCATAACTGTTATCAAGTCTATGATAATTTCCGAACAGAGCAAGAGAAGGATAATAATCACTTTCAGCTTCATCAATTTTTGCGTTATAAATGTTTGTAGCTATGTCAAGATTTTTTAGATACAAGTTGGTTGAAAGAAGTTCGTTAAGTGTTTCTTGTTCTTTTGGAGTTAGATATTCAATTTCAAGTGAGGAATCTTTAATAGAAATTTCTGATGAAAGGTTTAATCCTAAATAATATTTTAATGCTGAGTTTGCTACGGAATTCTTGCTTCCTAATTCAGATACAATCCCTCTAAAGGATTCAAGACTCATTTTATTTTTTAGATAATCTAATTTACTAACAGTACCAGATCCAGTTTGATATAAGCTTTCAGTTAAATGATAAGTTGCTTCAAATCTTTCAAAAGCATCGCTACCAATTTTTAATAATTGCTGAGTTAAAATTACTGCATAGTAAGCTTTTTTAACATTAAGTGTAATTTCATTTTCTGTAAGTGCTAGATTATTTTGTGAAATTAAAATACTATGTTCAACCTGATCAATGATTGATGAAATTTTTCCGCCTGTAAAAACTGGATAAACTAAAGTTAAATCTGTCATTATACTTTTGTTATCCATAAGTTTAATATCTTGTGCGGGAATTTCAACCGGTGGAATTGCTAAAGTTATCTGTCCCATATTTATAGGTGGAACAATAAAAGTTGAAGATGGAAAAATAAAATTTTGAGGCTCATCCTGTACAAATGCTTTTGATGTAAGCTCTAAACTCGGCCATCTACCAGATTCTGCTTGCTTCAAGTGGGATTTACTTACTTCAATTTTTGTTGAGGCAATTTGTTTTTGTTTACTATTTTCCATCGCTAAAGTAATACAATCATTTAGCGAAAGATTTAAGTAAGATTTTTCCTGAGGCAATATTGTTTGAATTGCAAAAGGCAAAATTAGTAGAACAGCAAGTATAAGTTTCATAGTAATCCTTTGCTGAATATGTTGAACTTAATAAATATTCTAATTATTTGGTATTTAAACGACAAATAATGTTCCAAGTTGTGGGGCAAGAGTTGCCTTCTGTTAACTATTGTAAAGTAAGAATGCTTACAAAAATCAAAGAGTACTTTGTATTAAATGAAAAAAAATCTTTAAGCGGATTATTTTGTTTTACATATTTAGTCAACTGAACATTATTATCCATTTATAAAGTCATTATCGAAAATTTTTACGAATTGTTTTGTTTTGAAATTTTAATTGAAGTTTTTTTTTACTTTTTAAGCTTTGTAACTTAAAAACATTAAACAACTAAATTTTATGCAAATAGGCAAATACAAATTAAAAACAATTCAATCTGGTAATTTTAGATTGGATGGCGGTGCTATGTTTGGAATAATTCCAAAACCACTTTGGGAGAAAACCAACCCACCTGATGAATTAAATCGTGTTACACTTTCTACAAGAAATTTGTTATTGATTAGTGATGATAAAAAGATTTTGATTGATACCGGAATGGGAAAAAAGTGGGATGATAAATCCAAAAATATTTATAGCATAGATCCTAAGCTTAATCTTGAACTTGCACTTGAACATAATGGAATTAAATCAGAGGAAATAACAGATGTTCTTTTAACTCATCTTCATTTTGATCATACAGGTGGATCAACAAAATATGAAAATGGAAAACTTATTCCTGCTTTTCCAAATGCAAAATATTTTGTACAAAAGAAAAATTTTGAATGGGCAATGAATCCAACTGATAGAGATAAAGGAAGCTACATCAAAGAAAATTTTGAACCACTTGTTAAAGAAGGAGTTCTAAATCTAATTGATGGCGAAATTAATTTTGATGACAATATTTCTTTTAGAATTATAAATGGACACACGTTTGCACAACAGATGATTAAAATTTCTGATTCATCAAACACAATTTTGTATTGTGCTGATCTAATGCCTTTTGTTTCGCAAATCAGAATTCCATATGTAATGGGATATGATTTACAACCAATGATTACTGTTAATGAAAAGAAAAAATATTTAGAATTAGCTGCCGAAGAAAATTGGCATATTTATTTTGGACACGATCCTGAATTTGCATTAGCAACTGTCAAGCATTCAGAAAAAGGAATTGTTCAAGATAAGGTTTTTAAGGATTTTGAATAATGGAAGATGGATATACAAAAATTTGTACAGTTTCTGAGCTAAATGAAAATCTAGGAAAAAGATTTTTAGTTAATGATGTTGATATTGCAGTGTTTAAAGTAAACGGAGAAGTTTTTGTGTTAAATAACACTTGTCCTCATCAGCATACAACAATAATTTATGATGGATTTATTGAAGATGG
>Ga0138256_10001736_pt1 | contig 23480 bp, 18 predicted proteins | sample KNB2016incub_MG_FD_105486 | JGI IMG/M metagenome (GOLD analysis project Ga0138256, IMG submission 105486) | Active sludge microbial communities from wastewater in Klosterneuburg, Austria - KNB2014incub_MG | ecosystem: Engineered > WWTP > Activated sludge > Unclassified | place: Austria... | reverse complement strand
TCCTCGCGGCGCGCGCCCTGCTCGAGCGCCTTGGTCACGTCGCGGCGCACCTGCTCCTGCAACTGCTGCGACGCCTCACGCACGTTCCCCGCGGCCGGCGCGGCAGCGGCCGGCGTGCGGCCGACGACCTGCAGCTGCCGGCTCACGGCGATGCCGACGATCGCCAGCGCGGCGAGCACAGAGACGAGACCGATCAACCGCATGGCGCAGCAGTGTAAGGGCGGGGTTCCCGTCGCATTCTTGAACTGCATCAAATACGAACAATTCGCGTTTGCGTAAACTCCGTTCGTCCCCTTTCTTCGAAGCCCCGCGAGCAGCCGCCAGCGGACCCCCGCTGCACTCCCGGAGTTCATGATGCATTTCCCGCTGCGCCCGCTGGCCTTCGCCCTGCTCTCGCCGGCCGCCCTGACGCCGGCCCTGGCGCAGAGCGGCCTGGCACCGATCACCGTCACCGCCAAGGGCTACGAGGCCGACGCGCTGGCGACGCCGGCCTCCGTCTATGCCGCCGACGGCGACGAACTGCGGCGCAACGGCGCCGGCAACCTCGGCGAAGCGCTGCGCGGCGAGCCCGGGTTCGCCGTCGCCAGCGACGGCGCGCAGGGCCAGAACCCGGTGATCCGCGGCTTGAAGAAGGAAGGCATCGTGCTGCTCGTCGACGGCATGCGCCTCAATTCGGCGCAGCCGGCGGGCGCGATCGCGTCGTTCATGTCGCTCGGGCTGGCCGAGCGCGTCGAGGCGGTCAAGGGGCCGGCGTCGGTGCTCTACGGCACCGGGGCGATCGGCGGTGCGATCAACGTGCTGCTGCCGCAGGCGCGCTTCGAGCCGGGCCTGAAAGTGCTGGCCGCCGGGGCCAGCTACGACAGCGCCAGCCGCGGCTTGCGCGGCGCTGCCGTCGCCAACCTGTCGCAGGGCGACCATGCGCTGATGGCGGGCGCATCGCTCGCGAGCATCGGCGACTACGAGGCACCCGACGGCCGCGTCCCCCGCACCGGCTACGACGCCGACGCCTTCATCGGCCAGTACCGCTGGCGCATCGACGGCACGCAGCAGCTGCGCGTTTCGCTGCAGCACCAGCGCGACACCGACGTCTGGTACCCCGGCTCGACGCGGCCGAACCCCAACCCGGCGATCCGCAGCACGACGGTGCGCTCGCCCGAGCAGGCGCGCATGCTGGCCGAGGTCGGCTGGTCGTACAAGGCCGCCGGCTCGGCGCCGCTGCGCCTCGACGTGCGCGCCTGGCGCCAGGAAATGGAGCGCAACATCTGGTCGTACGCCGAAGGGCTGGGCCGCGAGAACTCGCGCACGCGCGTGACGTTCGCGACGACGGGCGTCGACGCGCGCGCCGACTGGGCCATGCATCCGCAGCACCTCGTCTCGTTCGGCACCAACGTGTGGCGCATGGAGGCGTCGCCCGAGCGCTTTCTCGCCAATCCGCCGGCCTTCGCCTTCGTGCGCAACGACCCGTTCCGCGACGGCAGCGTCGAGGCGCTGGGCCTCTACGTGCAGGACGACATGCAGTTCGGCAAGCTCAACGTGCTGGCCGGGCTGCGCCACGACACGGTCGAGGGCTCGGCGGCGTCGGTCGGCAACGGTGCCGTGACGACGGGGCTCGAGCGCCGCGACAGCGCCTGGTCGGGCAGCCTCGGCGCGGTCTATGAAGTCGCGCCGCTGCTGCGGCCTTATGTCAGCGTGTCGCGCGGTTTTCGCGCCGGCGAGATGCGCGAGCGCTTCGAATCTTCGCCGCGCGGCGACGGCTATTTCTACGTCGGCAATCCGCAGATCCGGCCCGAGACCTCGACGCAGTTCGAGCTCGGCCTCAAGGGCGCGGCCGAGCGGGCCAGCTGGCAGCTCGCCGCTTGGCGCGCGCGCATCTCCGACTACATCACCGGGCAGGACATCTCGGGCACGGCGCAGGCGACGACGGTCTGCGGCGCCAACGCCGCCGCGTGCAAGCTGACGACCAACCTCGGCAGCGTGACGCTGACCGGCTTGGAGGCGCAGGGCAAGTGGGAAGCCTGGCGCGGCCACTGGCTCAAGGCGGGCCTCGCGATCGTGCGCGGCGACAACGACACCTTGAACGAACCGCTGTTCCAGATGCCGGCCGACGAGCTGTCGCTCGGCTGGGAAGGCCGCGTCGCCGACGCCTGGACGGCCGACGTGACGGGCCGCTTCGTCGCGCGCCAGGACCGCGTCGCGACGCTGTTCGCGCGCGGCACCGAGAACGCGACGCCCGGCTACGCCACCGCCGATCTCGGCGCCACGTACCGCGTCAATCGCCAGACGATGCGCCTTGCGCTGACCAACGTATTCGACCGTCGTTACCACGAACATCTGACCGAAGGTGTCTCCGGTCAGGAGATCCAGCGGCCGGGGCGCAGCCTCGTGGTCTCTTGGCAAGGGAAGTTCTGATGCACCTGCACCTGTTGCGCGCGCTGCGGCGCAGCCTCGCCACTGCCGCGCTGCTGGTCGGCGCTGCGTTCGGATTCGTCGCGACGGCCGCCGCGGCCGACGCCAGACTGCCCAAGCTCACGCTGTCGGGCCCCTATGCGGCGGTGTCGTATCCGCTGATCCACATGGTGGAGAGCGGCGCGCTTGCCGACCTCGCGCAGACGGTGGAGTTCGTCGCCTGGAAGGACCCCGACCAGCTGCGCGTGCTCGCGCTCGACGCCAAGGCGCCGGCCGACTTCGTCGCGATGCCGACCAATGTCGCGGCCAACCTGCACAACCGCGGCGTCAAGCTCGAGCTCGCAGCCGTGTCGACGTGGGGCGTGCTGTGGCTGGTGTCGCGCGACGATACGCTCAAGACGCTCGAAGACTTCAAGGGCAAGGAAGTCGTGATGCCGTTTCGCGCCGACATGCCCGACATCGTGTTCCAGCTGCTGGCCCAGCGCGCCGGCTTCGACGCGAAGCGCGACTTCAAGCTGCGCTACGTCGGCTCGCCGCTCGACGCGATGCAGCTGCTCGTGATGCGCCGCGCCGACCATGCGCTGCTCTCCGAGCCGGCGGTGTCGGTGGCGCTGCGCAAGACGAAGTCGTTCCCGCTCGGCATCGTCGCGCCCGAGCTGCACCGCAGCGTCGACCTGCAGCGCGAATGGGGCCGCCTGCTGCAGCGCCCGGCGCGCATCCCGCAGGCCGGCGTCGTCGCAATGGGCCAGGCGCTGGGCAACGCGCCGCTGCTCGAACGTTTCCACAAGGCTTATGCGGCGTCGCTCGCCTGGTGCGAGGGCCGCCCCGACGAATGCGGCGCGATGGTTGCGCGGCGCGTCGAGATGATGTCGGCCGAAGGCGTCGCCGACTCGGTGCGCGCCGACAACACGGCCTACGTGAAGGCGCGCGACGCCAAGCCCGAGCTCGAGTTCTTCCTGCGCCAGTTGCACGAGCGCCAGCCGGCGCTGATCGGCGGGCGCATGCCCGACGACGCGTTCTACGGCGGCGCCCGATGAAGGAGCACGACCGCTCGCGAGCGTTCGGCACGCAGCGCGCAGCGCGAGGGCGGTGCCGGTGAGTCTCTTGCGCGCCTGGGCCGCCGGCCTACCCGCCTATCTGTGGAGCGGCTGGGGCGCGATCGCCAGTCTGATGCTCCTGCTGGCGGCGTGGGAGGCCGGCAGCGCCGTCTACGGCCCGCTCATCCTCCCCGACCCGGGGACGACGTTCGCGACGCTGGGAGGCCTGATCACCAGCGGCGCCGCCTGGCCCGAGCTCGCCGCGACGGCGCGGCGCGCCCTCGCCGGCCTGGCGCTGGCGGTGGCGGCGGGCAGCGCGCTCGGCATGCTCGCCGGCGTGTCGATGACGGCGTCGATGATGTCACGCCCGCTCGTCACCGTGCTGCTCGGCACACCGCCGATCGCCTGGCTGGTGCTGGCGATGCTGTGGTTCGGCGCCAGCGACGGCACGCCGGTGTTCACCGTCTTCATCGCCTGCTTTCCCGTCGTGTTCGTCGCCGCGCTGCAGGGAACGCGCACGCTCGACGGCCACCTGCGCGAGGTGGCTACGGTGTTCCGTCTGCCGGGGCGCATGAGGCTCACCGACGTGGTGCTGCCGCACGTCGTTTCGTACCTCTTCCCGGCCTGGATCACGGCGCTCGGCACGTCGTGGAAGGTCGTGGTGATGGCCGAGCTGCTGGCGTCGGCCGACGGCGTCGGCGCGGCGCTGGCGGTGACGCGCTCGCAGCTCGACACGGCGTCGACGCTGGCGTGGATCACGGCCGTCGTCGCGCTGCTGCTGGCCGTCGAGTACCTGCTGCTCGAGCCGATCAAGCGCGAGCTGGAACGCTGGCGCAGCAGCGAAGCGGTGCAGGCATGACGACGGCGCGTCTCGCGATCCGCGGCCTCGCGCACGCCTATGCGCTGCGCAGCGTGCTCGAAGGCATCGACCTCGATCTGCCGGCCGGCCGCGTGCTCGCGCTGGTGGGCCCGTCGGGCTGCGGCAAGACGACGCTGCTGCATCTGTGCGCCGGCCTGCTGACGCTGCAGTCGGGCAGCTTGCACAGCAGCTACCGGCAGCCGGCCGTCATGTTCCAGCAGCCCCGCCTGCTGCCCTGGAAGACGACGCTCGACAACATCGCGCTCGGCCTGAAGGCGGCCGGCGTGCCGCGCGCCGAGCGCCTGGCGCGCGCCGGCGCGATGGGCCGCGCCGTGGGACTCGACACACTGGCGCTGGGCCAGTTCCCGCACGCGCTGTCGGGCGGCATGCAGAGCCGCGCCGCGCTGGCGCGCGCGCTCGCTCTCTTGCCCGACCTGCTGCTGATGGACGAGCCGTTCTCGGCGCTCGACATCGGGCTCAAGGGCCAGTTGCACCGCATGCTGCTGGAGCACCAGGCGATGCATCGTGTCGCCGTTTTGATGATCACGCACGATCTGATGGAGGCAGTGCGGCTCGCCGACACGATCGCCGTCATGGCGAGCGACCCCGGGCGAATCGTGCACCGCCTCGAACTGGCGAAGCCGGCGCGCGAGCGCGACGATGTCTGGGTCTACCGCTGCACGGCCGACTTGCTGCAGGTGCCGGCCGTGCGCGCGAGCTTCGGGCTCGAGCCGGCAATGCCGCCGCAGCAGCCTGACGAGGACGCCGCGCCGCGGCGCCGGGTCAACGCATGTTGAAGGCCTCGTTCGCCGCCGCCGGCCACCCGCTGTGGATCTGCGGCTTTCGCCCCTTCTTCCTGGCGACGGCGCTGTCGGGCGCTGTGTGGATCGCGATCTGGGGCGTCTTTCTCGGCGCAGGTCTGCCGCTGCCGGCGGTCGCCGGCGGGCCGTTCGTGCTGCATGCGCACGAGATGATCTTCGGCTTCGGCCTGGCGGCGGTGGCAGGCTTCGTGCTGACGGCGATCCCTGAATTCACCGGCAGCGCGTCCGTCGCGCCGCGGCCGGTGCGGCTGCTGGCCGGGCTGTGGCTCGTCGGGCGCGCCGCGTTCTGGTCGTCGGGCACGCTTGGCGCGCCGGCGCTGGCGGTGTCGGGTGTCGCGCACCTCGGCCTCGTCGCCGGGCTCGTCGTCCTGCTCGCGCCGCGGCTGTGGAACGATCCCGAGCGCCGGCATCTCTCGTTCCTGTGGGCGCTGCTCGCGCTCGGGGCGCTGGTCGCGGGCTTCCATGTCGACGCGCTGACCGGCGCACACCCGGCGCGCTGGCTGCATGCCGCGCTCGGCGTGCTGATGATCCTGATCGTCGTCTCGATGAGCCGCATCTCGATGAGCATCGTCAACGCCGCGCTCGATGAACTGGGCGGCGACGCGGTGACGAACGAATACCGCGCGCGGCCGCCCAAGCGCAACCTGGCGATCGCGTGCATTGCGGCGTTCACCGCTGCGGAGTTCTTCGCGCCTGGCTCGCGCATCGGCGGCTGGCTCGCGCTCGCCGTCGCGGCGGCACTGTTGCACGTGCAGAGCGACTGGCACGTCGGCCGCGTGCTGCTGCGGTGCTGGGTGGCGATGCTGTTCGGCGTCTACCTGCTGATGGCCGCCGGCTACGCCGCGATCGGCGCGTCGCTGCTCGCCGGCATCGGAGCACCTTCGGCCGGCCTGCATCTGCTGGCAATCGGCGCGCTGGGCCTCGGCGTCTACGCCGTGCTCAACATCGCAGGCCCCACGCACTGCGGGCGAGAGCGTGACGAGAGCCTCTGGATGCCGGCAGGCGCACTGCTGGTCGCCGCGGCAGCGCTGCTGCGCGCGGCCGCTCCGCTGCTCGGCGACGCCGTGCTGGCGGCGATGGTGGCGGCCAGCATCTGCTGGGTGCTGCCCTTCGCGGCCTACGCATGGCGCATGGGGCCGATGCTGATGTCGCAGCGGACCGACGGCGCGACCGGCTGCGAAGGCGTCGTCGAGACGACCGCACCGGCGACGCCTATTCGATCGTCTCCGGCGGCTTGCTCGCCACATCGCGGCTGACGCGGTCGACGCCGCGCATCTCGAACGTCCCGCCGCGATTCCGGCGGGGACGTGCCGGACCGGCTTGTGCAAGGTCGTCAGCGATCGTTTGCCGACGATGCGTCGCCGGCATCAGGACCGAGCTCGGTCGCAAAGCCCGGGCTCGGCGCGCGAACCTGAGCCGGCCTCCGTGCGACCGCCTGTTTCGCTTCAGCTGTTCTTCAGATCCGGCGCACCTAATGCGCAGGAATGACTGCCGGTACCTTCGAGCGCCGCCGCCCGACCACACGACCGCCCGACGCGCTGGAGCCAGGGGCAGGTTTCATCATCCCCGCGACCGTCGAGCAGCTGGCGCTGTCGGCGGGCCTGTTCTGGGCCTTGTCGGCGAACCGCGCATTCCTCGGCGCGGCGCTGAAGGATCGCGTCCCGTCCGATCTCTCCGCCTGGGGCTTCGGCGCGGCGATGCTCGTTCTCGTCGCGGCGCTGAACACGCTGCTGCTGGCGGTTGCCGCGAATCGCTGGACGGTCAAGCCGCTGATCGCCGTCATGACGATCGTCGCCGCCGCGGCCTCCTACGCCATCGGCGCCTACGGGGCGTACCTCGATCCGTCGATGCTGCGCAACGTGTTGCGTACCGATCTGACGGAGGCACGCGAACTGGTTTCAGCCCAGCTGATGCTGCATCTGGCGCTCCACGCCGGACTGCCCCTGTTGTTGCTCTGGCGGGTGCGCGTCGTTGTGCGCCCCTGGCTGCGAGCCGCGTTCGTTCGCGTCGGCCTGATCGTCGCGATGGCGGCCGCCCTCGTGGCTGCCGTGCTGTCGGTGTTCCAGCCGTTTTCGGCGCTGATGCGAAATCACAAGGAGTTGCGCTATCTGATCACGCCGGCCAACGTGCTGTGGTCCGCGGCCAGCGTGGCAGCGGCCGACACGCGCGGTGCTGCGCGGCCGCGCCAGGCAATCGGGCTGGACGCCGCTGCCGGCCCCTCATGGGCGGCGCGGCGCAGGCCTCTGGTGCTGCTGCTGGTGGTCGGTGAAACCGCGCGCGCCGCGAACTGGGGACTGAACGGCTATGCCCGTCAGACGACGCCGCAGCTGGCCCGCCTGCCCGTCGTGAACCTGGGGGCCGTCGCGGCCTGCGGCACGAACACCGAAGTCTCGCTGCCATGCATGTTCGCGCCGGTGGGACGACGCGACTACGACGAAGCCCGCATCCGCGGACAGGAGTCGCTGCTGCACGTGGCCGCGCGCGCCGGGGTCGCGGTGCGCTGGCGCGACAATCAGAGCGGCTGCAAGGGGGTGTGCGAAGGCCTGCCCTACGAACAGGTGTCGCCGCTCGACGCACCGGAGCTGTGCCGCGGCAGCCGTTGTCTCGACGAAGCCCTGATTCACGACCTCGACCGGCAACTTGACTCGTTGCAGGGCACGCAGCTGTGGGTACTGCACATGCTCGGCAACCACGGGCCGAGCTATTTCCGCCGTTACCCCGACGCCTTCGGACAGTTCCAGCCCGATTGCCGCGAGGACGATCTGCGTCTGTGCAGCCTCGAGCAGGTCGTCAATGCCTACGACAACGCGATTCTGTACACCGATCACGTGCTCGCTGCGGCCATCGCCAAGCTGCAAGCGCGATCACGCGACGTGGATTCCGCGCTGATCTACGTATCGGATCATGGCGAGTCGCTGGGCGAACGCGGGCTGTTCCTGCACGGCGTGCCCTATGCCATCGCTCCGACGGAGCAGACGCGCGTCCCGATGATCTTCTGGGCCAGCGACGGTTTCGAGCGCAGCGCCGGTCTGCGCGAAGGTTGCTCGGCATCGACGCTGCGACGCCACGCGGCGCCGACTCCGGCGCACGACCATCTCTTCCACACGGTGCTCGGCCTGCTCGACATCCGCACCGCGCTGCACGAGCCCTCGCTCGATCTCGTCGAACCCTGCAAGGACGGGAGGCCGTCCCCGCAATGACGGCCTCTCGGCGCACGGGGACCGCCGACCTGCTCCTGTCGGCCGGAGCGCTCCTGGTGCTCCTGGCTTGGGAAGCGTCGGGATGGGACCTGCGCCTGATTCGCGTCTATGGGCAGGCCGACGGTTTTGCGTGGCGGGATCATTGGCTCACCCGCGCGCTGCTGCACGACGGCGGCCGCTGGCTCGCCGGCACCTGCCTGGCAGCGCTGGCGTGGGACGCATCGCGTCCCGTCGGCGCCGGCCCGTCGCGCAGCGAGCGGCGCTACTGGCTGGCGATCGTGCTCGCGAGCCTCGTATCGGTGCCGTTGCTCAAGCGCTTCACCTCGACGAGCTGCCCCTGGGATCTCGCGGAGTTCGGCGGCCGGGCCGCCTACGTTCCCCATTGGGTGCTCGGCGTGGCAGACGGTGGGCCGGGGCATTGCTTTCCGGCCGGGCATGCCGTTTCGGCCTTCGCCTTCTTCGGCGTCTACTTCCTGTGGCGCCCGCACCGTCCCGCGTTCGCGCGGGTCGTGCTCGGCGCCGTCATGCTGCTCGGGATCGCGTTCGGGTGGGCGCAGATGGCGCGAGGCGCCCACTTCGCGAGCCACAGCCTGTGGACGGCATGGCTGTGCTGGGGCCTTGCGGTCGCCGCGCAACGCCTTGCGCGCGTAGACGGCAGGCACGTCGACGCATCGCGATGGCGTCCACGGGTACCTCGTCGGTCGGCGCGCACCGCTCGGCAATAGCTGGCCGGCTGAACGTGGCACTCGCGTGCTGCACACGCTGGCAAGGCCGCTACGGAAACAGCTTTCGGTAGCGGATCGCCAGTTCCATCAGGCGGTTGACTCCGTGCAGCCCGAGCTTTTCGGCAATGTGGGCGCGGTGCGTCTGGACGGTGCGGAAACTGATGCCCAGCTGCCCGGCGATCTCCCGGCTGGTCAGCGACTGTGACAACAGTCCCATCACCCGTCGCTCGGTCGGCGACAGCGCCTGCAGAGGGGCGTCGACGGTTGTTCCGGCGCCAGGACGCGGGCCGACCCGGGCCGGACTCACCGACGCGCTGGCATAGAAACTCGCAGGGTCGTGGTCGAGCGCTGCGTGGATCTCGCCCAGGGCATCCTCCTTGGCGATGAAGCCTGCCGCCCCGAGCGAGCGAGCGCGCTCCGCGAACGGCCACTCGGAGTGCATCGACAGCACGATCGAGCGCAGTCCCGGCAGGCGCTCGCGCGCCCAGCGCAGGACCTCGTAGCCGTCGATCCCCGGGAGCGCCAGGTCGAGCAGCACCACGTCAGGCGCGAGCGACTCCAGCATCGTGAGGCACTCCAGGCCGTTGCACGCTTCGCCGACGACCTCGACGCCGGGTTCGCTCGACAGCGCCGTTCTCAGCCCGGTTCGGAACAACGGGTGGTCATCGCAAATGAGCAGCCTGATCGCCATGCCAATCCCCCGGGTCTGCGTGCCGGCGCACGGCCGGCACCGACGCGACACTCGGTATCGCCACCTCGAGTCGGGTGCCGCCCAGCGGGCCGGGCCCTATGCGCCATTCTCCGGCCAGGATCCGGGTGCGTTCGTCGATCGAGGTCAAGCCGAGTCCGGCCGACCGGCGCCGGCCCCGCGCGTCCAGGCAACCGACGCCGTCGTCGTCGATCCTTAGAAGGATCCGGTTGCCTGCGCGCTCGAAGTGCGCGGCGCATCGTGACGCTCCTGCGTGTCGCAGCACGTTGTTGAAGCCTTCCTGCACGATCCGGTACAGATGCAGCCCGGCCTCGCCCTCCGGCGGAGCGTCGGCGAAGTCGAACTCTGCATTGCAGCTCACTGCGGTGTTCAGGTTCATGCCCTCCACCAGCGACTCGACCGCGCCCTGCCAGCCGAGGTGATCGAGCATCGCCGGGTGCATGTTGCGCGAGATCCGCCTCAGGCTGTCGAGCACGTGCCCGGCGTCGTCGAGTGCGCGCCCGAGGGTCGCGTGCCCCGCGAAGCCCTCGCGCACTGCGTCGGTTCGCGCCGCGCGCAGCGCATTGATCAGCAGCAGGAGCCGTTGACCGACACTGTCGTGAAGATCCTGCGCGACGCGGCGTCGTTCGGCGTCCTGCGCTCGCAGGATGCGCGCGCCGGCCTGCCGGCGCGCGGCCTGCAGCGCGGCATCGGCGGCTTCGCGAGCGGATTCGGCGCTGCGCACGCGGCCCGCGAGCACCAGCGAGAACAGCAAGGCCTCGAGCGCCAGGAAGATGCCGAGCGCATTGTCGGGCAGCCACGGCGCTTCGAATTCGGTCATGCGCGGCAGCGCCGCCGTCGCCACCCCGGGCAGCATCGCGAGCAGGAAGGGGACGCCGATCACGCGCGCATTGCGGTCGCCGCGCAGCGCCTCGCGCAGCAATACCACGGAGATCGTCGTCAGCGTCAGCGCCGACACCAGCAGCAGCGCATGGCGCCCCACGTGGTAGGGGCCGACCACACCCGACAGCCAGGCGAGGATCGCCAGCGGCACCGGGGCTCGCAGCGCCTTCGTGGATGCCGGTGACGGGTGGCTACGCGCGAGGTAGCCGCCGATGAGTCCGAGTCCGCACAGGTTGGCCGCGGCGATCGCCAGGTTCATGATCTGGTCGCCCAGTGCCGCATGCCGTGGCCAGACGTAGAGAGCCCCGTATCCGGTGAGGTAGGCGCTGATCACCGCCATCGACAGGATAGTGAGCGCGTTGACGAGGAACACCCGGTCGCGGATCAGCGCCGACACCACGAGGTTGTAGGCAACGATGGCCGACACGAAGCCGAGCAGCAGCAGGTTCATCTCGCGCTGGCTCGCGAGGAGTCTGCCGTAGGCGGTCGGATCGTGCCGGGTGAAGCGCAGCACCGCGAACGAGGGCTGCTCGATGCGAAGGTAGACGGGGCCGGCATCGGCGCCCACCGGGATCGGCAGGGCCATTTCGCCGACCGGCAGCGTGCGCTCGTGCGGATCGAGGTGATCACCGGTGAGCGACTGCCCCCAGCGGCCGGTCGCGCGATCGCGCCAGTAGAGTGTCGCGCGATCGACCACCGGCGTGATCACCAGCACCGAACCGGTGAGCGGCGCATCGAAGCGCAGCCAGAGCGGCACCGTTGCGGGGCCGGTGGTGACCCTTCGCCGGGTTTCGGCGCTGAAGCCGATGGCGGCCCGGCCGCAACACACATCTTCGATCTCGGCCCGGGCGTCGATCGACTCGGCCACCCGGGGCTGCAAGGGCGCCGCCGCCCGCGCGGGAGCGACGCCGGTCTCGGCGGACTGTGCCGCAAACGCGAAGGCCGTCGCAAGCATGATCGCCGCCGCCCGCGCGAGGCGGTGGACCGCGCGCCGAACGGTAAAGCCGGCGCATCCGGCCCGTGCAGGCCGGGGTTGAGCGTCGGCAGGCATGCTCACGATCTCGTCGATCCAAGCGTGAGCACGATCGTGGCGCCGGCCGCGCAGCAGGTCAACCCCGGCAGCGGCCGCTCGGTGGTGCCGTCCGGCCGGTCGCCCGGAGCGTTTTCAGTTCGACGGGCACGCCAGCGTGTAGTTCCAGGCTGTTCCGCTGGTGTTCCCCGAGCAGTTCGGTGTGACTTGCACCGTCACGAAGCTGGCCAGACCGGAATACGGGATCAGCTGCGTCTTGCCGCCGCTGACGCAGCCCGAATCGAAGATCGTCTTGCCGTCGTAGATCACGCGGATCTGGTCCTTGATGGAGTACATCTCGTAGGAGAGCGAGAAGCTGCCTGACGTGCGGCCGAGCGGTACGTTGCGCATGTCGGCCGCGTCACCGCCTGCGTTCTGCACGGTGCTGCACTGGGCGACCGGCGGCGGCTTCTCGATGTCCGCTGCGGCGACCAGCGTTGCCTGCACGCTCGCTGGCGCGCCGTTGGCTGCGCTCACATCCTGGTCGACGTCGCGCAGGCGCCCGGGAGCGAAGATCGCCGCCTCCCAGTTGCCTGCGGGCAGATCTTCGCAACTGGCATCTTCGGTGGAACAGAAATACACGCGACAGGTGCCGATCGAAGTGCCGCTCGCCACCGCAGCCGGCGCCGATCGCTCCGGGTCGGGTGTGTAGGGAACCGCCCCCCTGCTCTGCGGCGCGACCAGCGTGCGGCATTCCTGGGTGGTGAAGATCGCCTCGACGTTGCCCTTGATCTCGCCGAGCTGCTTGCGGATGTCGTTGAGGTCGAGCAGCGACGACGGGTCGTCGGGCAGGTAGGACGTGAACGCCGGTATCGTGAAGTTCTCGATCACGAAGGTCTTCGCGGTCTCGATGGCGGTCTGGATCTGCTGCAGTGTCTGGATGCCGCCGGCGTCGTTCTTCGCTCTCTGGTCCGCGACCGGCGCCGACATTCCCGAGTTCTGATAGGCCTGCCTCAGGGTGTCGACGAGTTCCCGATACTTCTCTTCGGTCACCTGCTTCAAGCGCTCCTGGTAGCCGCTCTTCTCGGCCGCGTAGATGCCCGTGATGGTCGCAACCGCCACGAGCACGATGGGCAGCGGCACGAACTTGCGCGTTTCGAGATCCTTCGGTGTCGTCGGCCCGAGGCCGTACACCAGGCGGTGAACGTGGTCCTCGCTGGCATGCAGATTCTCCGTCGCCACGCGCAGCCGTTCCAGCAGCACGGGGTAGGTGTCGATCCAGTGTCGATCCCAATCGGCGAGGCGCCCGTCGACCAGCGCCTGCATCGCCGCCTTGTCGGCAGCGAGGATCTCTTCGACGGCCTTGCGGGTCGCGACGACCTGCTGGTACTGGAAATCGATCGCGCTGGCGTTGTCGGTCGGCAGGGCGAGGGGCGCGGAGACGTCGTCGCCCCCGCCGCCGCCACCGCCGCACGCGGCCAGCATCGCCGCGCCGATCGCCAGGGCCGCCCGGCGGCGCGTCCGAGCCGAACCCCGACCCGAACCCGACGGATATGCAGCCATGACGTCCTCCCGCTTGCCGTGCGCCACCGGGCGCCCGTCTCACGCCGGAATCCGGCACCACGGCTCGATCGTAGCGACGGGGCTGCGGAGCGAACATCCGCACATGTTCGTATTCGAGCAGCAAGCGCCGCCAGAACGGGCCGCGCACACGACGGCGCCGCGTTGCTTCTCGGTCGCAGATAAGTGATACGTTTGCGTCCTTTACTTTTTTGCTGGGGCACGCGGCCACTCTGCGCCGACGTCAGTCCGCCGCCTTGAAGCCCGTTGCCTTCACCAGCTCGGCCCAGCGCTTCGTCTCCATCGCGATCGTCTTCTCGAACGCAGGCACGTCTTCGGTGGCGACGTCGAGGTTCAACGCCTCCGCTCGGCCACGGTAGGCTGGGTCGGCCTGCACCTTGGCGGCGGCAGCGCGAATGGCCTCCAGGGTCGCGGCCGGCGTGCCGGCCGGGGCGAACAAGCCGAACCAGATGGTGGTGCTCAGGTCCGGGTGACCCAGTTCGGCCAGCGTGGGAACGTCAGGCAGGAAGCGCGAGCGCTTCGCGCTGGTGACAGCGATCGCCCGCAGCTTGCCCTCCTTGAGGTGCGGCACCGCACTGGCCAGCTGCGTGAAGCCCATGAGCACCTGGCCACCGAGCAGGTCGGTCGTCTGCGGACCGGAACCCTTGTACGGAATGTGCGCCATGTCGGCCTTCAGGCGCTCATTGAGCTGATAGCCCAGGAAATGCGAAGGCGTGCCCGGGCTGAACGAGGCGTAGGCCGCCTTGTTCGAAGGGTTCTTGATCCAGTCCGTGAGCTCCTGGAAGTTGCGCGCCGGCACCGACGGGTGGGTCACCAGCACCAGGGGCGCTTCCACACCCTTGAGCACCGGCTTGAAGTCGCTGCCCTTCCAACGAAGTTGAGTGAACGCCGCCGGATTGATGGTGACCATGGATTGCGTGCCGATCCACAGGGTGTGGCCATCGGCCGGCGCGCGCAGCACCGATTCGGCGCTGAGGTTGCCGTTCGCGCCGGCCTTGTTCTCCACGACGAAGGTGCCCCCGGTGACCTTGGCCAGGTTGTCGGCCAGCAAGCGGGCGAACGGGTCGAGCGCGCCGCCGGGGGGCACGCCCACCACCACGCTCACCGGCTTGGCCGGCCAGGCTTGCGCAAACGCCGGCCCGAAGGCGCCGGCCGCGGCCACCAAGGCCAAGGCACAGCAGGCGCGCCGGTCCACGTGGTGGCGGGCAAGAGTGAACAGAAAACGGGGCATGGTGGGGTCTCCTACGTTGTTGAAGGTTTGGGCCGGCCAGCGGCCCTTCAGCGCTGCGGCATGTCGGCAGCCGAGTAGCCGAGGCTGACGGCGGCGTCCTCGGGAATGGCAGGGATGGTGGCGTTCCAGGCGAGCCATTGCCTGCGCAGGGCATCGAATCGTTCAGGCTGTCCTGCAGCCAGGTTGGCACGCTCGCGTTCGTCGGCCTCCAGGTCGAACAGATACTCGTGTTCGTCCACTTTCAGGTACTTCCAGCGTCCGGCACGCAGGGCGCGTTGCTGGCGGTGGTTCATGCGCCAGTACAGCGGGCGCTCGAAGGTGCGCTGCGGCTCGCGCAACACCGAAGCGAGCGACACGCCGTCCAGCGGGTGTTGCGGATCGGGCGTGCCGCCGGCCACATCGAGCAGGGTGGCTGACCAGTCCATCGTCATGCAGTGCTGTGTGCTCAGGCCACCAGCTCGAATGGCGGCCGGCCAGTGCGCCACCCAGGGCACGCGGATGCCGCCTTCGGTGAGGTCCATCTTGCCGCCAACCAGCGGCCAGTTGTCCGAATAGCGCTCGCCGCCGTTGTCGCTGGTGAAGACGATCAGCGTGTCCTGCAGCAGGCCCTGCTGTCGCAAGGCGTCGACGATGCAGCCGATGCCTTCGTCCATGTGGTGGATCATGCGGCGATAGGTGTCGACGCCGCCGCCGTCCAGGTGGAAGAGGGTCTTGAGCTGTGGGGCGATGCCGGCGTCATCGCGCGTCTCCCACGGCCAGTGCGGCGCGGTGTAGTGCAGGCTGAGGAAGAACGGCTGCCCCGAGCGCGCGGCGGGCGCGCTGCGTTCGATGAAGTCCACCGCGCGGCGCGACAGCAGGTCCGTGAGGTAGCCGTCTTCGTGGTGTTCCTGCTCGCCGAGGTACAGGTCGTGATCTCCCTTGCCGGAGCAATGGGTGAAGTAGTCGGCGCCGCCGGCCATGATGCCGTAGTACTCGTCATAGCCCGAGCGCAGCGGGCCAAAGGCCGGCGGATAGCCCAGGTGCCACTTGCCCACCAGGGCCGTGGCGTAGCCGGCCTGGCGCAAGAGCGATGGCAGGGTGGGCGTCTGCGGGGGCAGGCCCAGCACCGCGCTGCCCTTGCTCTTGCTGTTGATGGGCTCTTCCATGCCGCCCCGCACACGGTACTGGTAGCGCATGGTCATCAGCGCAAACCGCGTGGGTGAGCACACCGGCGAATTGGCGTAGCCCTGGGTCAGGCGCAATCCGCCGGCGGCCAGGGCATCGATATTCGGCGACACCGCACCGAAGGACGCCGGGCGCCCGCCATAGCAGCCGAGATCGGCGAAGCCCAGGTCGTCCGCCACGATGTAGATCAGGTTGGGTCTGGTCATGGACGGAGGTTAAGAAGATCGAACGCATTCGTAAAATCGATTCTTGGTACTCAAGTCTTAGGTTTATCTATGGATCCGCGCCACCTCGTGCAGCTCGCATCGATCCTCGAACACGGCTCTATCAGCGGGGCCAGCCGCCACCTGCACCTGAGCCAACCCACGCTCACGCACAACATGCAGACGCTCGAGATGCAGGCCGGGGGCAAGCTGTTCGAGCGCAGCCGCTTCGGCGTCCGCAGCACCGTGCTGGGGGACATGCTGGCGCGCGAGGGCCGGGCCATCGCGCGCCGCCTGAGCGACGCCGCGGCGGTGAGCACGCGACATCGCGGCGGCGTGCAGGGCACCCTGCGCCTGGGCACGGGCCCGCTGGTGGGCGCGGCGTTCGTGCCCGGCCTTGCCGAACACCTGCTGCAGCGCCACCCGGGGCGCCACCTGACGCTGCAAAGCGACCGACCGCACGTGCTGGTGGAGCAACTCGTCGACGGCCGCCACGACTTGGTGATCGCACCATCATGGCTGAGCCAGCCGCCGCCGGGCATCGAGCGCTTCGTCCTGGTGGAGGACGAGCTCGGCGTCTTCTGCGGCAACGGCCATGTCTGTGCGCGCAGTGGTTCGCTCACGGCACACAACGGTGCCGGCCACGACTGGATCAGCCTGGGCGCGACTTCGCCCTTCGATCAACCCGTGCGCGACATGCTGGAAGAAGCCGGTGTGGCCGCGCCGCGAACCGAGATCACCATCCTGGGCGAGGCCTTCGTGTTGCTGCGGCTGCTGGCGTTGGGGCGGCATCTGGCGGTACTGCCGCGCTTTCCGATGCAGTTGCTTCGGCCCTACTTCCCCATCGTCGAGTTGACGCTTTCCGTGACGCCGCAGGCGCGGCCCATTTACCTGTGGTGCCGGGCCACGCTGCTGGAGGACCCGGCAATGGTGGCGGCTAAGGATTCCATCCTGGCCTACGCCCGGCGGACCGAACCGAGCAAGCCAGGTGCCCGCGCTCGGCGCACGCCTGCGCCGAGCCGTTCCGGCTGATCGGTCCGCACGGCCAGGACCGTCGACAGGACGAGCGTCGCGAGCCGCGGCATACGCCGTGCAGACCTTGCAGGCGCATCAAGCGCTCTACGGTGCAGCGCGCAACCGCCACGCCATCGCGCTTGAGCTGACGCCAGACCTTATCCGCGCCGTAGACCTGCATGTTGGCCTGCCACACGCGTTGGACCTGTGGCACCAAGCTCGCATCGCGCTGCGCACGACGTGAGCACAGCGCTGGGCTGCGCTGGCGAGCAGCATGGCGCCAGTACGCCGATGGGGCGATCTGCAACACCGCGGCAACTCGACTCGACCCAAACTGCTGGCGATTGTGGTCTGCGAAGGCCCTCAGGACTTGATGCGGCGATCGAGCTCCGCCCGGGCGAATAACGCGCTGGCCAGCTTCAGGATCTCGTTGGCCATGCGCAGTTCGCGCACCTCACGCTCGAGGTCCTTCACGCGCTGCGCCTCGCGGTCGTCGCGACGCCTTCTCGTACGCCGGCGTCGACCTCCGCCCTCTTGACCCATTTGCTGGGCGCCGCATTGCTGAGCGGCCGCGTCGCGTACGATGCCTACTGCAGCAACACCCGGCGCTGGGCCCGGGCATCACACGGAGTCGCGCGCGCGCGACGTCGTCTCGACCTTGCTGCGCGGGTTGCGCAGCGCAACGTGGCGCAACGGCCGACCGGCGACGGCCTCGCCTCGACGCAGCCGTGCTGCGCCGCCGAACACACCCGCCAAGGAGACAGCTTCATGATCGGCAACATCACCCCGCACATGCCCGAGAAACTCGTCGCCTGGCTGCGACCCGGCGCACCCGGCTTGCTGCTCACCAGCGGCGCCGACGGCTATGCCACTTCCGCCTACACCTGGATCGTCGCCCTCGACGCAGGCCGCGCGCGCTTTGCCGTGGACGAAGGCGGCTCGACCATGGTCAACCTCGAGCGCACCGGTCAGGCCACGCTGCAGGTGATCGGCCAGGGCGACATCAGCTTCATCGTGAAGGGCCGCGCACGCCGAATCAAGGAGAAGCTCGACGGCGCGGCGCCCTACGTCATCCAGCTCTGGGAACTAGAGGTGGCCGGCGCCAAGAACCAGTCCTGGCCCGGCGTGGCGACCAGCGCGCTCACTTACGAGTGGCCGGCCGAGCAGCGCGAGGCGATGCTGGAGATGGAGCAGTCGGTGTACGCGGAAATGCGAAAGGCGAGATAGACGGCTCGATGCACGTCCGACGGCCGAGCGAAGTGCGCCGACCTTCACACGGATTCGCGCCGCCGGTGCATCGACGCGCGTCACACGCGAGTGTCTCCGGTTCAAGCTGCACTGACCGTGCATCCATAGAGAGCAGCGTATGCGCACGCGGGCATTGTCGAGAACGCCGAGCGCATCGCAGAACTCATCGTCTCGATGAGCACCGTGATCAAGGTGCATCTGGCGGCCGAGGATCGCACGATCTACCGCCCTTGCGCGTCGATGGAACACGGCGGGCCAGGTGTACGCAGATCCGGAGGGAGCCAACCGCGTGCTGCGCGCCCTGTACGAGCGGATGCAGCGCGAAGACCGCGACTTCTATCCCGCTGTCGAACGCAGCTAGGCGCGCCCACTCGGCCGTCATGAGATCGCTCGTCCGCTCGGCGGCGCAGCGCGACGACTTGGTCGCAGGCGCGGCCGCCGCCCATCACGCCGACGCTCGCGACTGGCAGGAAGACCGTGAACGCCCTCAGCGCCGTGAGGCGTCGGCCGTCGGGTCGGCCGAGGTGCCGGCCGAATCGGCGCCGGCATTGCGACCCGAGGCCGTGGCCGGCCGGGCGGGGGGCACGGCGGGCGGGGCCGGCGAATCGCCACGGCTTGCCGTGTCCAGGCGATCGACTTCGGTGCGCAAGCGCGGCAGGAACTGCGGGTACTCGCGCTGCACGAAATCGACCAGACCTTCGCGCAGCTTGCAGCGCAGATCCCAGCCACGGCCGGAATCGGGCGTGGTCACGATGCAGCGCAGCTGAATTGCACGCTCGCTGGTCTCCACCACCTGCAGCTTGCACAGTTCGCCGTCCCATTCGGGCGAGGCCTCGCATATCCGACGCGCCTCGGCACGCAGCGGCTCTATCGGCATGCCGTAGTCCACCCAGACGAAGACGGAGCCAATGACGGTGGAGCTGCTGCGCGTCCAGTTCTGGAACGGATGCTCGATGAACCACTGCAGCGGAACGATGAGTCGGCGCAGGTCCCAGATGCGCAGCACGACGTAGGTGCCCGTGATCTCTTCGACGCGGCCCCATTCGCCCTCGACGATCAGCACGTCGTCGATGCGGATGGGTTGGGCGAGTGCGATCTGCAGTCCGGCGATCAGGTTGCCCAGCACCGGCCGCGCGGCAATGCCGGCCACCAGGCCGGCGACGCCCGCCGAGGCCAGCAGGCTTGCGCCGACCTGACGCACGCCGGGGAAGGTCATCAGTGCCACTGCCACGCCGATGACGAGAATCAGCCCCATCAGGGTGCGTGCGAGCACCTGCGCCTGCGTCTGCACGCGACGCGCGTGCAGGTTGTCCGCGACGTCCAGCGAATGGCGCGACAGCACGCCGCCGGCCACGCCGTTCACCGCACTCATCAGCAGCCAGGTGACGGCGGCGATGAAGAGCACGCCGTTGACGTGGCGCACCGAGTCGATCGCGGGCAGCGAGTCGCCACTCGCCTGCCACAGCAACTGCAGGCCGAACAGCGGCAGTACCAGGCGCGCAGGGCGGCGGATCGACAGCGCGACATGATGCAGCACAGGCATCGTCCGCGTGACGCGCAGCAGTACCGCCGCGCCGATGCGATGCGCCAGCGCGGCGATCAGGATCACCACCAGCGCGCCGATCATGACGCCGATCCAGGGGTGGTCGGAGAAGACGGTCGAGAAGCGCAGATCGAACGAATGCATGCCCGGATGTATAGCAAACCGGCCTTGCGGCCGGCCCCGGAGCCAGTGCAGTTATGGCGCCGGTCGCTTCCTGGTGCCGGTCAGTCCCGCGGCGGCGGCAGCAAGCGATCGAGCTTGTCGTCGACCTCACCGATATACGCCGACAGCGTGCGCGCGGTCTCGGCGAACTTGTCTTCCAGCTGCCGCTCCAGCTGTTCGACCCGAGCGACGACTTCACGGGTAGAGGCGGCTCCTTGCCCTTCGATCCGGCGCAATTCACCGTCCAGGAAGCCCCGCAGCTCGGTGAACCGCGAGGCCTCGGCCTTGTCCGCCAACTCGCGTTGGGCTTTCAGATCCTTCGCGTAGCGTCTCGCTTCGAGGATGACACCGGCCTGCTGAAAGACGATGTAGACGAGGAACAGTCCACTGACCAGCGCCGTGAGCACCAGCATGATCAAGCCGAGTGGCGCATTCACGTCGGCGAAGCCCAGCGTCAGCGCGGTGGGCGCCGTGAAGGCCGCCCAGTTCAGCACGGCAAACAACGCCGACAGGGCCAGCACCAGACCAACAGCCAGGGCACGCAGATTCATCTTGGTTCTCCACGTTGCGGGAATCGCGACCGATCGCCCGCGACCCAGGGTCAGCGCGGATGTGTTGTTCAGCCAGATCGTTCATCTTATCCGGACCTCAGCGCGACATTCTTACCGTTGGATTACCGTCAGATTGATGGGCATCCCAGCGATGGATCTCGGCAGACATGCCGGCAGAGAGCTGCCCCCGAGTCAACGCGCCGGGGTCACTTTGCGATAGATCTCGATAGTCCCCGATGGAGCCCGAAAGTCACTCCCACTCGATCGTCGCCGGCGGCTTGCTCGACACGTCGTAGGTCACGCGGTTGATGCCGCGAACCTCGTTGATGATGCGGCTCGACACTCGCTTGAGCAGCGCATACGGCAGTTCGGCCCAGTCGGCCGTCATGAAGTCGCTGGTCTGCACGGCGCGCAGTGCGACGACGTGCTCGTAGGTGCGGCCGTCGCCCATGACGCCGACGCTTCTGACCGGCAGGAACACGGCGAAGGCCTGGCTCGTCAGGTCGTACCAGCTCTTGCCGGTCGCCTCGTCCTTGGCGCTGCGCAGCTCCTCGATGAAGATGGCGTCGGCGCGGCGCAGCAGGTCGGCGTAGTCGCGCCGGACTTCGCCGAGGATGCGCACGCCCAGCCCCGGCCCGGGGAACGGATGGCGGTAGACCATCTCGGCCGGCAGGCCGAGCGCGACGCCGAGCTCGCGCACCTCGTCCTTGAACAGCTCGCGCAGCGGCTCGAGCAGCTTCAGGCCCAGCGTCTCGGGCAGTCCGCCGACGTTGTGGTGGCTCTTGATCGACGTCGCCTTCTTCGTCTTCGCGCCGCCCGACTCGATCACGTCGGGGTAGATCGTGCCCTGCGCCAGCCATTTCGCGTTCGACAGCTTCCTGGCCTCGCGCTGGAACACCTCGACGAACTCGCGGCCGATGATCTTGCGCTTGGCCTCGGGGTCGGCAACGCCCTTCAGGTGGCCGAGGAACTGCTCGCTCGCATCGACATGCAGCACCTTGGCGTGCAGCCGGCCGACGAACATGTCCATCACCATCTGCCCTTCGTCGAGGCGCAGAAGGCCGTGGTCGACGAAGACGCAAGTCAGCTGGTTGCCGATCGCTCGGTGGATCAGCGCGGCGGCGACGCTCGAGTCGACGCCGCCCGACAGGCCCAGGATCACTTCGTCGCGGCCGACCTGCTCGCGGATGCGCGCGACGGCTTCGTCGATGACGTTGCCCATCACCCAGTCGGGCCGGGCCTTCGCGATGTCGAGCACGAAGCGGTTGAGCAGCTCGCGGCCCTTGACGGTGTGCGTCACTTCGGGGTGAAACTGCACGCCGTAGTAGCCGCGCACCTCGTCGGCCATGCCGGCGATCGGGCAGCTCGGCGTGCTGGCCATCAGCTTGAAGCCCGGCGGCAGCGCCGTGACCTTGTCGCCGTGGCTCATCCACACCTTGAGCATGCCGTGGCCTTCGGGCGTCTTGAAGTCCTCGACGCCCTTGAGCAGCTCGGTGTGGCCGTGCGCGCGCACCTCGGCGTAGCCGAACTCGCGGTGCGTGCTCGGCTCGACCTGGCCGCCCTGCTGCACCGCCATCGTGAACATGCCGTAGCAGATGCCGAGCACCGGCACGCCGAGCTCCCACACCGCCTGCGGCGCGCGCAGGTCATGCTCTTCGTAGGTGCTGGCGTGGCTGCCCGAGAGAATGATGCCCCTGGGCGCGAAGGCGCGGATGAACTCGTCGCCGACGTCGTTGGGGTGGATCTCGCAGTAGACGTGCGCCTCGCGCACGCGGCGCGCGATCAGCTGCGTGACCTGCGAGCCGAAGTCGAGGATCAGGATCTTGTCGTGCATGGTGTGTTCATCCGGTCGGCCCACCGGCGGCGGGCGTTGCGAGCGGCGCACTCGGGCGCGCGCGGAAGTGGCTCCAAGCCAGCGCCAGCGCGGCTGCCTGCAGGGCTGCGCAGAAGTAGAACGGCGCGCCGATGCGCCAGTCGCCCGGCGGCAGGTGCGACACGGCGCCGAGCAGCGGCGCGCCGAACAGCGGCGCGGCGACGGCCATCAGGCTGTTGAGCGAGCCTACGGCGCCCATCGCCTGGCCCTGGTGGCGCGCGTCGGCCGCTGCCGACACGATGCTCTGGATCGCCGCGGTGACGGTGAAGCCGAGCACGTTGGCGCCGATCACGGCGTAGATCATCCAGCCGTCGCTCGCGGCGCCCCAGCCGACGAAGGCGAGCGTCGACGACACGAGGCCGGCGACGGCCAGCTGCTGCGCGCTCCAGCGCCGCAGCAGCTTGCCCATCAGCACGCCCTGCACCAGTGCCGACATCACGCCGACGGCGAACAGCGACCAGCCATTCTCGCGCGGCCCCCAGCCGAACTTGAACGTGGTGTAGAGCACCCACGTCGTGTAGAGGACGTACTGCGCCAGGCCCGCCAGCGCGATCACGGCGACCAGCCGGCCGACGCCGTCGAGCGCGGCGAGTTCACGCAACGTCGAGACCGGGTTGACACGTCGCCACTCGATCGGGCGCCGCCGATCCGCCGGCAGCGACTCGGGCAGCACGAACACGCCGTAGGCGACGTTGAGCAGCGCCAGCGTCCCGGCGGCGAAAAACGGCAGCCGCACGTCGATCGCGCCGAGCACACCTCCGGTGGCCGGCCCGAGGATGAAGCCGATGCCGAACATCGCGCCCAGCAGCCCGAAGCGGCGCGCGCGCTGCTCGGGCGGCGTGATGTCGGCGACGTAGGCGTTGGCGACGGCGACGTTGGCCTGCAGCACGCCACTGAACAGGCGCACCGCGATCAGCACCCACAGCGCCGTGGCGAGCGCCGTGGCGAAGAAGCTGACCGCCAGTCCGGCGAAGCCCAGCAACAGCACGCTGCGCCGGCCGTAGCGGTCCGACAGCGCCCCCAGCACCGGCGAGCCGACGAAGTTGGCGAGGCTGAACGCGAACGTGACGACGCCGTACCACAGCGCCTGATCGGCCTGCGAGCCGGTGAAGGTTCCGACCAGCGCCGGCAGCACGGGGATGATCAGGCCGATCGACATCATGTCGATCAGCACGGCGATCATGATGAAGGGCATCGCCGGTGCACGGTTCGCCCCCCGCCCGCCGGGTACGCCGGGCGACCCCCCGAGGGGGTGCGGGCCG
>Ga0138256_10001735_pt1 | contig 23484 bp, 27 predicted proteins | sample KNB2016incub_MG_FD_105486 | JGI IMG/M metagenome (GOLD analysis project Ga0138256, IMG submission 105486) | Active sludge microbial communities from wastewater in Klosterneuburg, Austria - KNB2014incub_MG | ecosystem: Engineered > WWTP > Activated sludge > Unclassified | place: Austria... | reverse complement strand
TCGAGCGCCGTCACGGCGTCTTTCAACGCTTGATCCGACCCACCATGGGCTGCCATGATGCCATGGATTCCACTTTCCACTCCCGAAATGCCCATGCCCGCCTTCGCCAATACCGGCTTGATCGCTTCATTGAGCACTGAAATGGGCACGTTTGCCGTGAAAGTTTGTCCATTTACAACCACTTCGCAGCTTGCGTCGAAACTCCCTGTTTCTGCGAACGTGTACGTGCCCGCGCTTTCGACGACGCCTACTTGTGGCGAGATCGCTACCTTCGACGTAAACGCCCCCCCGTACGGCATTCCGTCCTTCTGCACACCGCATTGCACAGAAAACTCCCCACCATTGTCCGCTTCGAGCACCACCCGACTCGATGGCAATACAACCGCTGCAAATCCCGCCATGCTTCCGCCGCCAGTTCCTCCCTGGCCGCTCGATCCACCATTGCCACTACCACCGTTTCCAGCTCCACCGTTGCCACTGCCACCATTTCCGGCGCCACCTTGTCCTCCCCCTTCACCGCCCGACCCGGCATTTCCCGACGAACTGCTGCCTTCATGCGGATCGCCCCCATTCCCATTGCCACCACAGCCAACCGCAGTCGCGAGCAGCATGGCCGAACATGCAATCACGGGACGATTCCACAACCGATTCGATTTCATCGAAGCCTCCATGGGTGTACGAACAACCTCGAAACGAAGCCTGCTCGCAAAGTGAACCAGTACAATAACAGAATCCAGAGCGCTCGTGAACTCGAGAAGCCAACATCGCGTGCCTGCTTTGGCCGTCGCTGATTGCGCAATCGGGTGCGACTTGGCCGAACCAACACCGATCCGTCGTCGTCTTTTTTCGCACACGCTGAGCGTCCCGGTGCTTCCGTCTCCGCCATGCGACCGACGATCTCAGGCGCGTAGTAGTTTGACACAACTTCCCTAGAAAAACTCATCGACGATTCCGTCGTGCAACGCGTCCGCATCGTCACGGTCCCGTTCGGCTGGGTGTGATGCCATGAAGAACCCGCAAGAACGCGCTTGACGCGCGCCCGGTTTGACCGCACCTTCGATGCGTTCCGATCGGGCGACCGATCAAGCAAAGGAAAGCTCACATGTCCAGGTATGTGGATGGTTACGTCGTGCCAGTTCCTCTAGACAAACTCGAGGAATATCGGCGCCTTGCACAGGATTCTGCGAAGGTTTGGCGCGAACACGGCGCGCTCGAATACTGCGAATGGGTCGCCGACGACGTGAAGCCCGGAAAAGTGACGTCGTTTCCCCAAAGCGTGAACCTCCAGCCTGGCGAGACCGTCGTCTTTTCCTACATCACGTTCCGATCACGAGAGCACCGCGATCAGGTGAACGAGCTGGCCATGAAGGACCCGCGGTTTGCAAACTTGGACCCCAAAGCAATGCCGTTTGACAGCCAAAGAATGTTTTTCGGGGGCTTCACGCTGTTGGCCGAGGGGTGAAATCTTGGACGTCTTGCGTGAAATCCTCACGGTCCCCGTCGAAGCCGCCCCGTGGACCACGGTAGATGCCTTTTGGCAGCGTCATCGTTCGATTGTTTGTACTGCAACGAATGGCATCGACGCTGCCATGCTCGGCGGTTTTTATAGCGAAACCCTCGCTCCTGCGTTTGCATGCGGCTACCACGCTGCGCTGCGCGCGCTCGTGCCTGGTTTGCCCACGGACGGCTTCACCTCGCTCTGCGCGACGGAGCAGGGGGGTGCTCATCCGCGCTCCATTCGCACACGACTCGATCGAGCGGCTGCGCCCGGTACGTACACCGTCACCGGCGAAAAGCGCTGGGTGACGCTTTCGCCACACGCAAGGTTGCTTCTCGTTGTCGCCAACGCCGGTGACGATCCGAAGACAAAACGAAGCCAGCTTCGTGTGGTTCGAGTGTCCCCCAAGGCGGTGGGCGTAAGAATCGTCCCGATGCCCGCGCTGTCGTTCGTCCCGGAAATCCCCCATGCCGAGGTTTCTTTCGATGCCGTGGTCGTCAGCGAGGCGGACATCCTTCCCGGTGATGGCTACGAGGACTATGTAAAACCGTTTCGCACCGTCGAGGACATTCACGTTCATGCCGCAGCTTTGGGGTATCTCGTTCGAGTTTGTCGCGCCTGCGATCTTGGTCGCCCTGCGCTCGAGCGGTTCGTTCATCTGCTCGCGTCCCTTCGATCGCTTGCCGCGGCCGATCCCAAGGATCCCATCACGCACCTCGCGTTGGCCGGGATTCTCGCCGATTCAGGTTCCATCCTCCGTGACATCGATGCGGCCTTCGCGCAGGCTGCACCAAAAGAATACGCAAGATTCTCCGCAGACAAACGCATCTTCGACGTGGCCTCACGTGTTCGTCGCGAACGGACGACAAAGGCGTGGGAACGATTGTCCAGGTAAACTCGTTCGAAGTCCAATTACTTCTTCCTGCGCTTCAGGCAATTCTTCGCGAACAACGTCGCTGGTCGAGTCCGTCGATCCCGTGTCGAGGATGATCCAACGATCGATGAAGGGTTTCACGCTGCGAAGCGTGCGTGCGATCGTTGCTGCTTCGTCTTTCACGATCATCGAGAGCGTCAAGACGTCGTTGCTTTCGTTTTTCCTCATCGTCCCGCAGCGCGACTGTCCGCGCCAAAGCGCCTCAACTTTCAGGTCGCTGTTGTTGAGGCTCATTCTATTCTTGCCATGCGCGCTCGCTTCTGGTTGACTACAAGTCATGCGAAAATTGACACGGATTCTTTGCGTACTCGCCTCTGTTGCCACAGCTTCCACCGCGTTTGCCGATGTGCCGCCGCCCGACACCGCTGGGTGCAACGGCAAGGCTGCTGGCGACGCATGTGAAAAGGACGATGGCTCTTCTGGCACATGCGTGACATCCACGTGCACGAAGCTCGACTACAGCGATGGTTCGCCGCCTGGAACCATTGAATACGAATGCCTGATCTGCACCACGTCGGGCTCGAGTTCGTCCAGTTCGGGCTCGAGTTCGTCCAGTTCGGGCTCGAGTTCGTCCAGTTCATCGACGTCGTCGAGCAGTGGGAATGCGGTCGAGGACGATAGTGGGTGTTCCGTGCGGAGCGGTGGTGTCGCAGGCGCCTTGGGAGCGTGGACGCTTGGTGCTGCCGTGCTGCTTCTTGCGCGTCGCACGCGTGTACGTGGGCGCAAGTCTCGTTCGTGAGGGGTCTGTTTTACCTCGCAACTCGTTGTCCCTCTTTCTGCGGCTGTCCCAAGCACGGCCGATCACGACGGTAATAACGACAAACGCTGCTGTAGAGTCGCTTCGTGACGGGTATTGGCGTGCCGTCTGAAAATGCTACGAAAGCGGGCCGAAGCGGGAGTCGTCGTTCGGCGCTCGTGTTTGGCGGTACGGGGCACCTCGGACGCGCCGTTGTGCGACGCTTTGCCTCCGAGGGCGTTGCGGTTTCATTCACGTACCACAAGAATGCCGACGTTGCGCGCGCGCTCGAATCGGAGATCGGTGCGCGGTCATTTTCGACGAACCTTTCGGCACCAAACGAAATTCGTGACCTGTTCTCGCGTCTTGAGGACCCTTCGCTTGTGCCGGATATTCTTGTCCACTGTGCTGTGGTCGCTTGTCGATCATCGCTTGCCGATGTTACGGACTCGTACAATGATGAAATGTACGCAGTCAATGTCCGGTCCGTACTCGTGGCCATGCAATCGTTTGTTTCGAGGCTTGGTGGGCGCGAGGCGGATGTCGTTTTGACGGCTTCGCAGGCGGGTATCACAAAACTGCCAGCGTCGGTTCCATTTGCTGCAACGCAGTCGGCCCGGTTGGGCATGACGCACGCGCTTGCCAAAGAGTTTGGCTCGTCGGGCGTGCGTGTAAATCTCGTGCTGCTCGGGCTGCTCGACGGGGGCATTTCGACCGGGATCGATCCGGTCCAGCTTGCGGATGTTCAGCGCTTCAGTGCTTTTTCTCGTCGTGGAACGTCCGTGGAAGCGGCAAGAGCCATTGTTCGTTTGGCATTGACGAATCGGTGGATGACGGGGTCGATTTTGCCCGTGACGGGGGGATTATGACGCCGCGATGGGTTGGTCTCGTGCTTTTCGCGGTGCTCGTCGCGCATGCGGTATTCGCCAAGCTCCCCTATGGTTTGTTGTTCGAGATGTTTTGGGCGTGTCATGTTGCGACGGCGATCGCTGCTCTTGGCGTTCTGTTGCAGAAGAGAGAGCTCATTGTCGTTGGTTTTTCCTTCCATCTCGGCGCAGGGTGCTGGGGGTATCTCATTGACCTTATTGCGACATGCACGACGACATGGACATCGGTTCTCGTGCACGTGGCGCCGCTTTCGGTAGGATATGTGGAAGTCCGCCGGTCGGGATTGCCGCGTTGGGCGCCGTGGGCATCTTTTGCATTTCTTTCGACGATGGTCGTGTTTGCATATTTTTTTACGCCACCCGACCTCAACGTGAATCTTGCGCATCGCGCATGGCCTCCGGTTGCGCGTTTGACCAGTGCGCTGTGGGTCACGTGGGCGACGAATTTGTGTTTTGGGTTTTTCTTGATGATGACCACCGATTGGCTTGCTCGCAAGTGGCTCGGACGAACCGGTTGCGTCGAGTTCGGGAGTTGATGTGGCATGGTGGACGTAGGGGCTTCGGATGGGAAAACGTTGAGCGTTACGACGAGTCTTTGCCGAACGTGCAAGAGGACGGTGCAAGCCGAAGTCGTTCGAGTGGACGATCGGGTTTTTCTTCGCAAACAATGCGACGCGCACGGCGAGGAGAATGTCTTGCTGTCGACGTCGGCCGATTGGTACGAGAGTACCGTGGCTCATTCAATGGTTCTTTCGCGGCCCGCCCACGCGCGCCCGGTGGTTCAGGGGTGCCCGTACGACTGTGGAGCATGCGCGGCCCATGGGCAACGCAATCACTTGCCCGTCGTCGTCATTACGAGCAAGTGCGATCTCGATTGTCCAATCTGCTACACGCACAACAAGAACGACGGGGCGTATCACATTTCAGAAGACGACTTTGCCGCCACGTTGACGCACTTGCAGCACGCAGCCGTGGACGGACGCATCGTCAACTTGACCGGCGGAGAGCCGACGCAGCATCCCGCCCTGGAGAAATTGGTCGAATCGTGCGCCCGTCATGGAATCAATCGCGTTACGATATCGACGCATGGGCTGAGATTCTTGCGGGACGAACCTTTGCTCGAGCGTCTTGCGAAGATGGGTGCAAGGATCATCCTGTCATTCGATTCGTTCGAACAGGAACCGAACAAGCAAATGCTCGGGGGCAATCATTTGAATGCAAAATTGAAGATTCTCGAACTGCTCGAGAAATATGATGTCGACACGACGCTGTTGCCCGTCGTCGCCCGCGGCGTGAATGACCACGAGGTTGGGGCATTCATCGATTTGGCTTTGTCGAAGGATTTCATTCGATCCGTCGAGTTTCACCCGATGACGTTCACGGGGCAAAGTGGAACGAGCTTCGATCGCAGCGCGAGATACACCGCATTCGATGCCGTCGCGGATATCGAAAGACAAACGAAGGGGCTCATTCGAATCACGGATTTCGTACCATCACCGTTGGCGCATCCATTGTGTTACCAAATTGCGTACTTGTTGCGTTTGCGGGATGGTCGGTGGATGCCGTTTACGCGTTTCATGACGCGTGACGACTTGCGCAGCTTGCTTTCGCTGGCGCTATATATCGTACCTGGGCCTGAAATGGAGCAGATTCTGTCGGACGTACTCAATCGCTTGTGGGCGGGCGAAGTGGATTGTGAGGACATCGACGAAGTTCTCGCATCGCTGAAGGATCTCGTGATGCGAATGTTTGCACCCGATACGGACGAGCAGCGTCGAATGCTCATTGCCGAAACATGCACGAAGGCGATTTACGTGCACACGCACATGGACGAGGAAACATTCGATTCGGATCGTATTCGTGCGGGTTGTGTGGGTATGCCCGGTCCCGACGGATCGAACATTCCTTCATTGTACGCGCATGAAGGAATGTTCGGTCCCGACGGATCGAACATTCCTTCATGCGCGTACAATGTGCTTTATCGCGAACGGGACGCGCGATTTGCGATGCGGAAAGCCCTGCCGCTCGTACAGCTCGGTTTGGGACGGCGCTCATGAATACTTTGCTCGAAGGGAAGCGATGTCTCGTGACGGGTGGTTCGCGAAACCTTGGCCGGGCCATTTGCTTGGCGTTTGGCCGAGCGGGCGCGAGGGTAGCATTCACGTACAAGGAGCACGACGACGATGCTGCCGAGACGAGTCGTCTTTTGCGTGAAATGGGCGTCGAACCCGTGGTGGTGAAGGGTTTTGTTTTTGATGCAAAGCACGTGGGGCAGGCTGTGAAAGCGGTGGAAGTTGCATTCGGAGGCATCGACATATTGGTGAACAATGCGGGCTTAACCCAGATATTGCCCATTGCGCTCATCGAGGAGGACGAATGGGATGCCGTGATGGATACGAACGTGAAGGGGGCGTATCTATTTTCGCGTGCGGCGCTGCGTTCGATGATCCGCTCGAAGAAAGGGCATATTTTGAACATCGGTTCGTTTGGAGCCGATCGAATCGTCGATGCGCCTGTGCATTATGCGGCATCCAAGGCGGCCATCGTCGGGTTTTCCCTGGCACTCGCCAAAGAAGTTGGTCGTTATGGGATCGCGGTCAACTGCCTGGTGCCCGGACTGCTCGAAACTGGTTTGTCGAATCGACTTCCGAAACACCGCGTTGAGAGTTACGTCGCTCAATCGGCGCTTGGTCGTCTTGGGACCGTCGAGGAAATTGCGCAGTTTGCGACGTGGCTGGTATCCGACGAGAATTCGTTCATGACGGGTGGGCAGGTGGTCATTGATGGTGGTTTGTGATCAAACCGTGATGCCCTGTCGTTTGACCTCGACCATTCGGATGAACGTTCGAACCGAAAATAGTGCGAGGATTTGCACGGGGCGAAGGCCCGGAACGATGCGATCTTTGGCTTCGGGGAGCAATTCGCGCAGTCGTTCGAGTCCCTTTTCGGATACGACGCCTCCGGGAGCGAATTCTTCGTCCGTCATGTCGCCTTGGGCAGCCTTTTGGATCTCTCCACGCGTAATTTGAATGCCAAACGTTCGCTCGATCTTGAAAACGATATCGAGGTAATCGAGCGATTCTGCTCCAAGGTCGCTCATGAGAAGCGACTCATTTTTGACGTTGGTCGGGTCGAGCGCCAGTGCTTCGGCGACGATGCCGCGGACTTTTTCAGCAATTTCGGGATCGGACGTTTTGGGCAAGACGAGGGCCATTGGGGCGTTCTCCAGCAATGCGCCGGTGATGTTACGCGCGAACGTAGTGGCGATCAAGGATATTTGGTTGGAGGCGTCGTTATTGTCGTCTCGATGCTTCCACGGCTTGGGCGGACACTTCGAGGATCTTGGCGTTCGAGGGTCTGTCGGTGATGCTCTCGCCGACTTGCTTCCAAAAAATCGAACCATTGGGGAGCACGACAAACACCGATGGAACGGCGAGATCTCGACCCTCTTGGGCGACGCCCCATTGCAATGCCACGCGCAAGTCCTTGTCCTCGAGCAGTGGGAATGGCAATTCGAGGGACTTCGACAGTTTGGCGGATTCTTCGCGCGTGTCGACACTGATCGCAGCGACCTCGACACCTCGTTTGCGAAGGACGGGATGCAAATTTGCCAGCTGCCCGAGCTGGACACGACAATACGGTCACCAATAGCCGCGGTAAAACACGACGATGGCAGGGCCGTGGGCAGTCAAATCAGTGAGCGAGACCTGTTTGCCCGTTGAGTCTGCCAAAGAAAACGCTGGTGCGGAGGTGTTTGTCGCAACCGACGGCGCGCGCGTCTTGACGCACGCGAGCGTCGAGAGCGCCGCGAGAGCCGAGACCGTTCCGAGTGCTCCGAGGATCCAAAGACGCCGACCAAGACGAGGGGTGTTGCGGCTTTTCGTGTTCATGCCTGGAGGATAAGGCAGTGGCGGTGCGAGTGGCAAGGGAGAATCGTGATGGGGTTGCATTATTCGCAGAAGCGCTGCACCACATCGAAGAGTAAATCCGTGCCCCAGGCGAGTCCGTCGACGGGAATGCGTTCGTCACGGCCATGGAAGAGTTCGGCGAAACGCAGTCCCGGGGGCATTTTGACGGGGGAGAATCCGTACCACTTGGCGCCGAGCTTCGTGAAGTACTTGGCGTCGGTGAAGCCGGGGATCATGTAGGGGACGACCGTGGCCGACGGTTCCCTTGCGAGAATGGCGCTGCGAATGGTATCGAACAACGGCGACTGGACGGGATCGGTGGTCGTTGCGGGCATGTACTTGAGCACTTCGAGAGAAATCCCGGGGCCGAGCACGGTCGAGAGTTCGCGCAGGAAATCGTCTTGAGTTTGACCGGGAAGCGTTCGTCCATCGATATCCATTTCAGCGATACCAGGAATGACGTTGATTTTGGCGCCTGCGCGAAGCAGGGTAGGGGACGCCGTATTCGACAAGAGCGCTGCAAACGAGCGTGCGATGGACCGATCGGGTAGCCTTTGGAGAATGTGCGGAGCGACGTGCGGGTGCAAGAGTTTCAGCAAGAGCGGTGTCAAAGGACCGGCCTTTTTGGCAGCCAGACCTTGGACGAAATCGCGCACGTAGGGTGTCACGTGTACGGGCAGGCCGTCTTCGCCGAGCCTTGTGATGGCTTCGGCCAGCTTGATGATGGCGGAGTCTTCGCGGGGCATTGAACCGTGCCCAGCTTCTCCGGTGGCGCGTGCGCGGACCCAACAAATGCCCTTTTCGGCAACTTGAATGGGATAAAAAATGCCACCACCGACGTGGAGCGTGTATCCACCGCTTTCGCCGATGGCGTATTCGGCACGCACGAGATCTGAATGGTTTTCGACGAGAAATCGCGATCCGTGATCGCACCCCGCTTCTTCGTCTGCCACGGCTGCGAAAATGATGTCTCTACGGAATTTACGTTTTTCTCGTGCAAGGCGGGTCATGATGGCAATCGACATGGCGGCCATATTTTTCATGTCGATGGCGCCGCGACCCCACAAGCACCCATCGGCGATGATTCCCGAAAATGGCGGCTGCGCCCACACCGCCGGATCTGCTTCGACGACATCAAGATGTGCCGTGAGCAGCAGTGGCGGCAATTCGCCGGTGCCCGAAAGCCTCGCGACGACATTCGCCCGCTCGGGAGCACTTTCGAGGAGCGTTGGAGACAAGCCGGCGCGATCGAGCTCGTCGGCCACGACATCAGCCGCGGCGCGCTCGCTCCCTGGTGGGTTTGTCGTGTCGATGCGAAGCAGGGTTTGGCAAAATCGGATGGCGTGATTTGCAAGCTCGCTGAACGCGTTCGGTTGTTCGGGAAATTCCGGGGATATCGTCATGGTGGCTTCATGATACCAAATGTTCGATGGTCGTGTGCGTGCTATTTGTTCCGCGTCCATCAACACGTTCAGTCGATGCGCGACAAAAAATTGCTTGACGACGGATTCCGACCGGCATAATCTGGGGTGGATGTTGTTGCACAACAGGGACGAGGTCATCATCGAGCCGTGTCTGCGGTTTGCGCGGCCGACGAATTCGGTGAGATGGCCAATGTTTCTGCTGTCTGCGCACGACGTCGGGGAGTGACCGATGGGCGTCGAACTGGTGGAAGTCGTCGACTATGTGCGTCGGAAATCGCGAGGGGCGGCAGTTGTGGATCTTGCTCGTCTGAATCTGCTTGTTGGGCGGGCCATTTCGCGCAATGCGATGACGGTGCCCGACGAGCCGGAGGTCGTCCAACGCGCTTGGTTTCACGCTCGGTCGATTCTCGGTGAGCCGGCGTCACGAGGCGTAGAATGAATGACGAATTGACGGCAGCGTTGGATATCGATCGGGGTATCATTACGCTCGGTGGCAGGCGCATCGTGCTGCACTGCAACCATTACAATATTTTTCTTCAACGCACCATCGAAGATGGTCTCAAGGAGCGTGCGCCGCGATTGCTCGTGGCGGCGGGGATGGAGGCGGCTCGCAACTTGCTCGGCGGGTTGGAATCAAGTTCGCCGTCGTTGTCGTCGCGCGCGTTGCTCGAGCGGGCGGTGAGCATTTTTGCCGAGCATGGGTTTGGCGCTTTTGACATCCGTGGAATGGGCGATCGAGGAGGAACGGCCACCATTGCCCGTTCGCATTATGCCATTGGGTGGCGTTCGCGTTGGGGTATGCGCGAGACGCCGGCGTGTTACTTTCCTGCGGGGTATTTGGCGGGTGCCGTTGCGGTTGCATCGAATCTTGCGCCCGAACGTGTGACGGTGACGGAAACTGTTTGTCATGCTGTGGGCGCGGAGCAGTGTGTGTTCGTCGTGGAGGTATGGTGATGAGCTTGGACGAACGCGCCGTGGTCGAATCCGTGGCAGGGCTCGAGCTGAAGGGCAATGAAGAAGGGCTCATTCCGGCTTTCGGCCTGTACCTCACGAAGCATTTAGCGGATTACTACAATCGAATTTCGTATGGTTTGATTGGTGCATTCATTCGAGAATTACCCGAGCTCGAAGAGGATGCCATTTCGCTTCTCACGGAAGCTGGCCACGTATGCGCATTCCACACGTTTGGCGGCATCATGCAGTCGGTCGAATGGGATGCGCTCGTGCGTCCCATGATTTCGACCCGCGAAGACTGGGCCAAGGGCATGATTGGCGTCGTCAATGCGCTCGGCTGGGGGAGATATCGAATCGTCGAGCTTGTGCCGGATGAACGTTTGGTGGTCGAAATTGCCGATGGTTATGAAGCCGTCGGGGTGCTCGAAGGATATGGCAGAGCGTCGGGTCCTCGATGTTTCTTGGCGGCCAGTGGCGTCGCGGGTCTCATGAATCTGCTTTATCAAGGTGACGTGACGAAGAGGCCGGCGCTCACCGATGACTACTATCGGGAGGTATTCGGTCATCCTCGAAGTTTTCGCGCGCGCGAAACGCGTTGCCTTGCAATGGGCGAAGCTCATTGCGAAATCGTCGTGGAACGGCAACGGCCGTAGTTGGCGCAGCGCATGGATGATTCCAACGAAGATGCGGTCGTCGACGACGCGAGCGCTCGTAGCGTTTTGTGCTATGGTGATACGATTGCGGCTTTCCAAATTGGCCAGGTCAACGTCATTCAGCGTTATGCCTGTGTTCGTCGCGATCAATTCGAATGGACGACGCCGGTACCATTTCCTGGAGCTTTTCGCGATTACCTCGCGGCCCGTGGACCGATTCGTGGGAGTGCTGCTCTCTTTGTTCTCGATGTGCCTCATGCATTTCAACTCACGGTGGCACCGCATGTCGGTCGCGCTGTGTTTGTGCCGCGGCTAGCTACCAAACTCGATTGGCAGAAAAAAGTGGTCGTGGAGATTGTTTCTGCGCTTGATGAAATGCTACGGTCCGTGTGAAGGTCGTATCGTATCAGATCAAAGGGGTGGCGCATGGATGTCACTGAAGCAGCGGCAAGCGTCGCGAAGCTCGAAGCTCGCGTCGAGGAAATGGCGCAAAGACTCGAACAGCAGGCGGAGTTGCATCGCAAAGTGCTGGAGGAGTGTGATTTGCTGCGCGCGGTGTTCGAGGCGCTGCCGGTTGGTGTTGCGATTGCTGATAGCACGGGGCATGTTCGCGTGTGTAACGCGGCAATGAAATCCATTCCAGGGGGATTGCCGGATTGTGGGGACGAGTCGAGAACGCACGAAGTATTTTTGCCTGACGGATTGACGAGGGCTCCTCCAGAGCGGGAGCCGATCCAACGGGCGCTCGCAGGTCATTCTGTGGAGGGGATGGAGAGCGTGGTGCGTTCATTGGACGCGCATGGGCCGGCGAGATGGATTGTGCAATCGTCGCGGCCGATTCTTGGTGAGGACGGCCGAGTCAGGGCGTGTGTATTGGTGACGCAGGACGTGACGGAGCAGAAAGATCTCGTGTGCGAGCTCGATGAAGTCGTTGCGGCAACCGTTGAGGAAAAACGTTTGCTCATCGAGAAGCTGGAAGCTGGGGTCAAGGCATTGTCGACTCCGCTCATCGAAGTTTGGGACGACGTGTTGGCGCTTCCGGTCATTGGTACGGTGGATGCGCGACGCGGCGCAGAAATGACCTCACGATTGCTCGATGAAGTGGTTTCGAGGGGCGTGAAGTGGGTTATTGTGGATTGGACGGGCGTTGATACGATGGATAGCCAAAGCGCGCAGCATCTTATGGATTTGGCGCGTTCCATCGAACTGGTGGGGGCCGAGTGCATTCTGACGGGAATTCGGCCAGCGGTGGCGATGGCATTGATTGGTCTCGACGTGAAATTCGAGCACATGCGGCTCATGCGCAATGTGAAGTTTGGATTGCGCCATTGTTTGGGGCGTTTGACGCAGGATGTGTCGAAGAAGAAAGCGCCGGTGAAATCAGCGCGGCCAAGCTAGGAGCCTCTTGTCAAACGTCGCGAGCGACCGACGATTTCCGGCGCAGCAGCTTGACAAAACGCTCCTAGTCTTCGACCCATTGAATGATGCGTTCAATGGGCTTTCGGCCCGGCGAAGGGGGAGTGGCGCCCACGGGCCAGCCGACAGCGATGGCTCCAACCATGCGAAATGGTGCGTGAATTCCGAGCATACCTTCGATATCGGGTTTTGCGATCATGGGGCCGGCCATCCAGCACGCGCCAAGTCCTTCGGCGTGAGCTTGAAGCAGAAGGGCCATGACGGCTGCGCATGTCGAGCACAATTCTGCATTCATGGTGCGCGCCGTGTGCCATTGGGAGGGGTCGCCGCCGCCGGACGCAATGAAGTCGGCGATGAGGTCGGGGTAGTCTCGCCATTGAGGAATGACGATGGCGGCGGCGCTGGCGAGCGGTTCGTGGAAGAAATCACCGTAATTGGCAAAATCGTCTGCATGGTGGCCATTTTCGATGATGGCTTTGATTTCGTCAGCTCGTGCGCGGACGGCATTGACAATTTGCTTGCGCACGCTTTGTTTTGTCACGACGGTGAATCGCCACGGTTGACGATTCGTATTCGACGGAGCCGTCACGGCCGCGTGCAGAAGGCGAGTCAGAATTTCTTTGGGCACAGGTTTGGCATGAAAAACACGGCGAGATCGTCGTGTTTCGAGCCATTCGAGCATCTCAGCACCGCTCGGAGTGTTTTGGGGGCTCATTCCAGCTTGAATCCTCCGTCCACGTTCCACACTTGCCCCGTGACGTAGCTTGCTTCGTCGGATACGAGAAATGCAACGACCGCGGCGACTTCTTCTGGGCGGCCAATTCGTTTCATTGAAATTCGTCGCAAAAGTTCGTCCGGCGCAACAGTACGCAATTCCGCGGTCATGTCCGTGTCAATAATCCCTGGTGAAACGACGTTGACACGGACGCCGCGGGGAGCGAGTTCGACCGCGAGTGCGCGCGAGATTGATTCGATGGCGCCTTTGGATGCTGCATACAGCGCTTGACCTCGTCCAGGTCGTTGCGCCGCGATGCTCGATACATTGACGATAACGCCTTTGCGTTGCGAAATGAATCGTCGAGATGCTTGTTGGCAGCAGTGGATGACCCCTTGAACGTTCGTGCTGAAGACATGTTCGTAGTCGTTTGGTGTTGCAACTGCGAGCAAGCTGTCGCGCGTGACGCCGGCGTTGCACACGAGGGTGTCGAGCGATCCGAATTGGGCGTCGACTTGTTCGAAGAGGTTGACGACTTCGTTTTCCTTTGACACGTCGGCGCGAAAGAGTGCCGCGCGGCTGCCGACCGATTCGACTGCGGACGCAGTTTTTCGTGCGGCTGTCTCATCTTGACGATATACGATCGCAATGGTATGACCGCGTCGAGCTAGCGCTTCGGCAATGGCTCGACCAATGCCGCGCGATGCGCCGGTCACGATAGTCACTCGTGAAGGATTGTCCGGTGTGGTCATGGGGCCTCGACGCGCAGCGCTCCCACGAGACCGGGCATGCTGCACGATAACGCGACTGCCGATCGTGCTTGCGTCGATTCGGGTCTGATGAGTGGTCGGAGGGGGCCATGGGCGGGCTTGGACAAACAGGCGATCGGTGGCAGGATCCCTTTCGATAGAAAATAGGTGAGCAAAATGGTTTGTACCACGGATGTTGCTGCACCCATTTGTCCGAGACTGGCAGCGGTCGAGAGGAGCGTTGCGTCATTGCCGAGGACATTTGCACTGGCGGATCGTTCGCCGTCGTCGTGTTGACGATTGGATAGCCCCGCGCCATCCAGGATTGTATCGTCTTGGGCAACCATGGCAAGAGTTCGAGCGAGCGTTTTGGCGTTTGCGAAGCCGGTGTTGCCATCCGCAGTGGCGGCAGAAGAGACAAACCCGATAATTCGTCCGGCAGCATCCTCGGGGCGTTCGAGTACGACGGCGGCAGCAGCTTCGCTTGGAACGAACCCCTCTGCACGTTCTTCGTAGGGCGAGACGACCTCGGATGCGTTTTCCTTGGTCGTGGTGGCATCCGAGCAGCCCAAGGACAAGATGGTTTCGGGTTCGACGAGGGAATCGTAGGCGAACACGATGGCGGCGTCGACGCTGCCAGCTTGGAGGGCGTATGAGGCCGCGCGAAGGGCTTGGGCGCCGGCATTGGAGCCGGCGGTGGTCGTGCCGTCGCCGGCGGCGCCAATACTGATGGAAAGCAAGGCGTGCGCGTTGTTCGACAAGTGCAAAAGCATCCAAAACGGATGCAATGAGGAAAAACCTTTGGACCACGCGCCAAATGCCTCGGGCGACCCGTCTTGATGTTCGAGCACGGGCATGAGGTCGTCCCAATGCGCCCGAAGGCCGCCATAGCCGCAAAATAATCCGAGGCGAACACCGCGCACGGGCGTATTGGACCGGGCAAATGCTTCCGCGCCGACCTCGATACCAAATCGTCCCATGCGTTTGACGAATTTCCGGTGGTTCGTCGGCTTTGGCTCGGCGGGGATCGTTGCTGCAAGTTTGCACGGGTACGTACGCGCGTCGAATCGTGCATTAGGCGCGACAATACGCCGGCCATCGAGCATTCGAGTAGCAATGGTTTCGATGTCGTTCCCGAGAGGAGTGCGGAGCGAAAAACCCGTGACCGCCACTCGGGGCAGTCGTCCGGTCATTCGACCCTCCCGAGAACCACGCTGATGTTTTGGCCGCCAAACCCGAAGGAATTTGAAAGGACGTGATCGACTCGGGCAATTCGTGGAATCGGACCGATGACATCGATGGGGCATTCCGGATCCGCCTCTTCGAAATGAGCAGTTCCGGGAAGAACGCCGTGGGTGAATGGCACGAGGCATGCGGCCAATTCGATGGCTCCAGCGGCGGCCATGAGGTGTCCGACGGCGCCTTTGATCGAGCTGACGGGAACGTCGCCGAACAGTTGTCGAATGGCTTTTGCTTCGGCGACGTCGTTGAGCGGTGTGCCGGTGCCATGCGCATTGATGTATCCGATATCGGTTGGGGATAGTTTGGCATGACGCACGGCACGTTCCATGGCGGCTTTGGCGCGCGAGCCATCTGGACGCGGAGCAGTGGCTCGATATGCGTCTTGCGTGGATGCCCAACCGAGAATGCGCGCAAGCCGCGACGCGCCGCGCGCGCGAGCGCGTTCGTCTTCTTCAACCACGAAAATGGCCGCACCTTCGCCAATCACGAGGCCGTCGCGTCGCCGGTCGAAGGGGCGGCACGCAGACGATTCTGCACGCGGCGATGGTGCCGATAGGCGCGACATGCCGCCCATGCCGAGCGGATTGACCATCGAATCGGACGCGCCGCACAGAACGACGTCGGCCTGGCCGCGTTCGATCATCGACGCGGCGTGCGCCACAGCCATGCCTCCTGCGGCGCATGCGGACACGTGCACGGCAACGCGCCCAGACAAACGCAATACACTGCGAATTTTCTGGGCGCACAAGTCGACGCGAGAACGAAACCGAATACCTTCGCCGCCCGCCATCGCTCCCGGGCCAATCCGAATCGTTTCACCGTCGCATTCGGCTGCAAGATCATCGAGAAATGCCTGTTCGAGACCGACGCCGAGCGATAGCGCTGCGCGACGTTCCTCGGCAGTGCAACGCGCATGCTGAAATGCTTCGGTCGCTGCGACCAGGCCAAAACAAACCTTTCGATCTCGTAAGAGTCCCGAACGTTCCCATCGATCCGCTTCACCGGATCGGAGAAAAACGTCGAGGTGCTGTGTCATGACCGCGGCGTTCGCTTGGACAATCGGAACTTCCCCCGCAACACGCGTTGGAAACGTGGAGGCATCGAAGTTGCGGATGGGGCCAATCGCGCTGCGTCCACCGAGCAAGCCCTTCTCGAGCGCTCCAAATCCCACACCAAAGGCCGAGACTGCGCCGACACCCGTAATGACCGCACACCGTTTACTCATCGCGCACCTGCTCGCGTGAGCACGACAGCGCCGAGATCGCCGTCCGGTCCCGCCGACAAAACCAACGCACGCGTGTGTCCCGTTTCGACGAGCATTCCCAGCGCCGCCGCCCACGCGAGCGCGGGCGTCGCGGCAAGCGATTCGCCCAGCAGGTTCGTCAGGTCAATCGACCGTTCGACCGCAAGCGCTTCGGGCAAATCCAACATCGCTTCGCGCGCCGGAGTGCCCCAAGGCGCGAGCACGAGCAGATCGCACGGACGCTCGGCAAGAGCATCGACCGCTGCGAGCACGGCAGCATCACGCAAAGCTCCTGCTCGGGGCACGAGCGCATCACGCGGTCGTTCTACCGGGCAAACCCAGATGGACTCGATCCGACCAAGAGGTTTGTCCGATTCACGCGCGAGTGCGATGGCCGCGGCACCGTCGATGGGGACCAGGCCATCTCGCAAGAACCCTTCGCGTTCGAGTTCCGCGAGCGTAACGGGGTGCGTCGGCATGTCCGCTCCGCCGACGAGCGCGCGTCGACACTCGCCTTCGGCGATCGCGAGGCAAGCTTCTTCGAGTGCCATCACTGTGCCTGTTCCGCGGGAAAAGAAGGCAGCATTCGGTCCCGCCAAACCCTCGAGGATCGCGCCGTGGCAGAGCGTGAAGTTGTTCATGATCTGGAAGGCGAACAGAGGATTGCAGGCATCGAGCCCATCTCTGCCGCAGTGGGCAAGGGAGAATCTCTTCTGTTCGTCGAGACTCGCAGCGAGCAGACGCGCGACATCGTCCATGTCTGCGCCCGATGCGCCGACGCCAAAAAACGCACCGATTTCTTCTCGACTGCCAAACCAATCGGCCGTCAGAAGCGCATCACGCATGACGAGTGCCGCCATCCACGCAGCTCGAGACATGAGTCTGTGCTGACGAACATCTTGCGGCCGCGAAGGAAGCGGAACATCGATGGCACGCGGAGCGGGAAGATCGCGCTTCAGGATGCGCTTGCCGAGCTCGACGCCGAGCATTCCGACGTGGGTCGACGTCGAGACGGCCACGACAAACACGTCTGTGGTCAGTTGCATCGAGCCACCACGATGCTTGCATTCGCTCCACCGAATGCGAAGGCGTTGATGAGCGCCGCTCTCACGTTTTTACGAATCCCCCGTCCCGAGATGAGTGGCAATGAGCAGGCACAATCCGGTTGTACGAGTCCTGCCGTGGGTAAGCAAATCCCCGACAGAACAGCTTCGTAGCCGCACACGAACCCGATGGCGCCAGCGCCGGCAATCCAGTGTCCAAGAGCGCCCTTGACAGACGCGACGTGCGCATGCGCGAGGGCTGGCCCAAGCACTCGCGAAATGGCGGCAGCTTCCACGGCGTCGTTCAAGGGTGTGCTCGTGCCATGAGCCTGCACGTAATCGACTGCGTCGCGACGGGCATCGTCGAGCGCGCCGCGCATCGCGCGAGCAGCTCCGTCTCCCGATGGATCGGGTGCGGTGAGGTGGTGCGCGTCGAGTGAGCGCGCAACACCTGCCACCTCGACACGTGCGTCGCCTCGTTCGGCGCAAAGGACGACCATGGCGGCTCCTTCTCCCACAACAAACCCATCACGTCGAACGTCGAACGGACACGAAATGCCCCGCAAACTGAGTGCTCCGAGGATGCCAAACCCTACGAGCATGAACGGATCGACGTCGGCTCCGACTCCGCCTGCGAGGGCAATGTCGCAAGCGCCGAGGCGAATGGCACGCGTTGCTTCGACGATGGCAGCAGCTCCGGATGCGCACGCGAGCGAGATGGTTTCCACGGGGCCAAACGCGCCTATTTGGCCTGCAAGAACCGATGCAACCGCGGCGGGAGAAACCGTGGCGCCGTGGATGGACGCTGCGAGATGCCGGGCGTCTTGGCCGAACCGCGCATGGTCGAATCGGGCGCTACCGCCGGCGGCTCGAGACAACGCAAAGACGGCTTCGTACGTGGCGCGACCGCTTTCGGAACCAATGAAAACTCCGACCCGTGCGGAATGTGCATCGATGCAAGCGTTTGCCCAAGCTTCATCGGCTGCGCGGCGAGCCAGCGCGAGACGTCGATCTTGCGCGTCATCGAGCGGCCATGGAACGCATGCAGCAACTCGGGATGGATATCCTTCGACGTCAAACGAAGTGACGGGAGCGATGCCGCTTGCACCCGAATCGAGCGCCTCACGCGTCTCGGGCCAAGTTTTTCCGAGCGGGCTGATGGCGCCGACGCCGCGGACGAACACGCGCCGCATCAAGGTTCCGTTGCCGATCCGGAGAGCCAAATGTCGAGGTATTCCTTGCGCCGCGCGAGCAGCACGGGGTGCGTCACGGAAGCAAGGGCAAACCCGAGCTCGGCCGACGCGACGACGGTGCCATCGACGCTCGCGGTGCCTTTGACTTGCCCGCCGTCTTCGCGCGCGACGAGCATCTCGGCAACGAGATCGAGTTTGTCGCCGGGGCGAACGGCGCGACGAAACCGGGCACGATCGACCATCGTGAGAAGAGCATGCACGTTGGTTTGTCCTTCGAGACGACGAGCGGCTTCGAGAAGGACGCCGGCGAGTTGCGCAAGCGATTCGACGATCAGCGCTCCGGGCATGATGGGGTGACCTGGAAAGTGATCGGCGAAAATATCGTCCGACAAAGACACGCACTTGATTCCCGCGGCAAAATTCGGGGGTTCGAGTCGCGTAATTCGGTCGAGGAGGATGTAACGCACGGGGCGGCGCGAGGATAGCAGATCGCAGCTCGCACGAATTGACGACCGACGGGAGTTCGGAGGAAGATGCCGCTTCGCTCGAAGAGGGAACCGACAATGGATTGCGTCAGTTGTACCACTCCGATTCGACCAGACCGTCCGCATACGTTTTTCCACCATGAACGCGCAGCGTGTCCATCCTGCGGCGCTCAACACGAAGGTCGTGTGGTGTTACGTGAGGACAAACCTGTACGGCTTCTCCTTTGTCCGTCGTGCGGACCATCTGAGGAAACGTTGGCGGGCAGTGCGCAGATGTACGTCGAGCAATTCCTTGCACGAGGCGACGTGCCGGAGGGATTCGAGGGCGAGGTCGAATTCAAGGAAACGACGTCGACGTGCCCGACGTGTTTGACCCTCTTGCCTGCCAAAGTCGTCATTCGCAATGGGCGAGTGTATTTTAAGAAAAACTGCCCGACATGTGGACCGTCCGAAGCACTGGTTTCGGAGGATGCAAAGTACTACGTGCGGTCGTACGCGTTCGCGCGGGCGGGAACCGAACCGCTCGTGTTTGCCGCGAAAGTCGAGCAAGGTTGTCCGGCGGATTGCGGAACATGCAATGACCACGAGCAGCATACCTGCTTGCCGATCATCGAAGTGACCGACCATTGCAACTTGGAATGTCCGATCTGCATCGTCGACAATCAATATTCGAATCACATCGAACTCGATGTCTTCGGAAAAATCATCGACACGCTGGTGCGAAACGAGGGGCAATGTGAATCTGTCGCGCTTTCGGGCGGGGAACCGACGAGCCATCCCAAGATTTTGGATTTGGTGCGAATTGCGAGCCGACCCGAGATTGGCCGCGTGGCAGTGGTGACGAATGGAATACGCCTCGGCAAAGATCGCGAGTTTGCCCGCGCGTTGAAAGACAGTGGCGCTTATGTGGGTTTGCAGCTCGATGGTTTTACCGCGGAAGCGCATGAGAAAATTCGCGGCAGAGATTTGGTTCATGAAAAGAAGGCGGCACTCGAGGCGCTGCGAGAACTGAAGATTCCGACGCAAATCATTTTCGTGGCGACGCAGGGCGTGAACGATGATCAAATAGGAAAGGTGATCGATCTGTTTCTTTCGGAAGATCACTTCTTGTCGCTGAATTTTCAGCCGGCGGCGTACACGGGCAAGGGAGGCGGCGTATTCGGACACGATGCAATGGATCGGCTCACGATTCCAGGTGTCGTGCGGCGAATCGAGGCGCAAACGGGGGGCAAACTTCGCTCGAGCGATTTCTTTCCACTTCCGTGTTCGCATCCGCTATGCGTATCCTTGACGTACCTTTTGCGTCTCGACGACGGATCGTTCATTCCATTTTCCCGGTTCGTCGATTTCACGAAACACGGTTCGCTTCTTCGTTCGAGCGCGACGCTTCCGGCGACGCCCGAAATGGAGCAAACGCTGCAGGATGTGCTGTACGAGGTATACGCGCACCAAGACGAAATCGATCGGGGATCCGAGATACTCGCAGCGCTGAAACGTACGATTCGCGTGATGTTTCCCGACAGAGCGCTTTCGCCGAAAGAGAGTTTGTTGATAGGGGAACAGCAGGCCAAGTCGATCTTTTTGCACCATTACATGGATCCGTACGATTTCGACCTGGAACGGCTGCGAAAATGTTGTCACCACTATCCACAAGTGGACGGGCGAATCATGCCCGCTTGTGGATTCAATCTGTTTCATCGAGGCGCTGCAAAAGGGGCTGGGACAAAGATTCCGTCGTGGGGCAAAAAGCCGTGGGTGACTGACAACGGCACGACGCACTTGTCCATCGTGAATCCATGAAACTTTGCGAAGGGCACATTGCGCTCGTGACAGGTGGTTCGAGGGGGCTCGGACGCGCCATTGCGACGACTCTCGCGCGCGAAGGTGCGCACGTTGCATTCAATTGGACGAAGTCGGAAAACGAAGCGCAAGAAACGCTCTCCGAGATTCAATCGCACGGCGTGCAGGGTTTTTCTTTCCGGACGAGTGTTCTCGACAAACAAGGGCTCGACGAGCTGGTGCGAACAATGGAACGAAGCATCGGCACGATCGACATTCTGGTGAACAATGCGGGGGTGAGTGACGTCGTGCCGCTCGCGCTGATGGAGGAAGAGGACTGGGACCGGGTGCTCGATACGAACGTAAAGGGGACGTTTTTGGTGACGCGTGCGGTTCTTCGTGGAATGGTGCGATTGAAACGCGGGCGCATTCTGAACATCGGGTCGCTCGCGGGGGTGAAGATGATGCAGGCGCCCGTGCATTATTCGACGGCAAAAGCGGCTATCAAAGGTTTTACGGAGTCACTCGCGAAAGAAATTGGGCGATACGGGATCACGGTGAACAACTTGGCTCCGGGTGTGCTCGAAGGGGGCGTGAGCGTGAATTTGCCCAAAGGGCGGCTCGACGAATACATTCGACACACGGCGCTCGGTCGTTTGGGTACGTTTCAAGAAGCAGCGGAAGTGGCTGCGTTTTTGGTGTCCGATCGAAGCTCGTACGTGAACGGAGCGACGATTCTCGTCGATGGCGCGGTGTAGCGTCGTGAAACTCGGGCACGTAGGACTTCTCGGTGCCTTGATGACCGTTGCTTTTGCGGGGTCGTTTCTTGCGGTTTGGCATTGGAATCCATTACAAAATCATCCGCCCGTCATGGCAAGTGCCGCATCGTCTGCCGCTGGAACATCCTCGGCCCCAGCGCTGACGGAAGTACCCGCGGCTTCCGCGAGCGCCGTTTCGAGTGCCGAACTTGTACCCCAAAAACCAACGCGTTGTCCATCGGAGCCCAAAGTCGAGCTACGACGTAAAGATGTGCCGCCTTCCGACCAAGAGCTATTTCGCTTTTTGCAAGAGAATCCGGAGTTACTTGGCTCTGCATCGGTGGGAAAACCGACGCGAGGATCGTTGTTTGGCGGAGTGGAACTTCGTGAATCGGAAGGAATTGCTCGCGAGGGTGCGTACGGGTGGGGAACGGAGCTCGTGATTCGGTCGATCGAGCGTGCGGTGCGGGAAGTTCGTCGATGTTTTCCGGAGACGCCGAAGCTGCGCGTGGGAGACATATCGCGGGACAAGGGTGGTTGGCTCAGGCCACATGCGAGTCATCAATCGGGGCTCGATGTGGACGTGGGGTATTATTATCGCGTGCCGGCTGGATGGTACGAAAAAGCAACCGCGAAAAACCTGGATCTTCCGCGCACGTGGGCGCTCGTGCGGGCGTTCGTCGAGGGGGGAAACGTGGATACCATTTTCATGGATTTGGCGGTGCAGCGCGTCGTCAAGGCGTATGTGGCGACATTGCCGAACGAGGAGCAGCCGGTGGAGGAATGGTTTCAGAGTCCGACGAAGAAAGACACGACCATTCGGCATGCGTGGGGACACGCGACGCACTTTCATGTGCGATTTCGGGATCCGGATGCGGAGGCGCTGGGCGAACGAATCAAGGGCATGCTGCCGCGGATTCGGAAGGTGAAACCAAGGAAGCCGTAGAAGCGTTCATTGCGTGATTTCACCGTGCAACGTGATATTGCACGACTGTCCGGGCGAGATGCACGTTCCAAGAAGTCCGGGCTCGGCCACGCAGCAGTTGTTGCTGGCGCAGTCTTTCGACAGGTAGCAGTGCTGGCCATTTCCGCATTTGATGCATGGTCCACCGCAATCGACATCGGTTTCCGAACCATTGGTGACTTTGTCGTAGCATGTCGGCTCCTGACAAACTCCTCCTTCGCAGACCTTGCTCGTGCAGTCGAGCCCCGCCTTGCAGTTGTAGCCAGCCGGGCAGGGTTTGCAAGTCGGTCCGCCGCAATCGACCGAGGTTTCCTGTCCATTGAAGACATCATCGTAGCACGTTGCTTCGGTGCACAAGCCGCTTTTGCAAATGAGGCTATTGCAGTCGGGATCGCCAGCGCATGTGGCACCAGCACCGCATCGGGGGCATTGAAATCCGCCGCAATCGACGTCCGTTTCGACGCCATTCTTGACCATATCGGTGCATTCGGCCGTTGCACACACACTTTGAGAGCATATTTGGCTTGGACAATGCGCTCCATCGAGGCATTCGACGCAAAGGCCGAACCCGTCACAGAACCAGGAACCATTGCAGTCGGTCCCGGCGGCAAACGCCCCGTGTTGCGTCGTGCCGTCGATACAGGCTTCGAGCGTGCAGGGATTGCCATCATCGACAGGATCGGCGAGATCCTCGGTCTTGACGATGAATCCATTGCCATCACAAACATTGCTTTGGCAATCGCCGATCTCTTGAACTTCGACGAGGGTCCCCATCGGGGCGAAGGTGACGTTGCATTGGCCGTCGACACAGGCAAACGATTGACATTCGCTGCTTGCGCCGCAGTCGGTGTCGATGTTGCACTGGAGGGTGCCGGAGCTCGAGCTGCTCGAACTGCTGGAGCC
>Ga0138256_10001734_pt1 | contig 23485 bp, 17 predicted proteins | sample KNB2016incub_MG_FD_105486 | JGI IMG/M metagenome (GOLD analysis project Ga0138256, IMG submission 105486) | Active sludge microbial communities from wastewater in Klosterneuburg, Austria - KNB2014incub_MG | ecosystem: Engineered > WWTP > Activated sludge > Unclassified | place: Austria... | reverse complement strand
TAACCCAAATCCTATAATGCTGTTCTGAATTAACAGCACAATCCTTTTCAACCGTCAAATTCTTTTTCGGTTGAAAAGGATTGACATTTTAAGAAACATGACGAATATCATGTCACTTTTAAATCGTTATGTGATTTAAGTTACAAAGTAAAATACGTTCTCCATTTAGTTTTGCGTTATAAATAAAAACAAAAATTTACAAGATGGCAAATCATGAAATAGAAACACAATGGATGGGTAAGATGCAGTTTAATGCATTAATAAACGGGCATACTGTAGTAATGGATGCACCGGAGAGATCGGGCGGAGAAGATACTGCCCCTATCCCCAAACCCTTTGTGCTGGCAGCTCTTTCGGGCTGTACCGGAATGGATATTGTGGCATTGTTACGTAAATCAAATAACCCTGTTGATGATTTGAATATGATCGTCACGGGCGAACTCAGCAAGCAGGCACCAATGCAATATGTTTCAATTCACATACGTTACGATTTTAAGGGAAATGAAAATTCAAAAGAAGCGGCGTTGAAAGCTGTGACGGATTCGCAGGAAAAATATTGCGGGGTTAGCAGCATGCTTAAAAAAGCGATACCGCTAACCTGGGAAGTAAATTATAATGGCAATCAATTATTCAACAATAAAACTATTGAGCAAACTGCGGTTGTATAAACCCACAGCTGCAAATACAATTTATCACATCAGGCTTATACATCTAAAAAAATAATTTGTTATATGCAACTTTGGAAAAATATCATCAGCCGGCCATCTTAGTTACAGCAAGCTATCTGTAACCACGGCTGATTTTATCTTTCACTTTATTTTTTTATACCTATATGCATACCATCATAGAACCGTTCCGGATAAAATCCGTTGAACCCATCTACTTCAATACAAAAGAAGAAAGAAAACTCATTTTAGAAAAAGCATTTAATAACCTTTTTCACATTCACTCCAAAGATGTCTTAATTGATTTATTGACCGATAGCGGTACCAGCGCCATGAGCAGTAACCAATGGGCCGGCATCATGCAGGGCGATGAATCTTACGCCGGCAGTCCGAGCTTTTTTCGCTTTGAAAAAACAATACAAGATATAACCGGCATGCCGCTGGTTATTCCAACACACCAGGGACGAGCCGCAGAGAAAATATTGTTCAGCGTACTGGGCGGCAATGGAAAATATTTTGTAAGCAATACCTTGTTTGATACTACCCGTGCCAATATTGAGTTTACCGGTGCCGAAGGTATTGATCTGCTTTGTGCCGAAGGTAAACTACCGAGCGTTCCTGCGCCATTTAAAGGCAATATGGATACCGAAGCTTTCAAAAATTTTATTGCTGAGAAAGGAGCTGCAAATATTCCGCTTTGCATAATTACTGTCACCAATAATTCTGGTGGCGGGCAACCGGTGAGTATGCAAAACATAAAGGCTGTAAAAAAAATCTGTAAAGAAAATAATATTCCGCTTTTTATTGATGCCTGCCGTTTTGCGGAAAACAGTTGGTTCATCAAACAACGGGAAGAAGGCTATGCTGATAAATCAGTGAAAGAAATTGCTCATGAACTTTTTTCTAATGCCGATGGTTGCACCATGAGTGCTAAGAAAGATGCATTTGCAAATATTGGTGGTTTTCTGGCCATGCATGATGAAGATCTGGCACTGCAATGCCGAAATCTGCTGATTATTACAGAAGGGTTTCCAACTTATGGAGGCCTTGCCGGCAGAGACCTGGAAGCCATTGCCATTGGTTTGGAAGAAGTGCTGGATGAAAATTATCTACAATACCGCATCCGCAGTATTGAATACCTCACTAACAAATTGATAGATGCCGGCGTGCCCGTAATGCAGCCTGCAGGCGGACATGCCGTGTACATAGATGCCAAGGAAATGCTGCCGCATATTCTACCTGCACAATACCCGGCGCAGGCATTGGCCGGCGCTTTGTATACCGAAGGTGGGATACGATCTGTAGAGATTGGCTCCCTTATGTTTGGTAAATATGATGAAGGTAAAAGCTTAATTCCTGCACAGATGGAATTGGTAAGACTTGCTATACCAAGACGTGTGTACACACAAAGTCATATTGACTATGTAGCCGAAGTGATTATTGAAGTATACAAAAACAAAGAACAAATAAAAGGACTACAAATAATTGAAGAAGCGCCCACACTGCGGCACTTTACTGCAAAACTAAAACCCATTAATTAAATCAATTAAAATGAAAAATATAAAACGTAGCTGGGCCGAGCCCTATAAAATGAAAATGGTGGAGCTGTTGAAGATGACAACTGCAGCACAAAGAAAAAAAGCTATGAAGGAAGCAGGCTTTAATACTTTCCTTTTAAAATCGGAAGATGTGTACATAGACTTGCTTACCGACAGTGGCACTGCAGCCATGAGCGACAGGCAGTGGGCCGGCATGATGCTGGGTGATGAATCTTATGCAGGCAGTAAAAATTATTATCATCTGGAAGAAGTTGTGAAAGATGTATATGGATACAAATATTTGATACCAACCCACCAGGGCCGGGGAGCCGAAAATATACTGTCGAAGATACTAATCAAGAAAGGCGATATCATTCCGGGCAATATGTATTTTACCACAACAAGATTACACCAGGAACTGGCTGGCGGAAAATTTGAAGACATCATTATTGATGAAGCCCATGATCCTGAGAATGAATTTGACTTCAAAGGAAATGTTGACCTGGATAAACTGGATCGCCTTGTAAAAAAACATGGCGCTGCAAAAATTCCTTATGTAAGCATTGCTACAAGCGTTAATATGGCCGGAGGTCAGCCCATCAGCATGAAAAATTTAAGAGAGCTGCGGGCCTATTGCAAAAAACATAAAATCCGCATCATTCATGATATGACCCGTGTTGCGGAGAATGCTTACTTCATTCAGCAAAAAGAAAAAGGTTATGAAAAAAAACCGGTGAAAGAAATTGTAAAGGAGATAAATTCTTATACCGATGGGGCAACCATGAGTGCAAAAAAAGATGCACTGGTAAACATTGGTGGTTTTCTGGCACTTAACGAGTGGGATGTTTTTGAAGAAGCCCGCAACATGGTAGTAGTTTATGAAGGATTACATACTTATGGCGGTTTGGCCGGTCGTGATATGGAAGCCATGGCCATTGGCATTGGCGAAAGTGTTTGTGACGATCATATACGTGCAAGGGTTGGCCAGGTAATTTACCTGGGTAATAAAATGATGGAATATGGTATCCCGATAGTAAAACCAATTGGAGGGCATGGGATATTTGTTGATGCAAAAAAGTTTCTGTCTCATATACCGCAAGGTAATTACCCAGCTCAAACACTGGCAGCAGAAATCTATCTCGACTCAGGTGTGCGGACGATGGAACGAGGTGTTGTATCAGCCGGTAGAAAAGCCAACGGCGAAAATTATTATCCCAAACTGGAACTTGTACGGTTTACCATACCACGCCGGGTTTACACACAGGCACACATGGATGTAATTGCCGAATCGGCAGCAAGGGTGTATGAACAGAGAAATAAAATAAAAGGATTGAAAATGGTTTACGAACCAAAGTACCTACGCTTTTTCCAGGCTAAATTTGAGAAACTTTAAATCTCATTAAGGGGAAAAGAAAAAACCGGTTGATAAATCATTAACCGGTTTTTTATTCGGCTAAAAAAGGATATTGAAAAAGCAGCAATTCAAGTTCCAGTTCTGCACTTTTCAATTCATGTGTAAATTGCTTTTCATCGATATTGGTTAAGGAGGTAAGCTGATAGTAATAGGAAATTCCTTTTACCAGGTTCTTATAAAAAATGGTGAAATATTTTTTCTGCTTGTTCAACTCTTCGGTACCATACCCTTCCTCCAGTTTTTCCTTCAGGAAATTAATGTATAACAGCAGCTCGGTAATAAACATGTTTGGCCTTTCTGGATTGCTCAAGATATTCTCCCGTCCATAAATATGATCTACCATTGTTTGAAGTGATACAACTCTCGAAAAATTCACAATGTTTGGTCCGGGACAAACTGTCACGGCATTTAAATTCCTGATCATGGTTTCCGAATAGTTAATGGCGGCAGCATTGCTCAAACCAATGCATAGACATTCTTTATCCAGCACTTCGCCTAATTGTTTTTCGTAGGCTTTTTCAGGCAGATTAAGTGACTGCAACTGTTCGATCTTTAACTTTTGATACTGCCGTGATGCAGTACAGATAGGCTGTTCGGTAAATTCAGTATTAAATGCCAGGTGCTTTTCGGTACATGGGCTTCCGGGTCTTCCCTTTGCAATACGTGCCAGTTTTTCTTTTTCGGCACTGGTACCTTTCAGATAATGAAAACGAATACCAAACGGTGAATTGCGGCTTAGCACTACGTTTTCTTTTTTTGCAGCACGTAAAAGTTCGAGTGTTTCTTCATCAACTGTAGTTGCCTCAGGCACTAATAAGAAAGGCGTTCCCCAACCTGTGCTGTTCATTTCAAAATAGTTGTGCAACAACTCATCTTCTTCATGAGTCCCAATTCCTCCCTGTACAGAAAATATTATCGGTGGCGGATATTTAAACTTCCTGTTTAGTTTTTCAAACATGGATTTGTTGAATAGTTCAAAAAGGCTGTGAATTAGTTCCTGCTTTTTAGTTTTGAATTCCTCCATTATCGGCCCTAGCAAATAACCTTCTGTTGCAAAAGCATGTCCGCCACAATTAAGGCCCGATTCTATCCTGAATTCACTAACCCAAATACCTTTTTTAGCAAGGTATTTTCCCTGTATAAATGCCGAGCGGTAATCGCTCACTTTAATAACAACCTTCTTCGTAAACTCTCCATTATCGTCTGCCCCAAATCCTGCACAGCTTTCAAGGTAATTGAATAGCCGCAGATTGGTTCCTGCTGAAAAAATAACGGATGAATTTTCTAACCGGCTGTTTGCATAGCCTCTCAGGGCTGCAACTGCATCCGATCCATCTTCAATTAATTGCCCGGCTTTATTATAATTCTCCCGGTCTGTTTTAGTCATGATGTTTACGTCAATGCTGCCAGGGCGGATCTGTGTTCGTAAATACTCCTGCATCTTTTCTTTATCTGCCAGTCCACTCGTCTCAGTCATCTTCAGATACAATTGCTTGAGATTACTGTCATCTGGCAACATCTCAAAATATTTTACAATTTCCGATCCGGTATCAAAAGCGGCTTGTTTTAATTTTTCAACCTGGGCCGCTACAATTTCCTGAACCAGGTTTAAGTAATCTGTAATGCGCTTTGCCCTGAAATCTTCTTCATGGGTGGTAATAGGATAATACTCCCTGTTCACTGTTGGATAATAATGCTTACGCATCATTTCAATCAACCTGTTTTCAACAATGGATATTACAGACGCTATACCAAAGCGGGCCACTTTAATTGGACTATCGATAGTATAAGCCAGGCCCATTACCGGGATATGAAAATTATGAACAGGAGAATTACTCATGAAATTATTTGAATGATTTATGTTCTTTGTTAAAAAATTAATGATCAGTATTTCTGCACTTTTCTTTTATTTCATGAAAAATATCATGAGCTTCTATGATCATCTTTTTCAACTCTTCGTCTGTTTTACCGGCTACTACTGCTTTATTGATGGCATTGCATTGTTTCACCAGCCTCTTTAAAATTGGCTTTGTAACTCCGGCATTAAAACCTTCTGGTACTGCTCCTTTTTGCCAGACCTTTGCATTGGTAGCCAAATCACCCGCCTTTTCTTTCAATGGTTTCAGGTTGCCGTCTTCAGCCGGATGAAATGTAACACTCATTACTGCATGAAAATCTTCCATCTGCTGCCACTTAGTTTCCTGCGAATAAACAGATAATGTTGCCAGCGAAATGGCAAACATGATAAATAGCGCTTTTACTTTTTTCATTGTTTTATATTTAGATAAGATTAAATCACTTATTCTTTTACACTGTTTCGCAGGCCTGATGGTCTCTCTCCCAAATAATTTTCGATCCAAAAATCTGGCTACTGTCCGTCATTTTAACACTACTGATCTTTATTGTAAAAACATTACCCTTCATGGCCATTGCCATGGGTATCCTTTTATAATAATCTTTACCAGCAGTTATTGCCAATGGATCTTCAGCCTTCAATACAACGCCTGTAAACTGAATTCCTTTAACAACAAGTTTATTCAGTCTGTCGGGTAACACGGTGCCGGATACAACAGGGTTTAACGCTAAAAACCGGGCATGGTCAGTATTAACCGATGATTTGAAATACAGCAACCCTTCGCTGGCATTAAAAACATAAAAACAACTGAAGCAATAAGGTTGAACATTGCTGTTGATACAACAAATAGTTGCACAAGTCTGGTTATTAAAAAAATCTAAAATCGTTTTGTTCATTCTGCTTATTTAACCTGAATTCAGCAACCATACAAACATTCATCAGGCAACTTGTTCCTGTAGATTTACTTCAATCTGCTTTAATATTATATTGGCATGCTGTATATCAAAATCAACTTGATTTATTTTTTTAACTCCCATACTCAATAGCTCGAAATGTTTATCAGATTTTATCGAATGGTTGTCCAGGCAGGCTTTGGAACATGCCAATGGACAACCATCAATAGTAATAATCTTCCTGCCTGAAGATGCAGTGCGTACCAGTTTTTTAACATTGCCGCCTACACCAACAATACACGACATTTCTGCCAGGCCCTTTCTATCTAACTGCACAGCCAGGTAATTAGCCATCTGTGCAGCGCTGGAGCATCCCGAACAGGAATACACAAGTGGTTTCTCATTAGCAAATGATTTTTCAGAAGAAATAATTTTTTTCTCAGCCTTATTAAATACCGTTTTGTATAAAAACTGTGTTCGCCATAATGTCTGTGTTTTCAGAAATAGCTGCCAGCGTTGCAACCGGCTAAGCAACGAAAAACTGTAATATTCTTTCTTCAGCATAAAGCCGGGATCATCTGGGTTTGTTATAATAATTTTCTTAATTCGGTGTTGCATTGGATAAAATTATTGGGCAAAGATAATATTAAAAGATAACTTTGTCCTTATTTATTGAAATATTTTTTTTATGACTGCCAACAGGCAAAAAATTTTTGTTCTACTCTTTCTTATAGTGTCTTTCTTAAGCTACACTGCTTTTTTGTATACCGATTTACCGGTAAAATACAATCCGTCAAAAAAAGATGAAGGTGCCGGGAAACTGGTTTGGCAGCAATACAATTGTAATGCCTGTCACCAGGTTTACGGGCTGGGCGGATACCTGGGTCCAGACCTGACGAATGTTTACTCTTTGAGAGGACAGGAATACATTAAAGCCTTTTTAAAAACCGGCACAGGAGCTATGCCAAAATTTTCTTTGAGTAATGAAGAAACCCATTCACTGCTTTCTTTTTTGAAAGATATTGATGCCTCAGGCAAGGCAGACCCCAAAACTTTTACATTAAACTATGATGGAACCATTGAACAAAAATAAACTCAGTACTGCAAAATTATTTATTCTTGCAGGTCTGTTATTGCTGGCCATCGGAATGTTGTTTGGTTTAACCGGGGCTTTGCAATACCTGATAACCGATTTTATAAAACAATACCTTTCGTTTGAAAAAGTAAGACCACTGCATGTTTCATCAGTTGTGTTCTGGATAATCTTTGCGGCCATCGGTTCTGTGCTCACTTATTTGCAGCAGTACAACGGCAAAGTAATATTCTCCCCGCTTCTGCTTAAAATTCAGTTTGCTATTTTTTCAATTTCCGTTTTTGCCATATTAGTCTCTTATTGTTTTGGTGTTTTTGGCGGCAGAGAATATTGGGAATTTCACCCCGTTTTTGCCTTACCTATAGCCGCTGGGTGGATTTTGTTTATCATCAATTTTATAAAATCGTTGAGCAGTTTTAAAAATCTACCTGTTTACGTGTGGATGTGGCTAACCGGTTTGTTCTTTTTCCTTTTCACGTTTTTGGAATCGTATTTATGGATGCTTCCCTATTTCAGGAACAATGTAGTGAACGATATGACAGTGCAATGGAAATCATACGGCTCAATGGTTGGTTCCTGGAATATGTTGATTTACGGCAGCAGCATTTTCTTAATGGAAAAAATAAGTGGCAGTAAAAAATACAGCCATGCACCCATCGCTTTCGTTCTTTATTTTACTGGTTTGTTTAACCTGATGTTTAACTGGGGCCATCATATTTACACGCTACCCACCTACCCTTATGTAAAACATATCGGTTACGCCGTAAGCATGACGGAATTATTTATTCTAGGTAGAATTATCTGGCAGTGGAAATCATCGGTGAGCACTGCCCGCAAACATTATCATCAAACAGCTTACCGGTTTTTAATGGCTGCTGATATCTGGATATTTCTTACGTTGATTCTTGCCATAGCTATGTCGATACCTGCCATTAATGTGTACACCCACGGCACACATATTACCGTAGCACATACCATGGGTGCAACAATTGGTATCAACAGTTTTCTTTTACTGGCCATCGCTTTTGATATTTTAAAAGACAGTTGTGTACCGCTCACCAAAAGTATCAAATGGGTGAACCGTGGATTTTACACTGCAAATCTTTCGCTTTTTATTTTTTGGATCAGTTTAATTATTGCAGGCATATTAAAAGCAAAATGGCAAATGAGCGATGCAAAGATTCCCTTTAGTACCATGATGCTGCAGTTGAGACCTTACTTCATACTGTTCTTCGTTTCGGGAATTTCATTGATAACCGGATTCTATTTTATTTTATTTCCATTGATAAGAAATCAGGTCATATGCCAGTTTAAAAAACTGTTTCTAAAAGAAGAGTCTTCTGTAGAAAATGTTTCGGGCATTTTCGCTATGGATTAATATCACTTTATAATTAAGAAAATGATATCTCTTACAAAAATATTTCATTTCGAAATGGCCCACGCCATACATGGGTATTCGGGCGCCTGTAAAAATGTACATGGACATTCGTATGAGCTACATGTCACGGTAAGTTCGGCTATTGACGGTACAGGCTATATTCCTGCGCCTGGTTTTCTCATTGACTTTAAGGAAATCAAGAAACTGGTTACAGCTGCTATCATTAAAAAGTTTGATCATCAGCTTGTCTTATCCGAAGGATATATAGAAATGAACAAAAACCTGATGGCTGCAGATAACCTCTTTGTTTTTGAAGCAGAACCAACAGCTGAGAATCTGCTTATCTGCATCAGAAAAATACTGGAGAAACAACTGCCCGAAAATATCCGGCTCACCCATCTGAAATTATTTGAAACAAAAGACTCGTATGCAGAGTGGGAAGTTGATGATACTATTAAAGTATAACGGCAATTCAAAAATCAGTAGCTTTCCACCATAATAAGAACTATGTTTTCAAAAGCAACAGAATATGCGTTAAGGGCCACCATTTACATTGCCCAAAAAAGTTCGGAAGATAATAAGCTGGGCATAGATGAAATTGCAAAAGCCATAGATTCTCCCAAATCCTTTACTGCAAAAATTTTACAATCGCTTACAAAAGACAATAAAGTCATCAGTTCGGTAAGAGGGCCCAATGGTGGATTTTACATAGTGGAAAAGGCAAAAAAATTACCTGTACGTGCGGTATTGCAGGCTATGGGAGAAAGTGAAATTTTGGACAAATGTGTTTTGGGCCTGAATAAATGTTCTGAGCTTAAACCCTGCCCCATGCATAACCAGTACAAAATTATAAAGCACCAGCTAATCAGTTTGTTTGAAACCAAAACCATTCAGCAACTTGCAGATGACATAAATAATGGCGAAGTGTTCATAAAAAATCAGAAAAAATAAATTTATTTCCGTTTTTTTATTTCAGAGATGTATGTTGTTAGAATAAAAAAGCCGGAAGACATTTAATCTTCCGGCTACAAACTAACATCAATCGTAAAACATATATACAACGGACTACATGCCCATCGTCATTTTTTTCTGTCTTAATCCACCCAGTGATGGATCTAATTCAATAGCCTTATCACACATCTGCTGACCTCTTGATACCTGCCCCTTCTTCTGAAAACAAAGTCCGGCCTGGTATAAGGCCTTACCATCTTTCATATCCATCTCCATCAGCTTCTGGCAATATTCAAGGCACTTATCATACATCTTACGGTCGTAAAATGCCAATGCAATATCTCTGATTATCTCTTTATCACCAGGCTTGCGGCTCATGATTTCTGTCAACAGCTTTTCGCCTTTATCAAAATCGCCACTGTATATGTAAGAGAAACCCAGATTTTCATTAAAATCGTTGCTGCGGATAAAGCCATGCTCAACGGCTTTATTAAAACTCAGCACTGCATTTTTGTAATTGTTATTATTGTAATGCAATAAACCCAGCTCAAAATGCCATTTAGCTTTTGTGTTGTCAAGCTCTAATGCTTTTGTGTAAAATGGAATTGCTTTTCCTTCCAGTCCCATTTCAAGATAAGTTCTGGCAAGTGTATAAGTAGCTTCAGCTTCCTTTGGATTTTTAGCGACAATATCAAGCAGTAATTTTTCAGCCTTACCATAATCTTCCATCTGGTAATACGACATAGCCACAATCTGATCCCGTTTATCGCTGACTTTACACTGAAATGCAAACTCTATAGCCTTTTGAAACTGACGATAATTATAATTTAACTCCATTAATTCTGTAATGGCAATCTCATTGGTCTTATCCAGTTCGTAAGCTTTGGTAAAATTCTGTTTTGCAGCATCTGTACGGCGCATTTCCTTATTAACAAGTCCGTTTTCAATATAGGCGTTGATGTATGCAGGATTAAGCTGAATGGCATTCTCAAAATGCCCCGATGCAACCAGGTATCTGCCTGATTTTTTTTCTTGAATACCTTTTTCAAAATACTGTATTGAACTATCAAGAGACTGAGAAAATGATGTAACAGAAAAAAGCACTAATGTAAGTGTAAGTAGGTTTTTCATAGTGGTAGCGGTACAAAGATTATTCCATTTAACGGAGTATCACTGCTCCTAACGCCGGAAGATGCACTTTTATTTCAAAAATATGCTTCTTTTTATCCACCAGTACAACCTCTGGTGAAGGGTTAAAAACATCACCAGTTCCCCAGTACGATTTACTGTCGCTGTTAAAAACTTCGGTCCACACAGGCTTTCCATTAACCTGTATTGTCCAGTCACGCCTTACAACCGGCGTCATATTTAATATTACCAATATGTTGTCCTTTTTATTTTTTCCCTTCCGCAAATAAGCAATAACCGATTCCTGCCGGTTATTCAGATTAACCCATTCAAAACCTTTAGGATTGAATTGAAGTTCATGCAGCGCAGGTTCATTGCAGTACAGATGGTTCAGATCACGTACACAATCCTGCATCAACTGATGACAATCGAATTGCAACAATTCCCAACTCAGTTCTGTTTTATAATTCCATTCGGTGGTTTGTGCAAACTCGTTACCCATAAATAAAAGCTTGGCGCCCGGGTGTGTAAACATATAAGTATATAAAAGACGGAGTGTGGCAAATTTCTGCCACTCGTCACCAGGGAGTTTATAAACCATCGGACTCTTGCCATGTACCACTTCATCATGACTGAGGGGCAGCATAAAATTTTCGTCGTAATAGTACATCATACTGAACGAAAATTTATCCTGGTGAAACTGTCGCATCAGCGGATCCATTTTAAAATAATCCAGTGTATCATGCATCCAGCCCATCATCCATTTCATTCCAAAGCCAAGCCCGCCTTCGGTTGTAGGTTTTGATATTTTAGGCCAGTCGCTGGCTTCTTCGGCAATGGTTTGTATATCCGGAAAATCACGATATACTGTTTCGTTAAACTGTTTGATGAATTCGATGGCTTCAAGATTGCCGTTACCACCAAATTTATTGGGTGTCCACTCTCCTTCCTTACGTGAATAATCCAGCCTAAGGATCGAATTAACAGCATCAACCCTGATACCATCTACGTGAAACAGATCGAGCCAGAAACGGGCACTGCTTACAAGGAAAGACCTTACTTCTCCCCTATCATAATTAAAAATATAACTGTTCCAATCGGGATGATACCCCTTGGTCATATCACCATACTCATAGGTATGTGTGCCATCAAACATAAACAAACCATGTGCATCATAAGGAAAATGGGACGGCACCCAATCCAGTATCACTCCTATTTCTTCCTGATGAAATGCATCTATAAGGTCTTTAAAATCATCGGGTGTACCAAAACGTGATGTGGCAGCAAAATAACCTGTGCCCTGGTATCCCCAACTACCATCAAAAGGGAATTCCATTACCGGCATCAGCTCCACATGTGTGAAACCCATTTTTTTTACATATGGGACCAAATGCTCTTTAAGTTGTACATAACTATTGAAACTTTCTTCATCAGTTTTTACGGGCCGCATCCAACTGCCTATATGCACTTCATAAACACTCCATGGTGCATTCAGGGCATTGTGTTTCTTTCGCTTCTTCATCCAGGCTGTATCATTCCATGTATGCCCGGTTATCCAGGTTTTAGATGCGGTAGCTGGTCTTAGTTCGCAATATTGGCCATAGGGGTCGGCTTTTTTAGTGATAGCACCTTTAAAGCCTTTAATGCAATATTTGTAAGTATCTCCTTCTTTAAAGTTGGGTATAAAGCCTTCCCAGATACCCGATTTATCGAGCCGTACAAAAAGTGGATGAAGTTGTTCTTTCCAACCGTTAAAATCTCCAATAACAGAAACCTTGGTAGCATTGGGGGCCCATACAGCAAAATAAAAACCCGGCGTTTTTAAAACCTCCATAAAATGGCTGCCGAATTTCTGGTAGCCACTGTAAAATGTTCCATTCTTAAAATTTGTGAGGTCTTCATCGTTAAACAATGAGTAATTCCAAACCGGTTTCTGGCTGTCAATAAAATGCTCATCCTCGTATTTTACAACAGGCATTACAGGATCAGGTGCTTCGCCTGATATTATTTTTTTTGCCTTTTGTATGTTAGAACCTGCCATCTATATAAAAGATTTTAAAAATTTCGGAGATATATAGAATTTTGTTTTAACGTAAATTTAAGAATACCGTTTTAGTTAATCACAATTAATATTATCATCTTTAACTAAAGTTTTAGTTTAAATTTTTTAAACCCAACCCTTAAAGTATATGCCAAAGTTAATTGCCATGTTTATTATGGTACTGTTCTGTACTATAAATACACAAGCACAATCAAGTTCTGTTCATGGTTCGGTAATGGATACCACGCAAAAAAAAGCGGTGGCGAATGCTGTTGTATTGATGTTAACACCTATTGATTCGATACTTTACAAGTTTACCCGAACCGATGCCAATGGCAGCTATTCCTTTAAAAATACAAAGGCGGGTGATTATATCCTGATGACAACTCACCCTTACTTTGCCGATTTCCTAGATAATATTTCGGTAAAAGGTACTGATCTGGAAATTCCGAAAATTGCACTTACCTCTAAAAGTAAATTATTACAGGAAGTTATCATTAAAAGCGGTAATCCCATCAGGATAAAAGGCGATACCACCATTTATACTGCTGATAGTTTTAAAGTAAGCGCCAACGCCAATGTGGAAGAGTTACTTAAAAAATTACCAGGGATACAGGTAGATAAGAATGGTAAAATAACCGCCATGGGCGAACAGGTTACCAAAGTATTGGTGGATGGTGAGGAATTTTTTGGGGACGATCCTGGTATGGCAGTTAAAAACCTGAGGGCTGATGCGGTTAAGGAAGTACAGGTATTTGATAAGAAAAGTGAACAGGCTGAATTTACAGGCATTGATGACGGCAACACACAAAAAACGATAAACCTTAAATTAAAAGAAGATAAAAAGAAAGGATATTTTGGAAAATTTGATATTGGTGGCGGATTGGTAAATAAGATTGATGACAGGTACAACAGTAATATTTTACTCAGCTCATTTAAAGGAAAAAGAAAGATCTCAGGTTTCTTCCTGACCGGTAACACTGGCCAGGACGGCTTAAGCTGGCAGGACCAGGAAAAATTTGGTGGCGAAAATGAAAACATGAGTGTATCGCTTGATGATGACGGAGGTGTTAATTATAACTGGACAGGAGGCAACAGTGATGATGAACCTTATGTAAATACCCAAAATGGTTTTATCAGGAATATGAATGCAGGATTGCAATACAGTAATAAATGGAATGATAAGCAAACGCTGAATTTTTCTCCTAAATATAACAGTCAGATCTATTCTAACGGGCAAAACAGATTTTCACAATCACAATACGGAGACTCTGTTTTGATTGACCAGTCGACTACCAATACTTTTATAAACAGGTATAATTATAAAACAAATGCCAGTTATGAAATAAAACTTGATTCAAATAATACAATTAAGTTTACAGCTAAGGCGAATTTTTATCATACTGAAAGTGAAGAAGAGCGCTCATCAGTTGGAACAGGTAACACCGGTACACTGAAAAATTCGATGAACAGTCTTATTAAAACAGACAACAACAAGCAATCATTGTTTGGCAGCCTGTTGTTTAAGCATAAGTTTAAAAAATTAAGACGAACCTTATCGCTGAATACTGATTGGAATAATCTGACACAGGACGGGTCTAATTTTTTGAAATCGTTCAACCAGGCATATTTTGATGGATTACCAACAACTGCCCAGAATATTGACCAGCAGCGTTTCACTGATAAATCTAACACAAGGGTTTCGGCCAATCTGGTTTATACCGAACCATTAACAAAAAAGTATTCTCTTGAGCTTGCTTACGAACTAAGTTATAATAAAGGACAAAACAATCAGACAACTTATACTTATTCTCCGGCATCAGGAAAGTATGACCAGGCAGTTGATTCGTTAACCAATGACTTTACGCAATCCATTGTTATCAACAAACCTTCGGTACGGATCAGTTTCAGTGATAAAAAAGTTAAATTCAGTTTTGGTTCGGGTTTTGGCTTTACCAAATTTGATCTGCAGGACAATACCCTTGATAAAGAATATATACGCAACTACACAAATTTTTTCCCATCGGCTAATTTTAATTATTCCTATAAAAGCCAGCACAACTTAAGGATTGGCTACAATGGCAATACAGCTCAGCCTTCCATTAACCAGTTACAGCCACTCAGGAATAATAACGATATATTTAATCAGTACATTGGTAACCCGGAATTAAAACCATCTTTTACAAATGCATTTTACGTGTCGCATAATACTTATAATTTTCTGAAAGACCGTTTTATGTACCAGTCTTTTAATGTTAGGGTTACCAGCAATGCAATTACCAATAACAGGGTTGTTGATCTGGATTCGGGTAAAACAGTCACCAGGCCTATAAACACCAATGGTAATTACTCCATGAGTTTATGGTCGGGTATGGGTTTTAAGGTTAAAAAAATTGATACCAGATTCAACTTTGGGCCTAATTTCAGGTATAGCAAAACCGCTGATGTATTCAATAATGCTACAAACTATTCAAAAATACTAAGTGCCGGTTTTAGTCTGTATGCTTCAAAATCCAAGGATAAAAAATACGAGTTCAACCTGAACAACAATTTATCTTATAACAACAGTAAAACATCGCAAAGCAGTTCTTCTTCAAATTATTTCACCAATTCTCTATCACTAAGTGCAAAGGTTTATATCATAAAATCTTTATCAGTGAGTTCAGATTATGATATGTATGCACAGCAAAAAACACCTCAACTTAATTCGACCCTGAGTACAAATTTGTGGAATGCACGTTTGGAAAAAACTTTTAAAAAAGATGAGTTTACTGCATATTTCCTGGTACGTGATATTTTAGATCAGAATGTAGGCATTAACAGAAGTTTCGACAGTAATAAATTTAATGAGGTAAGGAATGACCGGCTGCAACGTTACTGGATGCTGGGTTTTGTATGGAATTTTAAAAACAATGGTGCAAAAGTGAAATAACTTTTATGCTATCATCTAAAATAAAAGAAATGAAAACAATATTATGTTTTTTGGTTGTACTGATTACAGGTACAACTAAACTAACCGCTCAGCAATTCATAAACAAGGCTGTTATTGAATACGAAGTAAAGACCAATATTAAGAAAACCATGGGCAACAGTTCGTGGGATGAGATGCTTAAAGATGCCATGCCCCAATTTAAAACAGGCTATTATACCTACACTTTTGCCGATAATAAAAGCATCTATAAATTTGATCATTGGGCACCGACTTTGAAAATACCCGAGTGGCTAAGGCGTAATGATGAGGAGAATATCTGGTATTTTGACCATGCCAATAATAAGTTTTCGATGCAGAAAACTGTTTATGGATCAAGCTTTATTACAGAAGACACGGTGCCTGTAATTAACTGGAAAATGAGTAATGAAAGCAGGGTCATTGCAGGTTTCAACTGCCGTAAAGCTGTAGGCATAATCAGCGACAGTGTTTATGTTTTTGCTTTTTATACCGATGAGATCGTTATTCCGGGCGGACCTTGTTCGCTGAATGGTTTGCCGGGCATGATACTTGGTGTTACCATTCCAAGGATGTATGCTTCCTGGATTGCAACTAAAGTAATGGTTAACAATGTGCCGGTAAATAATATTAAACCGGTAACTACAAAAAAGCCTTTTACACTTTCAGCCATGAAGGCAACAATTAAAGACCGTACCAAAGACTGGATACGGGCAGATGATCCGGATTCAAATAAATGGATGGAACAATTAATGTGGAATATCATTTTATAAATACACTTAAAAAATCGCCCTTACAGAAGCCCGACCAATATGAATGGCCCTGACCGCTTCGGGTTTTCTTCCTTCATACTGGATACTTATTTCAATATTACCTGCAAGCCGCTTGGTAAATTCAAGATTCCATAAATAGTTTTTGCCGGGCAATAACCCGTCCAGTAAAATATAACCAACGGTAGTATTAGCCGATCCCTGGTAACCTTTATAAGCAATTTGATTTAAAGAAAATTTGGCATTAAGCGTACTGCTCGATAAAATATTATACCGCACATCTGCCGTAAGCACATGGTTCTTTGCCGACTCCATGGAATCAATGGTATTTCTTTTTTCGCCATAGGCATAAGTTATGCCGGCACGGAAATTTGTTTTATGCACATAAGTTAAAGAAGGTTCAATGATGTTTTGTAAAACCAGGTAATTGCGGTTATCAAACTTTGGGCCTCTGGTACTCAAAACATTTTTTATCTGCTTATAACTGAGCATGGTTACAAAATTGCGGTTGATATTCCACCTGACTTTAGTTGTCAGGTTACGAAGCTTGCGGCTCTCAAATCCGTAACTCAATAACGATTTCCCATTGTTGATGCTGTGCGTAACATCGAAGCCCCACTTGATGTTACTGCGGTTAAAAAATAATGTATTTGATAAAAACGAGTTTAACGAAATTAAAGTGGTGTCCACTAATTTACTGTTAAATGGGTTAAACTGAAAACTTCCTGTGCTGATATCTTTCTTGTTTATCTGCAGCGCCGAATTTGTACTTGACCGGGCTAATAATTTTTTAAACCCTGTTGCTGTTGATTTAATGATTGCCTTTGGATTTAAAGAAACACTGTAATTAAACTGAACATAATTTGCTTTTACATATTGGTTACTGGGTGTAAATACACGTATGTATTTTTTCTGATCCTGAAAAATGGCCACTTCAAATTCATTCAGTTCAGGTATATTGTTGCTGTTATAATCTATCCAGGTATATTCTCCCTGCCCTGCAGGTACTTCTACAAAAGTATATTCCCTTTTCTGCTCCTGCCCCGACCCAAGCTCGTATAACACATTGCCGGTAACAAATCCTTTTATTTCATTTACATAATATTCTACCCTGCCCAGCAGGCTTTCATCGGCCTGTTGCCTGCTTACAGCAGTATTAAAAATATGCAGTTTACGATAGGTTAGATTTAGCTTAACCTGGTGCTTTTCACTTTTTAATAATTCTGTAAAAAAATTATAATTATCGCTCCTGTCTGCCTTTACCAGTTTCGATTGCACAGGAAGCAGATCATTCCTGGTAAAATAAGATACTCCCCATTTGTTTGCCCTGGATGGATCAGATTTAAGATATACTTCCCATACATTAAATGCATAACTGAATGAAGACAGGGTGTCAGTTATTTTATCCCGCAGTTTATTATGTTCGCCATTGTATTTAAATCCTACCTGCATTTTTCTGATGCGGTTCAGTTCTTTTTTAAGATCAACTGTTGGCCTGAAGAATGCACCGTTTTGATTGGGATTGTTTATTGTTGTAATGCTGAACTGGTTTGTTAGTTTCCAGCCACTTAAATTATTTGAACTGTTGAGTATATGACGAAGGCCATTGTATTTATCGCTGCGGTTATAGCTGGTAACATCATACTGTAAAAAATTTCCGGTACTGTCAGTAACTTTTACAGCAGCATTAACTAAATGTTCATCAGCAAAACTTACCTCATAGGGAAGGCTCCAGTCACGCAGAAACTCAATATTCCTGAGTCGTTCTACAGGGCGAAATCTCTCCTGCACAAATTCGTAACCAAGTTTAGTCTGCATCAGCAAAGGCTTTCGGAGTATATTTAATTTTGCTGAATCTTTTATGAACTGCAGTTTTGTGGCAAAAGCCTTATCATTATTTTTATCCTTACTTGAAAAAAGGTTTATATCATAATTACTCATGGCTACTTCGGCCTGCAGCCTGGTTTTTGAATTGAAAACATATTCACCTCCAATGGTGATGATCTGTTGTTTTTTGGGCGATATCAATAAGATGACCGGTGCATAATCTCCCTGTTTATTATTATTTACATCGGGCTGTACCCAGCCAAATACTTTTCCATTGGTTGCACTCTGCAACGGAGTATAGTCGCCTCTTCCGGGGCCCAGGTAAGTAAAGCCAAGATTATAAAGTGCATCGTTGGGATCAACAGAAAAAACAAAGATGGAATCATGTAATGTTCCGTTGTACAAAGTATCCATTTTCTTATAAAGTATCTTTCCCGGTGAGAGCGTATCTCTTACTGCATTTACATAATACGCAGTATCTACCCCATCACCAATGTCGGCTAAAAACTGTTTCTGTCTCGTATCAAGCACCTGGTTAATAGAAGAATTTTTAGCATCGGCATTATTGTAAAAGCCTATATTCAGAAAAAACTTATCCTTAAAATTAACTTCATCACTTACATAAATCTGGGAATTTAAAAAATTACGGTCGGCGTATTCAAATTCCACCTGTATCCTTTTATCTTTTGTTACCAGCCGTTTTTGGGTAAAAGTTAATTCAGCAGTATTGTAATTGATAATATAGTCCTGATCTTCGCCACGCTGCAGTAATTCACCATCCATATACACCCTTTCGGTACCGGCAAGTATTACAAAAAACAATTCCAGATTGGGACTGGTAAGGCGGTATGGCCCTTGGTTACCTTCAAATGGCGTTAACTGGTTACGGGTAAATTTACCTTTTGCAATAGCACCGCTCAGCAGTAAAGAATTTGTAATATTCTTACTGATCTTATTATCGGTGATAAAAGAAACACCTTGTAATCTTTTATAGAATTTTAGAAAATAATTTTTGCTCTGGCGGATATCTATATCACCAAAGTTAGCCTGCCAGCCCTTTTTCTTTACCTGAATGAAGATGCGGTCAAAATCACGCAGGTCCTGTGTATTGCCATCGGGTTGAATGGGTATATTATTATCGGTAATAGCTGCAGTCAATTCAAGACTATCGCCGATAAAACCATTCAATTGTAAATTAAGACTGGAGCTTACCACAGCATCCTGACTGTTACCAAATGAAATACCGCGGCCAAAACTACCTTCGGTCTTTATATTTCCAAAATCCATTAACGGATTTGTTTGCTTTGTGCCAGACCTGAATGTAAAAGGATTGCTGCTGATAAAATTATAGCGGATACTGTCGAAATTGTAATGCCGCACCACCGCATTCAATTTATATGGAAATACCCGGTAAGTAACCATTACATTTTCTGCATTGGGTTTTTCGAGCCAGGTAATGGTAGCATTTACCTCATCAATTTTATAATAATAGGAAGAAACACCCTCAATGATTACAGAGCCCGGTACCAGGCTGGATGAATCAATTTTAACGGTCTTTTCAATAGTGCTGATGGTTATTTTACGAAGATTAGAAAGTGACGGTGGATTTATCTGTGCATGAACAAATTGCACAAAACAAATAAACGTCGGGATTAAATATAGCCACTTAAGCTTCAATAGTTCTTGGGGATTAGTAATGCATAAAAATAATACTAATTGGCCATGCAGTAAAATTGCTTTTGGTACAATAATAGCTATATCAAATACCAGTTTAGATAAAAAGTCTGTCAAATAAGGCATATATCTAAAAGTTCACCACCATATCGAATCTTAATATAATTTACTATTTTCAGCTTATGGTTTACGTGAAATTTTTAACAGGCAACTTCCTTATTAAGTTTATAAGTATCGCACTGAGCACTTTTTCACAAAATACTTCAGGAGTCTATTTATTAAAAAACAACCTTGTTACTTTTCATTCCAATACAAAGTTCGAACTGATCAAAGCCAGTTCCACCGAACTAAAAGGAATTATAGACATTACCAAAAGAACTTTTGCTTTTACTGTTGAAATGAAATCCTTCGGTGGATTTAACAGCCCTTTGCAAAAGGAACACTTCAACGAAAATTATATGGAAAGCAATAAATTTCCAACGGCAAATTTTACAGGGCATATTATTGAAGAGGATGATTTCACTAAAGACGGAATGTATAATGTAAGGGCTAAAGGTAAATTCACAATTCATGGAGTAGAACAGGAAAGGATATTACAAGGAGACCTCGTTGTAAAAAATGGTATCATTAAACTCTATTGTAACTTTACCGTGTTCCTTTCGGAACATGATATAAAAATACCGAGAATAGTGCATGAAAAACTGGCGTCGGAAATCAAAGTAGAACTGTATGCTGAATTTATTGAGAAATGAATCCTGTAAAATTTCTTATTTTTTCTTTTATTTTAACCCTGTCAGCTGACCATGTTGTTGCACAATATCCGTTTTCCAAAATACTAAATATTGAAGAGGAAAACCTGACCTTAAAGTCGAATGTTCTGATGAAAGACCACTTCGGATTTTTATGGATTGGTACTTCCGAAGGCTTATTCAAATATAATTCTGCTGCGCCTGAAAACATAACGTCCTACACCAAAAGCCAGGCACATATCACTTCGCTGCATGAGGATACGAATGGCGCAATTTGGGCCGGATGTAAAAATGGTCAGATATTAATTGTAAAGAATAACCTGGTTACCTATTTTAATCCTCCGGAAGGTCATCCAAAAGTGACTGTCACAGCTATTTACCAGGACGCCAAAGGCAGGATGTGGTTTGCCACCGCTGGTGAAGGACTTTATTACTTTAATAACAATCACCTGTACAATATCAATGTAAAGGATGGACTAAGCGATGATTATGTAAACTGCTTGTATAGTATTGATGGTATTGAAATAATTGCAGGCACAGACAGAGGTTTGTCACTTATTAATCCGGGATCGGAGAAAATAAACATTCTGACTTTTACTACAAAAAACGGGTTACCTGATAATCTCGTAAGGTGTGTTATCAGTTCAGGATATAAAGATGCAGTGTGGATCGGTATGCAATCAAAAGGTATCGCATTATTTTCAACTGTTAAAAAGCAATTAATAGAAGACAGCAGTAAGAATAACTGGCGGTACGGACAGGTAAATGACCTTATTGAAAACCAGGATGCAATTTATATCGCAACGGAAGAAGACGGCATTGTTGAATACGACAAGCTAAAAAATAATTTTAAAAGCAAAGTATTAAAAGACAGCCTGTTTCCCAGCAGGGTATCATCTCTTCAATCCGACAATGAAGGAAATATCTGGGCTGCTTCGGAGAATAAGCTGGTGAGTTTTACCGGTAATTATTTAAACTACTGGTACGACGTACAGGGAACAAAACTTATCAAAGTACATTCCATATTGGCGGCCGACGATGGAAATTTGTGGTTCACTCCCGACCTTCGATTATTTAAAGGCTTACAAAATGATTTTAGAAACGGAAATTTACGCAGCTACGACATAACCCCTCCAAAAGATCATATTGATATTACGTGCCTGTACAAAGACCGCTTTGAGTATTTGTGGATTGGAACCATGGGAGAAGGGCTATTCAGAATGAATATTGAAACCGGAAAATGGAGAAGAATATCGGAGAACCCGGTTGCCTATTTTGGAAATATATTGAGTATTACCGGTAAAGACGACCAGGTTTGGATTTCCACGCTGAATGGTGTTTCCAGGTTTAACCTCAATGCAGATAATTATGATCTTAATGCAAAAATTCAGTTCAGGAACTTTAATAAAAGAGATGGATTAGGCAGTGACTATATTTATCATATTCTTATCGACAGGAAAAACAGGGTTTGGTTTGCCACAGATGGTGCCGGCGTAGCTGTGTTTGACAACGGCGTCTTTACTAATTTTTATTCTAACGGTCAGTTTTACCCAAGTGTAGCCTACTCGCTGGCCGAAGATGAAAATGGCCATATCTGGATCAGTTCCTATAATGAAGGCCTGTTTGAATATAATGGAACAAAATTTATTCAATATGGAATAAAAGAAGGCCTTTCTGACTTAGCCATAACTTCTATTGCGGTTGATGATCTTAATAATATAATCGCCATTAATAAAAAAGGGATTGATATCATTGTTGCGAAAAAGAATATTGTTCAACATTATAGTACCGAAACGGGATTTACAGAACTGCAACCCAATTTAAACTCAATTTCTAAAGGTCAGAATAACAATATCTGGATTGGTACAGACAACGGCATTGTAATTTTAAATACAAACTCATTGCCTGCTTACTTCTTACCGGTTGCAGTTATAGAAAAAGTGAGTTTATTTAATACCGCAATAGATACAGCATTGAGAAAGAATTTTTCGTACGATGAAAATAATTTCAGTTTTAAACTTGCGGCAGCATACTACAGGGCTTCCGAAAAAATAAAATTTCAATACTGGCTTGAGGGGTACAGCAAAAACTGGGAAACTACTGCTGACCGGGTCATTATCTTTCCTCAACTCCACCCGGGCAAATATCTTCTTAAAATAAGGGCATCGGCCAACGAAAATTTCACGGCAGCACCTGTCACTTATTACAGTTTCAATATTTCAAAATCATTTTGGACCACCTGGTGGTTTTATCTCCTGTCCGGGGCATTTATTTCATTATTTGTCTATTGGTTTGTGAGGCAACGTATAAAATCTGTAAGAGAAACTGACCGTTCCGAAATGGAGAAATTTCAATTACAATACGATGCTTTAAAAAACCAGGTAAACCCCCACTTTCTGTTCAATAGCTTCAATACATTAATGAATATTGTAGAGGATGATCCGAACGAAGCGGCAAAACTGATAAAACACCTTTCACAGTTCTACCGAAAAATGACTGCTTTTAGCAAGGAGGAACTGATAAGTTTATCAGACGAACTCGAACTGCTGAATTCCTATCTTT
>Ga0138256_10001733_pt1 | contig 23500 bp, 21 predicted proteins | sample KNB2016incub_MG_FD_105486 | JGI IMG/M metagenome (GOLD analysis project Ga0138256, IMG submission 105486) | Active sludge microbial communities from wastewater in Klosterneuburg, Austria - KNB2014incub_MG | ecosystem: Engineered > WWTP > Activated sludge > Unclassified | place: Austria... | reverse complement strand
GTCGCGCCGGCTCCTGTCAGTTGCTCCAGGTCCTCGATAAAGCGATCGGCTTCCTCGCGCGTGCGACTGGCGAAGTTGTCCGTCGAGCTGAACGCGATATTGACATCGAATTCGTCTGTCCGGTTCTGCCTGCATCGGCGGTCCAGGATGAAATCGATCTTGTTCTTCAGATCATCGACCGATTGGATACCGGTATCCTGATTGAGTTTGCTGTGGTGTGCGATCGAGAAAAACGGGCACCAGCCATCCTGCTCTGCAGCGCGCAGAAGCGCTTTGTCGCTGCTGCCGCCAATCCAGATCCGGGGCGGCGGATCCGGGGCGGGCCTGGGCTCATTGCCTCTGGCGTCGAAACCCGTGCCTTTCTTCACGATGGACCCGCCTTGCCAGATCTCGCGAATGGTTTCCAGCGCCTCGTCGGTCAGGCGGCCACGCTTGCGAAAATCCACGCCAAGCGCCTCGAACTCGGCCTCCTGATAACCCGAGCCCACGCCGAGAATCAGGCGCCCCTGCGACAATACGTGCAGCGTGGCTGCGGCTTTTGCGGTGATGAAGGGGTTGCGGTAGGGCAGTACGAGAATACTGGTCTGCAGTTGCAGGCGCGAACTGGCGGCGGCGACAAAGGCCAGCGCGGTAAACGGGTCCAGTGCGTCATGGCCACTGGCGTGCAGCCATTTCGAGGACGGCGCCGGATGATCGGTCACGCAGCAGGCATCGATATTCGCCTGCTCCAGCGCGTGCGTCATCTCCGTGATCGCGTGCTGCGACTGGAATTCACCGGGGGTGACATTTCCCACGGGGATATACAGGCAAAACTTCATGCGAAGCCTCTGCAAACGGCGTGGATTGCCGTCAATATTGATCAAGCCATGGTGCCCGCGTCAGCAATGGCCTGCAACCGCGGCAGTAGCGCGGTTTTCGGTGCGATCAGGCCGATCCTGATGACCACGCTGGCGACCTCAACGCCCCGATGGCGCGCGCCGTGATCGGCGGCGTGATCACCTCGACGCTGCTGACGCTGGTGGTGGTGCCGGTGCTCTACACCTCTTGATGTCATCGAACAGCTACAGGTCGCCGGAGTCGGCAAAGCTCCCGGAAATGTCAGGGCAACTGTTCTGATTCAATCAGCGCTTCAATCCTTCGCGGTTCACCGGGATCAAGCAGATACAAGACGGCCGTCCGAAGCCCGTTATCCAGGCCATGATCGCTTTACCCTTGGCTCGATTGCGGCAGCGGGTTCCAGCCGATGATCTGTGCGCGCTGGCCAGGGCCGACGCCAGCTCATTACACTCGCGCTCCCGTTTCGAGATTGTCAGGGCTTTTCGTGCAGAGTTTCTTCGTCATCGGCGCCTTCATCGCGCTGGGCGTGCTGGCGCGGCGCTTCCTCACGCTGCCCGACAGGGCGCCGTTCTGGATCAACCGCCTCATCATTTTCCTGGTGTTGCCGGCGGTGATCCTGCGCCAGCTGCCGCGGCTCGAACTCGGCACCGAGGTCCTGCTGCCCGTCATCAGCCCGTGGCTGTTCTTTGTCTTCACGCTGCTCGCCGTGCGCCTGTTCGCTGCGCGCCTGCACTGGCCGCGCGAGGTGCAGGGCGCCTTGCTGCTGCTGGTGCCGCTGGCCAATACCTCCTATCTCGGTTTCCCGATGACGCGCGCCTTCTTCGGCGAGGCGGGCATGCCCTACGCCATCGTGTTCGACCAGGTCGGCAACGGCCTGCTGCTGGCGATCGTGGCTCCGGTGGTGCTGGCGCGCTTCGGGGCGCAGGGCGCGGACGCATCCTGGCGCGCGATCGGGCGGCGGCTGATCACGTTTCCGCCCTTCGTCGCGCTCTGCGTGACGCTGCTGTTCCTGCGCGGCGTCGTTTACCCGGACTGGCTGGACACGACGCTGTCGCTGCTCGGCCAGGCGATGGCGCCGCTGGCGATGTTCATCATCGGCCTGCAGCTCTCGGGCCGCGTGGCGCGCGAACTGCGCGGGCCGCTGGCGTTCGCGCTGGCCATGAAGCTGCTGGTCGCGCCGGTGCTGGCGCTGCTGCTGTGCCTCGTCGCGGCGCCGCTGTTCGGCGCCGGGACGCTGGCGGTGCGGGTCACGGTGTTCGAGGCGGCGATGCCGACGATGGTGACCGCGGCGATCATGGGCATGGCTGCAGGTCTCGCGCCGCGGCTGTGCGCGGCCGCGGTGGGGCTGGGCCTCGGGCTGTCGCTGATCACGCTGCCGCTGTGGTTCCTGCTGCTGCGCTGGCTGCCGCTCTAGAGCGGTTGCCGGGCGGTCGCTACTCGGGGCGGCGGATGAAAACCATCTGCGCCGGAAAGTCGACCAGCATGGCGCCGCTGGCGATGAAGTCGAGGCCGAGGATCATGGCCGGCTGCTGCGCGACACCGAAGGCGTCGAACACCGCGAGGTCCGCGACGCTGCCGTGGAAATCCGCGTAGGTTCGGCCCGCGATCTCGATGCTGCCCAGTCGCCCCTTGCGCAGTTCCTGCCGCAGGCCTGCCGCGCCGTGCAGGGGGGCATCGAGAGCGAGCGAGGCCAGGTCGACGCCGGCGCTGCGGGCGAAGCCGGTGTTGATCACGGTGCGGCGGGCGCCGGAGTCGAGCACCGCGATGCCCGGTGCGCCATTGATCGCGACGTCAAACGCCAGCAGGCCGCCGTCGATCTGCCGGGCCTTCACCGCGACGTAGTCCGGGCCGAGGCAGTCCGCCGGCGCCACGCCCGGCGGGTAGAAGGCCAGGCTCGCGGCCGCGGGATCGAACAGCACCGCGTGCTGCCGCATCGAATCGAGGCCCACGATGCCGTCGAGGAGCGCTCCGTCCTGGCGCGGTGGCAGCACCGCGCAGGACAGCGGGCCGGCGCTCACGCCTGCGGTGACGAGGCTGTCGACCCGCGCGAGCTCGATCGCGGCCGCGCCAGTCTGTCCGACCAGGGTGTCTTCACCGGTTCTTTCCAGGCCCTGCCGCTCGGCGAAGTGCGGGTACACCGCGCAACTCTCGGCGCCCGTGTCGACCACGAAGCTGTGGGGGCCGCTGCCGTTCACCAGCACCGGGGTCACGTAATGCCCGGTTGCCGCCACGCTGAGCGCCGCGGCCGGGGCGAGCGGCGTGGCGCCGGTGGCATGGGCCGTCGTGCCCAGCGCGCAGGCGAGGGCGGCGATTCCGCGCATGATGGTGCTGCTCCGGTATGTCCGCATCGTGATGCTCCCGTGTTCAGATCTCGTCGAGACTCAGCAGGGTGAGCCGCCCGCCCGGCAGGAAGATGCCGGTGTCGATGAACAGCGCGTTGCCGCTGCGCAGCGGCGCCGGGACCACGGTGTGGCCGTGGATCGTCCAGTCGACACCGGCCACCGGGGGCACATGGTCGCGGCGAATGCGCTCGCGTCCCCACAGCATCTCCTGCTGCAGTTTCTCATCGCGCGCGATCGATGCGATCTCGCCCCAGTCCGCCACCGGGCATTGCGCGTGGCAGATGCCGAAGCGCCTGCCGCTGCGATGCTCCACCGTGATCGCCCACGGCATCCGTGCGCACAGCGCGCCCGCGCGGCGGCCCGCCGCGTTCGGCTCCCAGCCGTCCAGCGCCCAGTCGCCGCCGTTCTGGCGCCAGACGTCGAGCAGCAATATCTCGCCGGCGAGTACGCGCAGCAGCATGTCTTCGTGGTTGCCGCGTACCGCGTAAAACCACGGTTCGCCGAGCAGCGCTGCGCAGCCGGGCGAGTCGGGACCGCGATCGATCAGGTCGCCTGTGCTGAACAGGCGATCGCATCCGGGGTCGAAGCCCGCGCGCGCGAGCGCATCCTGCAGCGCGCCCAGGTATCCGTGCAGGTCGCCGACCACGAAATCGCGACCGCGCCGGTTCGGCGGCACCACGCGATGGAACGCGCTCACGCGCCCACCGCCTGCGCCGCGCTTGCGCCGGGTGCGGGCGCGGCCGCGCGCAGGTGCCGCCGGCTGGTGCGCGCCAGGCGCCAGGCGATCGCCAACGCCGCCACGCCGATCGCGGCCAGCATGCCGATCCAGAAGCCCGCGACCCCGAGCCCGGCGCTCCACGGCGAGCCCATCGCCAGCGTCCAGCACAGCGGCAGCCCGAACAGCCAGTAGGCGGCGATATTGATGGCCGAGGCGACGCGCGTGTCCTTGTAGCCGCGCAGCGCCATGCCGGCCCCGATCTGCACCGAGTCGAACACGCGGTAGGCGGCGGCGAACAGCAACAGCATCGTGCCGAGCTCGGCGACCGCGGCGTCGCGGGTGAACAGCGACGTGATCGGGTGGCGCAGCGCGATGATCGCGCCGGCCTGCAGCAGCGCGATGCCCACGAGCAGCAGCATGCCGGTGGCGCAGACGTCGCGCGCGCCGCGCGGATTGCCGCCGCCCAGCTCGTGCGCCACGCGCACCGACATCGCCTGGCCCACGCCGAGCGGGATCGTCAGCATCAGGGTATCGACGGTGATGGCCACCGCGTGCCCGGCGATCGCGACCGCGCCGAGCGAGGCCATCAGCATCGGCAACACCGCGAAGAAACCGCCGACGGCGAGCAGCGACAGGCCGATCGGCAGCCCGAGCGCGAGCATGGCGCGCAGCTCGCGCACGATTGGAGCGCCGAAGCCTTGCCACAAGCGGTAACCGCGCAGCGCCGGCGCAAACAGCGCGTACAGGGTCCACGCGAAGACGAGCAGCGCGAAGGAGATCATGGTTGCCCAACCGCAGCCGGCGCCGCCGAGGCGCGGCAGGCCGAAGGCGCCCAGCACCAGTGCGTAGTCGAGCGGGATGTTGATCACGAAGGCGCCCAGGCTGAGCCACATGACGGGCCGCGTCAGGCCGAGGCCTTCGTTGGTGGTGCGAAAGCAGATCGCGACGGGCAGCAGCAGCGCCGTGCCTATGGTCGGCAACAGATAGCCTGCCGCTACCCTGGTGACTTGCGGCTCCGCGTCGAGCAGGCGTACCGCGTGCATGGCGCCGAAGATCGCGAGGGCCGACAGCACGCCGAGCGGCAACGCCAGCCACATGGCCTGCTGGAACTGGCGGCGGATGGCCGCGACGTTGCCGGCACCGTACGCATGACCGATCAACGCGCTGTTGGCGAGCATCGTGCCGAAGACCAGCAGCATCGACAGGTCCCAGGCGTAGAAGCCGATGGTGACGCCGGCGAGGTCATTGGTGCCGGCATGCCCGGCGACCACCACGTCGGTGACCCCCATGCCGATGATCGCGAACTGTCCCGCCACCAGTGGCAGCGCGAGCTGCAGCATGCGGCGCGATTCGGCGCGAAATCGCTGCAGACGGGGCGGATTGCGGGAGTTGCTGCCTGTCATCGGGACCTGCGTGTCAGGCGTGTTGTCCGTGCAACGGATCCTGGCGATAGAAGCGCGCGAGCAGCGCGTAGGCCTCGGGCAGCACCTCCTGCAGGTGCTCCGGGATCGTGAAGAAGTGTTCGCTGAGCACCGCGAAGAACTCCGCGGGAGATTCCAGCGCGTAGTCGTCCACCTCGGTCTCGCCGTAGGCGTCCCAGTCCGCTCCGGTGCGCTCCCACGCGGCGGTCATCACGCGCCTCCACTCGGCGCCACTGACGCCCGATCCCGACAGGTCGGGCACACCGTTCATGTCGCCGTCCCCGAGATCGAGCTTGTGCGCGCACTCGTGGATCACGACGTGGTAGCCGTCGGCCTCGCGCGAGGCCTCCACGTCCGCCCACGACAGCAGCATCGGCCCGGCATCCCAGCTCTCGCCCGCGACGCGCTCGTGACCCGTGTGCACCACGCCGGCTTCGTCGATTTCCTCGCGCGGCGCGAGGAACTCGTCCGGATACACGATCACGCCGCGAAAGCTGCGATAGGCGCCGAGGCCGAGGTGCAGCACCGGCAGCGCGGCGGCGATGGCGATCTCGATGCGTTGCCGTGGCTGCAGGCTGAAACCGGCCGCTGGCGCGACGATCTTGTCGGCGAGGAACAGTGTCGCGGTCTCGCGCAGGCGCTGGCGCCCGGCAGCGTCCAGCCGCGCTAGCAGCGGCAGCCGCGCGCAGACGGCCTCCCAGTCGCGATCGGCAAAGGCATGACGGGCAAGTTTTCGACGGCGCCAGAACTCGAACACGCGGACTCCGGTGACAACCGGGTCAGCGTACCACGGTAACGGCGCAATCGGCGTGGCGGATGACCTTCTCGCTGACACTGCCGAGCAGCAGTTCGCGCACCGGCGACAGCCCGCGGCTGCCCATCACGATCAGGCTGGCCCGCTCGCGGCGCGCGAGCGCAACGATTTCCTCGGCCGGGTCGCCGATGCTGACCAGCGTGCGTGCGACAGCCGCGGGGCCGATCGCTGCGCGCGCCTTGTCGAAGCTCGGTCCCGCGATGCGCCGCTCGGCCTCCTCGATCTGTGCCGCATCGAGCGCGCCCAGCGCCAGCGTCTCCGAGCCGCGCGCAGCGTGCACGTGCAGCAGGACGAGTTGCGCCCCGCGACCGGCCGCATACGTCGCGGCCCACGCCGCGGCGCGCGCCGATGCATCGGACCCGTCAACCGGTACCAGCACGGTTTCCATCGTTCGCGGTCTCCCTTCGTCGGTTCGCTCAGAGCAGCGGGGCGATCACCAGGCTCACGATCGCCATCACGTTGATCAGGATGTTCATCGAGGGGCCGGCGGTGTCCTTGAAGGGATCGCCGACGGTGTCGCCGACCACCGTGGCCGCGTGCACGGGTGAGTGCTTGCCGCCGTAGTGGCCCTTCTCGACGTGCTTCTTGGCGTTGTCCCACGCCCCGCCGGCGTTGGACATCATCAGGGCCAGCAGCACGCAGGCGAGCAGCCCGCCGCCGAGCGCACCGCCCAGCGCCTCGGCGCCGATGCCGAAACCCACCAGCGGCGGCGTGGCGACGGCGATGAGTCCGGGCAGCAGCATGCGCCGCAGCGCCGCGGCCGTGGCGATGTCGATGCACCTGGCGGTGTCTGGCTCCGCGGTGCCTTCCATCAAGCCCGGGATCTCGCGGAACTGGCGCCGGATCTCGACGATCATCTCCATGGCGGCATCACCGACCGCGGTCATCGCCATCGAGGCGATCAGGAAGGGGACGATGCCGCCGATGAACAGCCCGACCAGCACGTGCGGGTTGTTCAGCGACAGGTCGATCGTGCCCTGTCCCGTCGCGGCCCAGTGCGCGTCGACGGTCTCGACGTAGGCCGCGATGATCGCAAGTGCCGCCAGTGCCGCGGCACCGATCGCGAAGCCCTTGCCTATCGCGGCGGTGGTATTGCCCAGCGCGTCCAGCGAATCGGTGATTTCGCGCGTCTCGGGGCCGAGGCCCGCCATCTCGGCGATGCCGCCGGCGTTGTCCGCCACCGGCCCGAATGCGTCTATTGCCATCGTGATACCCACCGTCGCCAGCATGCCGACCGCGGCGATCCCGACCCCGTAGAGATCCGCGAACCCGGTCGACACATAAATGATCGCGCAGATCGCGAGCATCGGCACGGTCACCGACTGCATGCCGACCGCAAGCCCGGTGATCAGCACCGTCGCCGGCCCGGTCTGCCCGGCCGCGGCGATGCGCAGCACGGGCGTGGACGAGGTGTACCACTCGGTGACCAGCCCGATCACGATGCCGCCGGCGGCGCCGCAGATCACCGACCACCACACCGCGGCGTCGATGCCGAGCGCGCGGATCAGGAACCACGCCGCGACGATGAACAGCAGCGGTGCGGCTATGGTGCCGCTGCGCAGCGCCAGCGCGGGCCGCTGCGCGCACAGGAACCGCACCACCACGATGCCGGTGACGGAGGCCAGCAAGCCGGTGGACGCGAGCGCGAGCGGCAGGAACATCAGCGCCGCGCGCGCGGGCGCCTCGTCCAGTTGCGGCGCCAGCATGCCGAGTTGCCCGAAGGCCATGGTCGATGCGATCGCGATCGTGGCGATCATGGCGCCGCAGTAGGACTCGAAGATGTCCGAGCCCATGCCGGCCACGTCGCCGACGTTGTCGCCGACGTTGTCCGCGATAACGCCGGGATTGCGCGGGTCATCCTCCGGGATGCCCGCTTCCAGCTTGCCCACGAGGTCCGAGCCGACGTCGGCGCTCTTGGTGTAGATGCCGCCGCCGACGCGCGAGAACAGCGCGACGGTAGACGCTCCCATGCCGAAGCCGTGGATCGCATGCGCCGTGTGCGGGTCGCCGCCGAACACCAGGTACAGCGAACCGAGGCCGAGCAGCCCCAGCGAGGCGACGCAGAGCCCCATGACCGATCCGCCGTAGAAGGCCACCGACAGGGCGGCCGCCGCACCCTGCGTGTGCGCGGCCGTGGTGGTGCGCACGTTCGCCCGGGTCGCGGCGTACATCCCGAGCCATCCCGCTAGCGCCGAGCAGGCGGCGCCACAGAGGAACGCGAGCGCGGTATTGGCGCCGAGGAAGTACCACAGCAGCGCGATCAGTACCGCGGCGAACAGCGCCAGCGTTTTGTACTCGCGCTGCAGGAACACCATGGCGCCGAGATGGATCGCCGCGGCTATCTTGCGCACCTTGCCCTCGCCTTCGGGACGGCGTGTGAGCAACAGGTAGATGATCAGGGCACAGGCAAGGCCGAGGGCGCCGAGCAGGGGCGGGAGCTGCTGCATGCCGGGCATGGAATCCTCCTTGCGCTGGCGCAGGACGAATCAGAGCTACAGAGCCGGCTCGATCATAGGAGAGGCGGGGGGCGGAACTCAAGCCCCGGTGCGTGGCGCCTGAGCACTTTCTGTGAGGACGTTTCCGCGGAAACGTCGCGTGGACTTGTTCGATCGCCCGCTATATATTCGGTCGCGCTGGCAGGGAAGGACTCCGACCGCGCTCTACACGGAGACAGAGCATGCCACCGAAAATTCGTGAACTCATCCTGCAGTTGCAGCGTGCCGGCTTTGCGGACCGGGGCGGAAAGGGTAGCCACCGTAACTTCGTGCATCCGGATGCTTCCCGCCCGGTGACCTTGTCCGGCAACCCGGGCGACGATGCGAGGCAGTACCAGGTACGCGCCGTGCGCGCAGCTATCGAGGAGATCGAGCGATGAAAGACGCAGCCCGGTACGTAAAGGTCGTGGAGTGGTCCGAAGAGGACCAATGCTTTGTCGGCAGCGCGCCCGGACTCGTGTTTGGAGGCTGTCACGGTGATGATGAAATGGCGGTTTTTGCCGAGCTTTGCCTGATCGTCGACGAGGCGATTCTCCTGTACAGGCGGGAGGGAAAGCCGTTGCCGCCGCCGACGTCCGGGCGTGATTTTGTCAACAAGATGCAGTGCGTGGCCTAGCAGCACATTTCCCGCTTGCGCCGTGCCCATTGAAGTCCGGGGTCGTGGGGAAAGGCGCCGACGTTTCCGCGGAAACGTCGGCGCTTCGGTGGAACGGGAGCAAGGTTGGATCAGCGCTATAGTTCCTCGAAATAGTCCGAGTCAATTTTCTTGATGACATATGTCGCCGAGGCGGATACACCGACATCGAAATCTATCATCAGGCTCGAAAGCATATTCCCATCGATCAGAACCACCTTCGTATCGATCTTGCCAACGTAATCGATGGCATCCGAGGTGAAGGACGACGCAGTTATGAAAACACCCTTTCGCGCCCGCTGTCCTTGCAACGCGCCAACAAATTTCTGTATCTCGGGGCGGCCGACGTTTCCTTGCCAGCGCTTTGCCTGAATGTAGATCACGTCCAGTCCGAGTTTGTCTTCCTTGATGATGCCATCGATACCCCCGTCACCGCTTTGGCCAATCCGTTCGCCCGCGTCGGCCCGCGAGCCGCCGTAACCCATTTTCACCAACAATTCGACTACGAGGTTCTCGAAAAATGTCGGGGAGCAGGAAATGATCCTGGAAAGCACTTCCTGTGCGATCTCCTTCCGCAAATCCTGATAGGCGAGCTCCAGGGTTTCCTCTGGTGTAATTTCTGCCGGACTGGCGTTGTTTGGGGATGAATAGCTCCCGTCATTCTTCCCGGATTCCCTGAATGCCACGAACTCCGGAAACTGACCCAGAAATTTGACGTCGATTCGACTGGGCTTCTGCGCAATTACGTTTAACCCGCGTTCGGTAATTCGAAACAGTCCACGCTTCGGCGAGTCGAGGAGGCCTGCCTTTTTCATGTAAGACCGTGCCCAACCGATGCGATTGTGGAATATTTTCTGAGCACCGCTCGGGAGAAGAGCGGTCCGCTCAGAAGGCGTCAAGCCAAATAGATCCGAAAGTGCCTCTACTGCTTCGCTGACCTTGTGGTCCTGTTGGTCGCTGGCGAACTCGAGAAGCGGAAGCATGCACGATTGATAGTCTGGTATGGCCATGCAAATCAATCCTTGTTCTCGGCGGATCTCAAAATCCCGAGTGCTTCTGCATGCAACGCCCGGTTCGCCGCCGCGACCACGAAGCCGCCGCCCGATGCATCTTCGCCGTGGCGACCGCTGACCACCCCGCCGGCGGCCTCGATGATCGGGATCAGCGGCTGGATGTCGTAGGCTTGCAGGCCGCCCTCGATCACGAGGTCGATGTGCCCGAGCGCCAGCAGGCAGTAGGAATAGCAGTCGCCGCCGTAGCGCATCAGGCGCGTGTGCGCCGCGACGTGCTCGAAGGCGGCGAGCTCCCCGGCGCTCGGGAAGATCGTGGGATGCGTGCAGTAGAGGATCGCGTCGACGAGGCGCGCGCTGGCTCGCGTCTGCAGGCGGCGGCGCTCGCCACGGCGCGACAGCCACCCCCCGGCCGGCGAGCCCGTGAAGGTTTCCTCGAGATAGGGCTGGTGCATCAGCCCGCCGATGCAGCGCCCGGCGTCGCGCAGCCCCAGCAGGATGCCCCAGGCGGGCACGCCGCTGATGAAGGCGCGCGTGCCGTCGATGGGATCGATGATCCAGCTGTAGCGCGAGTCGCCTGCCACGGCGCCGTGCTCCTCGCCGACGATGCCGTGGTCGGGGTAGCGCGCGCGGATGCGCTCGAGCAGGAAGGATTCGACCTCGCGGTCGGCGATCGTGACCGGATCGAAGCGGCCGTCGGCGAGCTTGTTCGCCACGTCCAGCGGCTGGCGGAAATGGCGCAGCGCGATGCGCCCGGCCTCCTGCACCAGCTCCTCGGCAAAGGCCAGCGCGGCGCCGGCGTCGGTGTGGTTCACGCGGAAATCTCCTTCGGTTCGCGCAGCGCGCCGCGCCAGAGCAGCCACTGCGCCAGGTAATAGCTGAGCATGATCACGAGCCCGGCCTGCGGCACCGGGCTGACGAACTTGTTGATCGCGATCGTGGCGTCGGAGAAGGCGAACGCCAGCGCACCGGCGAGCAGCAGCAATGGACGGTTGGCGAGGGCCGCGCCCGTGACCATTGCGGTGATCGCGAGCACGTAGAGCGCGACCGGCACGGCCATCTCGCCGGCGACGGGCAGCACCAGCCACGCCAGCCCCGCGGCCACCGGCAGGTAACAGGCCGCCAGCCAGCGCCGGCGGCGATCTGGCGCGCGTTGGCGCCAGAACAGCTGCGCATAGGCGAGCTGCGCGACGAGGAAGCTGCCGAGGCCCGCCGCGAACAGGTTGCCCACCACGCCGTTCATGCCCAGCAGCCAGTCGCCGAGCGCCGAGAAAAGCAGCGCGACCACCATCCAGCGCCGCCAGGTGCCGCGCATGAGCCGCGCGCTCGCCGCGGCGAGCAGCAGGATCGGCAGCATCTTCACGATGGCGCCGGCCCAGCTGTCGTTGTAGCCGAACAACAGCAGGTAGACGGCCGCCAGCAGTGCGTAGGCCGCGCTGATGCCGGCGATCACGCCTTCATCGCTTGCGCGAGCATGGGACTCACACGCTTGTCCCACGGTGCGGCGCGCTCGATCTGCGCGGCCAGGCGGATCAGCGTCTTCTCGTCGCCGTAGCGCGCCGCGAAATGCGTGCCCACCGGAATGCCCGCCGCGTTCTCGTGCAGCGGCAGCGTCATCGCGGGCTGGCCGGTGGCGTTGAAGATCGCGCTGAAGTCGCTGTAGCCCACCGCCTTCTTGTAGAACTCCTCGGTCGGCATCACCAGCGTGACGTCGTCGACCTTCCACGGCGCGCGCGGCGCCATGGGCATCAGCAGCACGTCGATGTCCTGCATGAAGGTGTTCATCGTGAAGCCCAGGCGCTGCACGGACTGGCGCGCGGCCTCGTAGTCGAGCGCGCTGATCGACGGCGCCTGCCGGTAATAGCCCAGCACCACGGGTTCCAGGTCGTCCGGACCGGGTTCGCGGCCGAGCTCGCGTGCCCGTTCGCGGATCTGTGCGGACACCCCCACCATGCTGAGGAAGCCGAAGCTCTCCATCAGCTTGGAGAAGGGTTCCGGCAGCTCGGCTTCGCGTACCTCGTGGCCGAGGGAGCGGCAGAGATCGGCGGCCTTCGCGATCGCATCGAGGTTGTCCTGGTGCACGGCCGCACCCGTCGGCGCGCGCGTGATCAGCGCGATGCGCAGCTTGCCGGGCTCGCGCGCCAGTTCGTTCATGTAGCTGTCGGCGGGCGCGGGTGGCCAGTAGGCCGCACCCGGCTCGGGACCCTGCGTCAGGTCGAGCAGCAGCGCGGTGTCGCGCACCGTGCGCGAGACCACGTGACCGCTCGAGAGCCCCGACCAGCCTTCGCTCTTGTCCGGGCCGAGCGGCGTGCGCGCGCGCGTGGGCTTCAGGCCGACGAGTCCGCACATCGCGGCGGGGAAGCGGATCGAGCCGCCGCCGTCGGTGGCGTGCGCCGCCGGCAGTATGCCCGCGGCCACCGCGGCGGCCGCGCCACCCGAGCTGCCGCCGGCGGAGTACTCGAGGTTCCACGGGTTGCGCGTCTTGCCCCACAGCGTCGAGACGGTGTTGGGAATCTGGCCGAACTCCGGCGAAGCCGACTTGCCGAAGATGTTCAGGCCCGCGGCCTGGTAACGCTGTACCACGGTGCTGGTCTGGGTGGCGACGCGATCGGCGAAGAAGCGCGAACCGTTGCTGGTGATGGTGCCCTTCAGATACACCCCGAGGTCCTTCAGCAGGAATGGCACGCCGGCGAGCGGCGCGTTGGGGTCGATGGACTTCAGCGCCGCACGCGCCTCGTCGTAATGCTTCAGGCAGACCGCGGTGATGCTGCCGTTCACCGCCTCGGTGCGCGCGATCGCGAGCTCGAGCAGCTCGGCGGCCGAGACCTCGCCGCGTTTGACCAGCGCCGCGAGACCCATGGCGTCGTGCGCCACGTAGTCGCGGATCGCCATCTTCGAGGTGCCGGCGGCGGAGGCCCCGGGCGGGAACAGCGCGGCGCCTGCTGCCAGCGTCGCGGCGCCCTGCACGAAGTCGCGGCGGGTCAGGGTGTTGTGCTTATCGGTCATGAGATGCTCCAAAACGTTGCAGGTGAAAGGCGGTGTTGCCGAACAGGGTCTCGATCGCCGTGAGGCGCTTGAAGTAGTGGCCGACATCGAGCTCGTCGGTGACGCCGATGCCGCCGTGCAGCTGGATCGCTTCCTGCCCGACGCGGCGCATCGCGCGACCGATGCGGCTCTTCGCCGCCGACACCGGGCGCGTGAGCGCCTCGCCGGCCTCGGCCGCCATCAGCGCCATCATCAGGATCGAGCGCGATTGCTCCAGCTCGATGAACATCTCCGCCATGCGGTGCTGAAGCGCCTGGAAGGAGGCGATCGCCACGCCGAATTGCCTGCGCGTCTTCGTGTACTCCACGGTCTTGCCCAGCAGGGCGTCCATCGCGCCCACCGCCTCGGCGCAGACGCAGAGCGTGGCGCGCTCGATCACGCTCGCCAGCGCGGCGAGCCCGATCGCGGCGGTGCCGAGCAGCGCGTCGGCCGGCACGCGCACGGCGTCGAGTTCGATGTCGGCGGCGCGCCCGCCGTCGATCGTCGCGTAGCCGTGCATCCGCAGGCCGGCGCTGGCGGGCGCGACCCGGAAGATGCCGATCGCGCCACCGGCATCGCGCGCGCTGACCAGCAGGGTGTCGGCATTCGGCGCGTTCAGTACCACGCACTTGTGCCCGTCGAGTATCCAGCCCTCGTCGTTGCGCCCGGCGGTGGTCGCGATGCGCGCCAGGCTGTAGCGGCTGCCGGGCTCGGCGAAGGCGAGCGCCAGCTGCATCTCGCCGGCCATGATCGCGGGCAGCATCGACTCGCGCTGCACGAGGCTGCCGAGCTCGGACACCAGGCCTGCGCCCAGCACCACGGTGGCGAGCACGGGTTCCACGACCAGGCCCCTGCCGAACTGCTCGAACAGGATGGCGAGATCCGTGAGGTTGCCGCCGAGTCCGCCGTCATCCTCGGCCACCGGCAACGCGAGCCAGCCGAGCTCGGCGAACAGTTGCCAGTGCTGTGCGGAAAATCCGCGCGCGCCCGCCACGATGGCGCGGCGCGCATCGAATGTGTAGTGCTCGCGCACGAAGCGTTCCACGCTGTCGCGCAGCAGTTGCTGTTCCTCGCTGTATTCGAAGTCCATCGCCTGTTGCCTCCTTCAGCCGTTGGCACCCACGCCTAGCGGGCGGGCTTGCCTTGGCGCGGCGGGACCGTCTGTCGCCTGGATGGCGACAGTCGAGCCCACAGGGATGTGTTCACGGCGTGTCCCGACGGGCCAAGGCAAGCCTGCCCGCGTGCTACGGAGCACAGCAAATGCCATCACAGCCCGAGCACCTCTCTGGCGATGATGTTGCGCTGGATCTCGTTCGAACCACCGTAGATCGAGGCCTTGCGGTTGTTGAAATAGATCGGCGCGGCATTGGCCGCGGCGCCCGGGCCGACGCGCCAGCCCTCGTAGCCGGCGTGGAACTGTTCGGGCACGAAGGGCAGGGCATACCAGCCGGCGGCCTCGACCAGCAGCTCGTCGATGGCCTGCGCGATCTCGGTACCCTTGATCTTCAGGATCGAGGACTCCGGTCCCGGTGCCTTGCCGGTGCTGACGCTCGCCAGCGCGCGCAGCTCGGTGTATTCGAGCGCCATCAGGTCGATTTCCACCTCGGCCACGCGACGAGCAAAGCAAGGCTCCTCGATCAGCGCTGCGCCCTCGTGCGCGGTGCCGCGCGCGATCTCCTTGAGCTTTGCCAGACGCATGCGCGATTTGGCCACCTGCGCGATGCCGGTGCGCTCGTGCGTCAGGAGATACTTGGCGTAGGTCCAGCCGCGGTTCTCCTCGCCGACCAGGTTCGCCGCGGGCACGCGCGCGTGGTCGAAGTGCACCTCGTTCACCTCGGGGGTGCCGTCGAGCAGGCGGATCGGCGAGACCGTGATGCCCGGCGTCTTCATGTCGATCAGCAGGAAGCTGATGCCGGCCTGCGGCTTCAGTTCCGGGCCGCCGGTGCGCACCAGGCAGAAGATCCAGTCGGCCCACTGGCCCATGGTGTTCCAGGTCTTGGTGCCGTTCACCACGTAGTGCTCGCCATCGCGCACCGCGCTGGTGCGCAGCGAGGCGAGGTCCGATCCCGCGTTCGGCTCGGAGTAGCCCTGGCACCACCAGACATTGCTGGCGAGGATGTCGGGCAGGAAGCGCGCTTTCTGTTGCGCGTTGCCGAAGGTGTAGATGACGGGACCGACCATCGCGAGGCCGAAGGGCACGATGCGCGGTGTGTGCGCGAAAGCGCATTCTGTGGCGAAGATGTACTTCTGCACCGGCGTCCAGCCGGTACCCCCGTATTCGGGTGGCCAGTTGACGCCGGCCCAGCCGCGCGCGTGCAGTATCTTCTGCCAGCGCACGTAGTCCTCGCGCTCGAGCTGCAGATCGTTCCCGACCTTGTGGCTGATATCCTCGGGAAGCTGGTCGCGCAGGAAGGCGCGGACCTCGTCACGGAAAGCGAGCTCCCCGGCGCTGAATCGCTTGTTCATGTGCTTCCTGGCCCCGGCGCGGTGCAGCGCATATTCGCCGCACGCCGGCGGCAGATCAAGTAGGAGCGCGCCATGCGCGCGAACGGTCGCGGCCATGGGCCGCTCCTACAACCGGTCGCGCGAGGGCACGCGATAGAGCCAGGTGGCGAGCACCAGTCCCAGCACCGTCAGCGCGGCCTTCAGCCATCGCGGTTCCACGAAGAACACGATCGAGACGCCGAGCGTGGTGCTCATCAGCGCGATCGCCACGATCTTGGTGCGCCACGGGATGCTGCCGTACTCCTGCCACTCGACGATCATCGGCCCGAACAGAGGGTGCCCCAGCAGCCAGTCGTGGAACTTCGTCGAGCCGCGCGCGAAGCAGGCCGCGGCCAGCAGCACGAAGGGCGTGGTCGGCAGCACCGGCAGCACGATGCCGGCGATGCCGAGCGCGAGCGCGGTCATGCCCAGGCCGACGAAGACGGCGCGCAGTGCGCGCGAGCTGTGTTCCACCACGCTCAGGACGACTCTGGCTGGCCAGCGCCGCGCTCGTGCAGCAGCGCCGGCTCGATCAGTACCGAGCGCGCGTCGTCGTTCAGGTAGACCTGCTGCTCCTGCACCGTGCACTGCAGGCGCATCGAGCGATCGACGAACGCGGCCATCTCGCGTCCCGCCTCGAAGGGGATCGCGAGCACCGTGAGCGCGGGCAGCCGTTGCAGCGCCTCGCGGCCCTTCTCCCACCACACATCGACCGCGCGCCCGCCGTAGGCGATCACCACGATGCGCTCGGCGCGGCCCGCGGCACGGCGCAGGCGCCGCTCGTCGGGCAGTCCGACGTCGATCCACATCCTGATCGCACCGGTGACGTCCTTCAGCCACAGGTCCGGTTCATCCTCGCTCGAGATGCCGCGCCCGAATTCGAGCGCCGGGTCGGCGTGCAGCGCGAAGGCCAGCACGCGCATCATCAGCCGCTCCCCGGTCTCCGAGGGGTGGCGCGCCAGCGTCAGCGAGAAGCTGCCGTAGTTGCCGTGGTCGATGTCGGCGACATCGAGCTCGAGGCGGTGGATCGTGGACTTCAGCGCCATGCGCGTGCCGTCTGCTGATGCTGCGGTGAGGTCATGGTCGCGGAGCTTTCCTGCGGCGGGTGGGCGAAACGGTGGATGGCGCTCGAGGGCGCTATGGTAGCGGCGCGCGGGCGTGCCCGGAAGGCGTGCGCGCAGCGCCGGATCAGTCGTGCGCGCCACACACCCTGACCGGCACGCCGTTCAGCGCGGCATTGCTCGAAGCGACATCGATGCAGCGCTCGTCGGTGAGGTCGTTGGCGCTGACGCCGGCGTGCTGCGCCGCGATGCCGAGCCTAACGCCCTCGCGGTCGTGGCCCCAGCCGTGCGGCAGCGACACCGTGCCCGGCATGATCGCCTCCGAGGCCTGGACTTCGACGCTGACGCTGCCGGTGCGCGAGCTGACGGTGACGCGCTGGCCGTCGCGCAGTCCGCGCGCCGCCAGGTCCTGCGGGTGCATCAGCAACTGGTCGCGGCGCGGCCCTTTGACCAGCCGGTGGCTGTTGTGCATCCACGAGTTGTTGCTGCGGATGTGGCGGCGCCCGATCAGCAGCAGCGCATCGGCTGCGGCTGGCACTGCGAGTTCGGCGGCGAGACGCTCGATCTCGCCGGGAATCGCGGCGGGCAGGCAGTCGATCATCCGGTCCGCGGTGCACAGTCGCTCCGTCAGCGACGGCCGCAGCGGCCCGAGGTCGATGCCGTGCGGGTGCGCCTGCAGCGTGGCGAGGCTGAGCGGCGGCGCGAAGCCCGAGCGCGCGCCGTAGGGCCCGGACTGGAGCAGGAAGTCGAGCATATCGGCCGGCGGCACCACCGGCGCGGCCGGCTCGCCGCTCAGCGCGGCGTGGGCTGCGGCGAGCCCGGCGAAGATTTCCCAGTCGTGCAGCGCGCCGGCGGGTTTGGGCAGCACCGGCGCGTTGTAGCGCGCGGTGTTGCGCACCGCGAACTTGTGGAATGCGAGGTCGTAATGGTCGTGTTCCAGCGTCGAGCTCGGCGGCAGGATCAGGTGCGCGTGGCGCGTGGTCTCGTTCAGGTAGATGTCCACGCTCAGCATGAAGTCGAGCCCCGCTAGCGCGCGGTCCGTCAGGCGCCCGTTCGGCACCGAGAGCACCGGGTTGCCGGCCACCGTCACCAGCGCGCGGATCTGTCCGGCGCCGGGCGTCAGCATCTCCTCGGCGAGCGCGGCGACCGGGAACTCGCCGCCGAACTCGGGATAGCCGCTGACGCGGCTGGTGCGGCGCGCGAAGGCCCCCCTGGGTTTGTCGTCTGGTCCGGCACCCATCACGGCGGGGTGGGTGAGCAGCGCGCCGCCCGCGCGGTCGAGATTGCCGGTGAACAGCATCAGCAGCTGGATCGCCCACTGGCACAGCGTGCCGAAGCGCTGCGTCGAGACACCCATGCGCCCGTGGCAGGCGGCCGAGGGCGCGGCGGCGAATTCGCGCGCCAGCGCGCGGATCGCGCCGGCCTCGATGCCGGTCGCGCCCGCCGCGAAATCCGGCGTGAAGCGCGCCAGCAATGGCGGCACCGCCGCCAGGTTCCTCGCCTGCGACTGCAGCCCGTCCGTGCGCGCCAGGCCCTCGTCGAACAGCACGTGCAGCAGCGCGAGCAGCAGTGCGGCATCGCTCCCCTGGCGGATGAAGTGGTGACGGTCCGCGACCTCGGCCGTCTCGCTGCGGCGCGGGTCGATCACCACCAGCCGGCCGCCGCGTGCGCGCAGTTCCTTCAGTCGCCCACGGATATCGGGCACGGTCATCATGCTGCCGTTGGAGGCCACGGGGTTGTAGCCGATCAGCAGCAGGAACTGCGTGCGGTCGATGTCGGGCACGGGCTGCAGGAACTGGTGCCCGTACATCCACAGGCACACCAGGTGGTGCGGCAGCTGGTCGGCCGAGGTGGCCGAGAAATGGTTGCGCGTGCCGAGGCGCTTGAGGAAGTGGTTCGCGTGCGTCATCAGTCCCCAGTTGTGCACCGAGGGGTTGCCGCGGTACACGCCGACCGCGTCGGCGCCGTGGCGCTCACGCACCGCCTGCAGCCTTTCGGCGGCGATCGCGAAGGCCTCCTCCCAGCCGATCTCGCGCCAGTTGTCGCCTTCGCGCAGCAGCGGGCGGCGCAGCCGGTCGGGATCGTCCTGCAGGTCGGCCAGGGCGGTGGCCTTGGGGCAGAGGTAGCCGCGGCTGAGCGGGTCGGCGGCATCGCCGCGGATCGAGACCACGCGCCCGGCCTCGACGCCGATCTCCAGGCCGCAGATCGCCTCGCACAGGTTGCAGGCGCGGTAGTGCGTTTCCATGGCCGGCTTCCCTGGGTGGTACGGGCAGGACGCTATCACGCTTCCGGAGCGGCTCCAATTACAGCGGCCGGAACACGCCGGGTTTCCCCCGGGCACGCGGATGCAGCCCGGCAGGGTCCGTCCGGCGATTGCCGTGGACGGCGTCCGGGCATAACATCGCCCCATAAAACCATCCGATGAAATGGCGATTTCCCATGCAAGACAGCGTCCACGGCATCTGCCGCTCCTGCGCCGCGATGTGCCCGATCGTGATCGATCGCGAGGACGGGCGGCCGGTGCGGATCATCGGTGACAAGCACAACCCGGTCTATTGGGGCTATACGTGCATCAAGGGCCGCGAGATGGTGAACCAGTTGCGACATCCCGACCGCCTGCTCGGCAGCCTGCGGCGCGAGGCCGACGGCGGTTTCACGCCGATCGCCAGCGCACAGGCGCTCGACGAGGTGACGCAGAAGCTGCAGCGCATCATCGCCGAGCACGGTCCGCGCGCCGTCGCGACCTATGCCGGCACCTACATCTTCACCTACCCCGCGACGCAGCCGGTGTCGACGGCGTGGATGAACGCGATCGGCTCGCCGATGATGTTCACCTCCAGCACCATCGACCAGCCCGGCAAGGCCATCGCCGCGGCGCTGCACGGCACCTGGAGCGCGGGCCCGCAGGTGTTCGACGATGCCGACACCTGGCTGCTGGTGGGGGTGAACCCGATCGTGGCGCATTCGGGCGGGGTGCCGAACCAGAATCCCGCGAAGCGGCTGAAGGACGCTGTCGAGCGCGGCATGAGGCCCATCGTGCTCGATCCGCGCCGCACCGAGTGCGCCGAGCGCGCCTTCGTGCACCTGCAGGCCCGCCCCGGCGAGGATCCCGCGGTGCTGGCGGGCATGATCCGCGTGATCCTGAAGGAGTCGTTGTTCGATGCCGGGTTCGTGCGCGCGCACGTCGCCGGCGTCGACGCGCTGGCCGCCGCGGTCGAGCCCTTCACGCCGCAGTACGTGGAGCGGCGCGCCGGCGTGCCGATGGCCGATCTCGTGCTGGCGGCGCGCACCTTCGCCACCGCCGGGCGCGGCGGCGCGACCGCCGGCACCGGCTCGAACATGGCGCCGCGCGGCAACCTGACCGAGTACCTGCTGCTGTGCCTGATGAGCCTGTGCGGACGCTGGCTGAAGGCGGGCGAGCGCGTGCCGAACGCGGGCGTGCTGGGGCCGCGCTTCGCGCCACGCGCGCAAGCCAACGCGCCGTGGCCGGCCTGGGGCTACGGCGAGAAGCTGCGCGTGCGCGGCTTCAGCGACGCCGCCTGCGGCCTGCCGACCTCGGCGCTGCCCGACGAGATCCTGCTGCCCGGCGAGGGGCAGGTGAAGGCGCTGATCTCGATCGGCGGCAACCCGCTGATGGCCTGGCCGGACCAGAAGAAGACGCTCGCGGCGCTGAAGGCGCTCGATCTATTCGTCTGCCTCGATATCCAGATGGCACACAACAGTTGCCACCTGGCGCACTACAACATTGGCTGCAAGCACAGCCTCGAGAGCCCCGCGATCACGCTGCCGAACGAGATGCTCAGTTATTTCGGCACCGGCTTTGGCTACTCGGTGCCCTACGCGCAGTACGCGCCGCCGGCAACCGAGCCGCCGCCCGGTGCCGATCTCATCGAGGAGTGGGAGTTCTTCTACGAAGTGGCGCGGCGCATGAAGCTCGAGCTGGATATGGCGGTTGCCTACTCCTGGACCACCACCAGCGGCGAGCCGGCGCGCTATCGCTTCGACATGGCGAGGAAACCCACGACGGACGAGCTGTTCGAGGTGCTGTGCGCCGAGGGGCGCGTGCCTTTCGCGCGCGTGAAGGAGCGCCCCGGCGGAAGCGTGTTCGACGACGAGGCGATCACGGTGATGCCCGCCGAGGCAGGGCACGCGGCCCGGCTGCAGGTCGGTGACGGGGCGATGGTCGCCGAGCTGCACGCGGTGGCGGCCGAGCCGATCGAGCACGAGGCGCTGGGCGAGTACCCGTTCCGCCTGATCAGCCGGCGCATGCACGGGGTGATGAACACCACCGGGCGCAACAACGCGCGGCAGATGCGCCAGCGGCACCACAACCCGGCGTTCATGAACCCGCTCGACCTGGCGGAACTGGGGCTGCACGAGGGCGACATCGTCCGCATCGCCTCGCGCTACGGCGAGATACCGGCCATCGTGGAGGCGGAGGATGGCATCCGGCGCGGCGTGATCTCGATGAGCCACTGTTTCGGCGGCACCGACCCGGACAGCCCTTCCGACGTGCGGGAAGCCGGTGCCAACACCGGCCTGCTCGCCAGCGTCGAGCACGAATACGACCCGTACAGCGGCATTCCGCGCATGAGCGCGATCCCGGTGCGCATCGGCAAGGGCGGCTAGCGGCGCGCGCGCCTCACCACATCAGGTCGTCGGGGATCGGGAAATCCTTGTAGGGATCGTCCTCGGCCGGCTGGTCGGCGGCGGGGGTGTTCCACACCACGATCGCATCGGCATCGCGCGCGCGGATGCGCTCGGCGCACGCGACGGGCACCAGCTCGTAGCCGTTGCCCGAGCGCACGATCACGAGCTGGCCGCGGATCAGCTGGTCGCGCAGGCGCGCGCTGACGTAGAGCTTCTTGATGACGCCGCGGTCGGCGAAGTTGTAGGCGATGTCGCCGCCCTCGCGCGGCTGGCGGTAGTGGCGCACCAGCTGCGCGATCTGCGCGGCGATTTCGCGCTGGCGCAGCTCCGCGTTGTGCTGCTGCGCGAGCGCGCGATCGGCCTCGGCCTTGTCGCGCAGCGCCTGTTCCGCGAGGCGTCGTTGCGCATCGAGCTCGGCGGCATTCTTGCCGGCCTGCCTCTTCTGCTTGTCGCTGGCGCGGTTGCTCTCCTTGAGCTTCTTCGCGTCGACCAGTCCGGCCTTGAGAAGCTGGTCCTGCAGGGAATTGCGCATGCTGTACTCCGTTCCTGTTATGCGGGGCGCCACTCGCCGTGGCGGTCGCGCACTTCGTAGCCCGTTTGCGTTTCGCGCAGGCCGGATTCGGCGATCGGGGTCTTGCCGTGCCCGCCCGGGATGTCGAGCACGTAGGTCGGCTGGCAGATGCCCGAGGCGCGCTCGCGCAGTTGCCGCACCAGTTCCCGTCCATGCTCGATGGTACAGCGGAAATGCGAGGTGCCCGGTGCCTTGTCCAGATGGTGCAGGTAATAGGGCCTGATCCGCGATTCCACCAGCGCGCGCATCAGCGCCTCCAGCGTGCCGGCGTCGTCGTTCACGTCCTTCAGCAGCACGGTCTGCGCCAGCAGCGGGATGCCGGCATCGGCGAGCAGTGCGATCGCATCGCGCGCTTGCGTGGTCAGCTCGCGCGGGTGGTTGGCGTGCAGCACCACGTACGTGGTGGCGTGCGGACTGCTGATTGCCGCGACGAGCTCCGGTGTGACGCGTGCCGGATCCACCACCGGCACGCGCGTGTGCCAGCGCAGCACCTTCAGGTGCGGTATCGCGGCGAGATGCTGCGTGACCTCAAGCAGCCGGCGCGGCGAAAGCACGAAGGGGTCGCCGCCGGTCAGAACCACTTCCCAGATTTCGGGGTGCGCCGCGATGTAGGCGATCGCGGCATCCAGTTCCGCTGGCCCGAGCGTGCCGTCGCCGGTCGGGCCGACCATCTCGCGGCGAAAGCAGTAGCGGCAGTACACCGCGCAGACGTGCACCAGCTTCAGCAGGCAGCGGTCGGGGTAGCGGTGCACGATGCCCGCGACCGGCGCGTGCGCGCGGTCGCCGATCGGGTCGGGGTTCTCGTCGAGCAGCGTGATCAGCTCGCGCGCATCGGGGCGAAACTGCAGCGCGATCGGATCCAGCGGATCCTGCGGGTCGATCAACGCTTCCATGGCCGGCGTGATCGCCACCGCATAGCGCGCCGCGACGCGCGCGAGGGCGTCGTCGGGTGGCGCAGCGGCAGTTGATCGGGCGGACATGCGTGGCGAACCCGTGGTCGGCGTGAGGAAGGCGGCAATTATCCGCGATCGGAGGCGGGGCGAGGCGGGCGATTCGGCGGAATTGTCCGCAAATCCCCGAGGGTCCGGACGATTGCCCGGCTGAAGAGGGTGTCGCAAAACCATCTGCGCTGTGGATAGCGGCCCGACAATCCCGCGTATCGCGAGCCATCGGCGCTCGAGCACCCATCGGTGCCGCGGACACGCCGTAAATACATCCCTGTAGGCTACCTGTCGCCGTCCTGGCGACAGAGTGTCCGCCGCCCCGATGGGTACTCGAGCGCCTCGCCGTGGTGGCAACCCGCGAAAAGTCGTGCATTTCGGGATCTGCTGGATGCGGCACGCGCTCAACCGAGCGGCTGTGCTGCCCGCTGTTGGCTTGCGGGGCCTTGCGCCGCAGGACGCGGCGCGGAGCTACAGGGACGTACTCGTGCGTGCCCC
>Ga0138256_10001732_pt1 | contig 23501 bp, 26 predicted proteins | sample KNB2016incub_MG_FD_105486 | JGI IMG/M metagenome (GOLD analysis project Ga0138256, IMG submission 105486) | Active sludge microbial communities from wastewater in Klosterneuburg, Austria - KNB2014incub_MG | ecosystem: Engineered > WWTP > Activated sludge > Unclassified | place: Austria... | reverse complement strand
TGAATTTCAACCACAGAAAACTCAGCCTGATCCACTTTAATGGAATGGGCTTGTTGTAGGTGGGTCATGAATGCCATCGAGCAAGAATTGACATAAAATAAACTTCAAATATGGTATAAAAAAGGTAAGATATCAGAAATCCAATCACCTGTTGAATAAATATGGGTGAAATCAATCTATCATAAATGATGACAATTCCGATCGTAAGTGCCAGCTTAAGCAATATCATACCCATGATGACGGAAGTAAATTTGTTTTTATCGGGCGAGGTTGCTGTGCTTCTTCCCAGATGATAGATGAGAATAGAAAAAACTAGAAAAAACAAGAGTCCAAAGAAAGGAAAATACCCCGCCTCAATATGTGAAAAATGATATAGTGCCCATAGGGTACTTCCTGCGCACAGCGTTACTGCCATCAAAACGAAATAAAAATTTCTTATTTCTATCATTTTTGATTTAAGCTCTTGATAAGTTTGGCAAAATAACCTGTAAAAAAAATAAATGCAAGGAGAATAGTAAAATAAGGTTTAGCAGTATGTGTCCATTTATCAACCCAGGTACCAATAAACAATCCTACTCCAATAAATGCAGCCATTTCAAATGCCATTCCAGAATACTTCAGGATGTCATTTGGGTTGCTGTGTGGATCTTTATTTGCCAACCTAATTTTGAAATACTTTATTCCACTTCCTGATAGATACCGTTTGAAGATTTCTCAGTAATCATCTCATTTTTCATCAGGCAGGATACATTAAATACGGCACCTGAATGGACGACTAATTTGTCAGTATTTATATCACCTTTGATATTGGCAGATTCTTTCACTTGAAGCGAATCTCTTACGGTCAAAATCCCGGTAAAATGACCTTCAATCACTGCATTTTCACATTCAATATCACCATCTACCAACCCGGTTGGGCCGATAATAACCTTACTATCACAAGTGAGCGACCCTTTTAATGTGCCGTCAATACGGACATCATGCTCACAATGTATTTTGCCATCTATTTTGGTACCATGCACTATACTATTTAAGGCAGAGGAAGTGCCATTGGAAGAGGTGGTTTTGGTGGGTGTAGTGGTTACAGTTTCAGTTTTCTTTGATCCGAACATACTTTTTGGGTTTAGAAAATTATAAAAAACGATTAAAATAATAATCTTTCAATATAACAAGTTCTATGCCGAAAAGAGGCATAAAAAAAGTCATAAACAGGGATCAAAAATTTGTCGGAGTTGCAATATCACTAAAAAGTAGGACAATATACGCCCCTACTGTTAGAACCATCACAAATATTATATATTAACGATATCTCGAAAGCCCCATTTCCATTGCTGGCGGGACGCAAACTAGAGATATTTAAGTCATAGCTCAAGCCAATACCATATTGGTTAAAGTCAAACCTGGAGGATACAATGACGGCATCGGTGGTAAAAGGTTTGTCGTAATGATTGGCCAGTCTTACCCAGGCTCCAAATTGAAATGACTGTTCAAAATCAGTTGATTTTTGAGTTATGAACTTGGCACTACTGCCTAAGTTAAGTTCAAAAGCAGTACCTTGTTTAAACATCACTATCCCGGGAACAATATGGAGATTATTTTTCAATGCAAGCTCACCACCTGCATGCGCAGTAATCTTATTGGTCAATGGAACAATTCGATCATTGCTAAAAGATTGATTAGGTTGATTTAAATGGCTATATGCTACTCCACCATAAAAGTTATTGTCTCCCAATACGCTGAACCACAATAGCCCTACATTAAGGTCGGCAAAAATGAATTGGTCTCTATCCAGCGCCTCCCCAGGCAAAGTGGGGTCAAAACCACCCTGTCCATCATGCTGGCTACCATATTGAGCTTTGGTAAAGTCTATACTCCTTGAAGCAGCTCCAATGTCAAATCCGGCAGCCAGGTAATGAGAATTGGTTCGACTACCGGCCATGCGTTTGCTAAAAGAACCTGACAATTTGCCTTGTATGGTACCAAAGTTGAGCTGACCTGCGACATCCCCCCAAAATCCTCCCCCAATCCCAAAATAATCGTACCTGCCAACCGGGATTTTTTGGTCATAAGTTGCAGAATACGTGTTATAGGCGTTGGACCGAAGTACACTGGCCCACTGATTGCGAAAATTGCCGATAAACCTTTTATTACAATTCATGACCCCTGTGAGCGCTGGATTCAAATTAAGGGGTGACATGTAAAACTGGGAGAAATGTATGTCCTGGGCTGTCATCAGAAACCCAAAACACACCAAAGTAAAAGCGAAAATTATTTTTTTCATTCGAATCCAGTCAATTAACGGTAAAAGTAAAAAATATTGGTTAAGCAAACTGTTAAAAAAGCTCAATTTGAGTCACCAGCCAAGATCCATGCCAAACAAATCAATTATCCACAAATAACGCTAACCGAGGGTTAGTTATTTTCGTTTGCCAATTTCCACCCCAACATAAAAATTGATAAAATAGGCAGTATTCGGTGTTTCTACCATTATAGGGATTTTTCTGGCATAAACATCGATGAGCATACCGGCTTCTAATGCTTTTACAAATTGCTCTTGCTCACCAAAGGAAAAATTAAGCGAGGCTTTGCCTTGTATACCGGGTATAATACCCAGATGGGTAATACCTTTCAAAAAAGAAGAAGAGCCGGCGATGCTGTTTAAATCCAAAAAATCTGCTTTAGTCTCCTCGGAGTATCTTTCGGCTTCAATTTTATAGCGGTCGCCATCGTACTTCCTGATATCAAGATAATAAGGTTTGGTGATGCCTAATGCAGGACCCGCTTCGTACGAAAGCGCTACAGCCACTCCTTTTCTTTTTGCTTTCTCGGAGAAATATCTTTTGGCTCCTAATCCTCCCCGGAGTGCATAAAATGAATTCTGCTTGCCATATACAAAGCCATTTGCACTGGGTATATTATGCAGGATGGATTGGGTACGGAGGCTCTGATGATATTCTTTAGGATGTTTGAGCGATCCGAAATCAATATGATAATAAGTCGTCAGATAATACTTTTTAATAATGCCTTTTCTGTAACCGATATTAAAGCCGGATGAATGAATGCCTCCCAGGAACGATTGCTCCTCTGTATACAATACCCCCGAATAACTATAGTCCATCTGGCGAGGTTGAATAGTAGTCTGACCGATCATCCTAAAACAACCCAGAAATAATAATAATATGATACTGTAAATCCTCAGAAGAAATAAATTCAGGCTTTAAATATAGGTGTCTTACACTTCAGATGCAAATAATTGAATCCAAAGTTTTAAAGTCTAGCTTGCAGACAGATCTACCATCTATTCCTTAAATTGCGAGATAAATGCAAAAAATAAGCCGCACGTTTTGGATCGTAGTCTCCGCCTGCATCGGCATCTATCTGATCTACTATTTTTCTGATCTGGTGAGCTTTATCCTGGCATCCTGGCTTTTGTCGATGTTGGGTCAGCCTATCATGCATTTTTTATTGTACCGGTTAAAGCTGAAAAAATTTTCATGGGGAACTTCGATCAGTGCTATCATTACAATCATCCTTTATATAGCTCTAATTGTAATGATAGGAGTACTTTTTATCCCTATCATCATTGAACAAGGATCTCATCTGGCCAATATTGATTATGATAAAATTGCCAATTCGCTTCAGGTGCCCATCACCTATATAAATCAAAAGCTTCAAAATATCGGGCTCATTTCATCTGAGCAAAGCGTGATGGACCAGCTAAAAGAGATTGTCCAGAAATGGTTTAAACCAGATCGATTGTCAAACGTATTTGGCTCTATCCTCAAAATCGGAAGCAACCTTACGCTGGCTATTGGATCGATCATATTTATTACTTTCTTTTTTCTCCAGGAGTCCGGTTTGTTTCAAGAGTATCTGGTAGCCATCGTACCCAAACGCCATGAAAACAAAATCCTGCACGTATTGGAAGACTCCAGTAAATTGTTGCGCCGATACTTTGGAGGGATTCTCATTCAAATTACGTTTTTCTGCCTGGTATGTTATATCATTCTGAACATACTTGGCGTAGGCAATGCATTGTTGATTAGTTTTTTTGCCGGGATCATGAATGTTATACCCTATGTCGGTCCACTCATAGCTATGGGGTTTGCTGCATTTATCACCATCACCAGTAGTGTCGGGTTAGATTTTAACCAATTCATTTTGCCTTTGAGCATTAGATCTATTGCGGCCATCTTTGGCACTCAATTAATAGACAATTGGCTGATACAACCATTTTTATTTTCCAAGACAGTCAAAGCCCATCCGCTGGAGATATTTATTGTGATACTCGTCAGTGCCAAAATCGGAGGAATCACCGGCATGGTTCTGGCCATCCCTGCTTATACTATATTGAGAGTGGTCGCAAAAGCGTTCTTGAGTGAATACAAAATCGTAAAAAAAATCACCGAAGAAATGGATTCAGAGCCATCTTTACATACCGATGCTACAGACATGAGTGTTAGAGACCAAAATAATAGTGAAGATGTAGCCGCTCATTTGTAATCAAAGAATTTATGAATTGCGCAGCAAATCTAAAAAGGCTCTTACACTATTGACTGATACAGTTTTGTCCATAAAATAAATAGTGGCTTTTTCTTTCTCCTCCGAAGAGGCCTGCACCTGGGACAAAATATTATTGAGATGCATTTTCATATGCCCTTGTTGAATTCCGGTGGTCACCAAAGATCGGATGGCCGCAAAATTTTGTATAAGGCCCGATGCAGCTATGATCATCATCAACTCATTGGCTCCCGGATTATCCATGAGCTCCAGGGAACGTTTTGCGATGGGATGTAAACTTGTCAGACCACCGATGGTCCCGATGGCCAACGGGAGTTCCATCCAAAACTTAAAGACGCCTTGATCTATACTGCAACTACTCAGGCTTTTATAAGTACCACTTCGTGAAGCATATGTATGTCCACAGGCTTCAATGGCCCGAAAATCATTGCCTGTAGCCAATGCCACAGCGTCAATCCCATTAAATATACCTTTGTTATGAGTACAAGCTCTATAAGCATCAACTTGAGCAATTCGTATTGCATGATAGAACCGTTCTGCAAAAGTGATGCTATCTATATCACCTGCAAAATCACCAAGTTCGGTGATCGGGCATTCCACCCAAACCTTCACTACACAATCAGGCGTATAATTGGACAAAATAGACATGATCACATCCAACTCTCTTTCTGCAGGCAACAGCAAGGGTGAAGTTTTAAAAAAATTCTGAATGGTTCCAGAAAAGATTTCGAGGACAGTATTAATAAAATTAGCCCCCATTGAATCCCGGGTATCAAATTCAGCAAAAAGCTGATACAGCCCAGGTTCTTGAGAAGAAAATGACTTCCAGCTCAAAGACAATAAGCCACCGCCACGACTTTTCATGGATGCCATGGCTTCTTCTGATTCTTCTATCAGTCTCGATTTTAGCGAATCAAATATTTCGGCAAACCTGGACTCGGTACCACTCCAGTAAAAATGTACATGTCCTATTTTACGGGTATCTATCACTTTGGCATGGATGCCTCCACGATCCATCCAAAATTTTGCAGCGTGTGAAGCAGCTGCGACGACACTACTTTCTTCCGTCACCATCGGCACACAATAGGTCACTCCGTTGAGCACAAAATTGGGGACGACTCCTAGCGGGAGAGGATAATTACTGATCGTGTTTTCACTGATGCCATCGATAACTTCCTGTTGATTTTCGTCCGTCAACCAATAAGATTTTAACTCATGCATTACTACTTCAGGATCTTTAAAAAAATTCTCCACCAACCATTTGATTTTACCCACCTTGGACAGTTTAGAAAATCCGGCAATAGTTTTATGCGCATCCATTAGTACCCTTATTTGATCAACGAACTTCCAAATAGTTGTTTGCAATCTGAAACCCCCTGACTTGCCCTTTGACATAGTCATAGAGCTGACTATATCCTTGCCTGGCCGGCCCTAAAAGACCTGAAGCCTGGCCATAAGCTGCAGGATAGTTTAGTTTTTGTATAAGATGATATCCGTCTAAAAAGTTTTTGATTCCCCCGGAAATGATGAACGATTTGCATCTCATTTTGGACTTAAGTTTCGCACCAATGATGTTAACCATTTCTACCATTTCAATAGCGGTATGTCCTACCTGACTCAAGGGGGAAAACTCCTCTGCAGCAGTCGATTTTGCTCTTTTTAATTCAAGTATAGAAAAATTGGTTCCGCCCAAAGCTGCAAATTCAATAGCCTCCAATGGCAATCTAAGCAGCGACTCAAGACTTTTGGGGCCCATCCCCTGCCCTACTTCCTTGACTATGACCGGAACCTTCAGATGACGGAGCGCGAGCCTGATTGTTTCCAAGGGAGATTTACTGATATCATCTCCTTCGGGTTGCAATAACTCCTGTAAAGGATTGACATGTATGATCAATCCATCGGCTTCTAATTTTGTGATCAATCTAATTACTTTACCCCAATCTTCATTTTTGGCTATTTGCTCCAATTGAGCGATGCCAAGATTGGCAAAAAGAGGAGTCTCGTCACCCAGGATAGGTCTTACATGAAAATCTTTAAAATATTGGTCGTCATCTAAGATAATGCGACAGGAGCCCAGCCCCATACCCAAGCCAAACTCCTTACTGACTTTGGCTAGCCTGGTATTAATCTCCCTGGCTGAGGCAGTACCCCCAGTCATCGAAGACACCCATAAAGGGAAGCGCATGGATTTTGAAGCTAAATAAAATGGTGGAATCTCAGAATGTCCGGGATGTGCTTTGATCAAGGGTTCATAATAAAATCGAGTATCAGCCATAGAAGGCAATATCTGCGAATCCATGGCAAGCTGGATATGATCTTTTTTGCGTTGATCCAGTTTTTCTCCGGGAGATGTACTCTTTTTATTCATCAGATTGGCTGCAAAAATCGTAAAATATATCCCAAATAATGCATTTCTATCAAGCCTTAAGGCAATTCAAAATGGCAATTGATACCTAAACAGGATAAGAATAAAATAGTTCATCCTCATTAAAAAGCGGTCAAAGGGCTACTGGCGAAATAGAATTACCTCAAAAAAACAACCCCGGCTTACACGTAGCAGGCCGGGGTTGTTTAATTATTGTAAGCAGACATTAACCGTTCATCACGTGCTTAAAAGCTGTGACTGTAAGGTCTTTGTCAAATTTTTTCAAATACTGATCTACATTCAATTTTGAATCCTTGACAAATTCTTGAAGTAACAAAGTATTGTCTTTAAAAAATTTATTCAATTTTCCGGTAGCTATCTTTTCCAGCATTTCTTCTGGTTTGCCTTCTTGTCTGGCTACTTCTTTGCCGATTTCAATTTCTTTTTCTATAATGGACTTGTCTACACCTTCTGAATTCACGGCTATAGGTTTCATAGCAGCTACCTGCATGGCAACATCTTTGCCTGCCTCAAGAAAACTATCATTTATTATATTCAGTCCAACGATGACTGCCGCTCGATTGCCCATATGAATATAAGGCACTACCATCGGAGCTTCCAATTTTTCATAGCTCTCAAGTCCAATTTTTTCACCAATAGCAGCTACCATGTCGTTGACCTTATCCTTAATCGCTACTCCATTGATAGGCAATAGACTGAGTGCATCCAGGTCTGCAGGAAACTCGGACAGAGCGATTTGGGCGATTTGCTTTGCAGTATTGATGAAGTCTTCATTTTTGGAAACAAAATCAGTTTCACTACTTAGTCTGATGACGACACCTTTTGAATGGTCATCAGCTACGAGCGCGATGACAACACCTTCTTTGGCATCCCGGTCAGCTCTTTTTACTGAAAGTTTTTGTCCTTTTTTACGCAATACTTCGATTGCTTTTTCAAAATCACCTTCCGCTTCGGTGAGGGCGGACTTACAGTCCATCATGCCGGCACCTGTCATTTCGCGAAGTTTTTTTACATCAGCAGCAGATATTTCGCTCATAATATTAATAGGTTAGATAATTGAATAAATAAAAATTATTGATAGGTAGGAATTTTCTAATCCTACGGTCCAAAAGAACGGAAAAATAAAGGTTATGAATTAGCTGCAGCGGTCACGCCTTCTAACTCAACTTTCATTTGTTTTCTTTCCTCCAATCCCTCTTTAATAGCTTCTACCAATACAGAGGTAATCAAAGTAATGGATTTGGAAGCGTCGTCATTGGCAGGGATAGCAAAATCAACAAGGTTGGGATCGCAATTAGTATCGACCATAGCAAATGTCTTGATACCCAGGCGAGTAGCTTCCTGTAAGGCTATATGTTCATGTCCGATATCGACAATATACAGTGCATCCGGCAATCTATTTAATTGAGAGATACCACCTAATTCTTTATCAAGCTTGGCACGTTCTCTATCGAGTGTCAATCTTTCTTTTTTAGTAATGCTCACGACTTCATTGCCTGCAGCCAGCATACGTTCTATATTGTGCATTTTTTTGACAGATCGTCGGATAGTAGCAAAATTGGTCATCATACCACCCAGCCATCTTTCTGTCACATAAGGCATGTTGACATTTTGTGCAGCAGTAGCCAGGATTTCGCGAGCTTGCTTTTTAGTAGCTACGAACATGACTTTTCTGCCGGATTTTACGATGTTTTTGAGTGCATTAGCAGCTTTCTCCAAATTTTCTGAAGTTCTGTTCACATCAATAATATGGATGCCTTTATGCTCGGCAAAAATATATTGACGCATTTTGGGGTTCCATTTTTTCCGTAAGTGGCCAAAGTGAACACCTGCATCTAACATTTCCTGATAGGTTGGAATTTTCATCAGACTTTATTCTTTTGATTAAAATACTTGGATTATCGTTTAGAAAACTGGAAGCTCTTGCGGGCTTTTGGTTTACCATATTTTTTACGCTCGACTACCCGTGCATCACGAGTGAGGAGTTTTAGATCTTTTAAAGGTTTTTTATAATCACCATTGATCTTGACCAGACATCGGGAGATTCCCAAACGAATGGCCTCAGCCTGGCCTTTGAAGCCACCACCGGATACCAGGATCTTCATATCATAACCTACTTGCTCTACTTTAGCTGCCAGGAAAGGTTCCATAAGCTTTGCTTGCATATTGCGTAGGGGAAAGTAATCAGCCAATTCACGACCATTGACCCTGATTTGTCCAGCGCCTTTGTATATATAGACTCTGGCTACTGCTGCTTTGCGTCTTCCGACTCCATTTATTATTTCCATTTAATAAAGCTTTATATAGGATTTTAATCAAATAGTGAACTCAATAGGTTGTTGTGCCTGATGAGGGTGTTCGGCCCCTGTATATAAAAAGAGCTTTTTAAACATCTTCCTGCCCAGGCTATTTTTTGGCAGCATGCCTTTGACAGCATGTTCAAGGATGTATTCCGGTTTTCTGGCATAAAGCTCTTTAGAAGTCTTGGTTTTCTGACCACCTGGATAACCAGAATAGGTCTGATATTCCTTGACAAGCATTTTCTTGCCAGTCATGCGGACTTTTTCTGCATTGGTCACGATGACAAAGTCTCCAGTGTCTGTATGTGGAGTATATGACGGATTGGTCTTGCCTCTCAGAATAGAAGCAATCCTGGTAGAGAGCCTACCAAGGGTAAGACCATCGGCATCAACGATAAACCATTTTCTCTTGCCATCGAAGTCTTCCTTCTTTGCAGATATGGTCTTATAAGATAATGTATTCACTTTAAAATAAATTTTCTGTGATAAAAAGAGCCGCAAAAGTATACTTTAGTGATCATTCCCACAAGTTTTTTTTCATAAAGTATTGAAAAACAAGCAAATTTTAGTCACTTTCTGTATATAGTTAATAGCTAAACTATTGAATATCACCATTTTTCAAGGGTCCAGAACAAAAAATAAACCTGGCTTCATGTCAGCTATTCAAGACAAATACTGCAAGCCATGGGTTAAAATAATGTCAAAATTTATTTAAAAAATACAAAATTGATATGATTCATAAAGAAACAATCGGATTTTTATACTTTTATCACTTTGATTAATTAAAAATCTATATAATGTATTTTAACTCAGATCTGAAATCAGAAAACTCTTATGACGCAATAGTGGTAGGTTCCGGCATCTCTGGAGGATGGGCTGCCAAAGAGCTTACCGAGCAAGGCCTCAAAGTATTGGTACTGGAGCGTGGGCGTATGGTGAAACATGGCGAATACCCTACAGCCGCCCTGGCTCCATGGCAATTACCACACGGAAATAAGCTATCAGCTGAAGAACTTAAGGATTATGAAAAACAAAACAGGACCGGTTATACTGTGAGGCAGGATACAAAACACTGGTGGATCAAGGATACTGAGAGTCCGTATACTGAGGTCAAAAGATTTGATTGGATGCGTGGCTACCATGTAGGCGGGAGATCTATCATGTGGGGTCGTCACAGTTACCGTCACAGTGATATTGATTTTACTGCCAATGCCAAAGATGGGCATGGAACTGACTGGCCCATACGATATAAAGACATCGAACCCTGGTACACTAAGGTAGAGCAATTTATAGGTGTAGCAGGGCAAAAAGAAGGCTTGCCACAACTTCCGGATGGTGATTTTCTGCCACCCATTGCACACAATTGTGTAGAAAGCTCGCTCCGGGAGAAGATTAAGGCCAAATTTCCAGAACGCATCCTGTCTATGGGAAGGGTAGCCAATCTAACTCAAGATCACAATGGTCGCACCAAATGCCAATTTAGAAATCTGTGTATAAGAGGTTGTCCTTATGGAGCCTACTTCAGTTCACTGTCATCGACCCTGCCTGCTGCTGAAAAGACTGGCAACATGACTATCAGACCCAATTCAATAGTCAATTCTATTGTCTATGATAGTAAAACCAAAAAAGCCAGTGGTGTAAGAATCATTGATGCTGAATCTATGGAGACGATGGAATTTAATGCCAAAGTGATATTCTTATGTGCCTCAGCACTCAACTCTACCTGGGTGCTCATGAATACCAAGACTGATGAATATCCAGATGGACTTGGATCTTCCAGTGGGGAACTTGGCCACAACCTGATGGATCATCATTTTAGAGCGGGTGCCAGCGCTGAAATACCAGGATTTGATGATATGTATTATCTCGGTCGAAGACCGGGAGGGACTTATATGCCAAGATTCAGAAATGTAGGTAATGATGTGCGAAAAGATTATCTGCGCGGGTTTGGATATCAGGGAGGTGCTTCCAGACTTGGATGGCAAAGAAATGTTCAGGAGTTAGGCTTTGGACAAGACCTTAAAGATAACCTGGGCACTCCGGGACCTTGGGTGATGGGATTTACAGGATTTGGGGAGACACTCCCATATCATGAAAATAAAATCTCCCTCAATCACGAGCTACTCGACAAATGGGGCCAGCCTACTTTGACGATAGACTGTGAGTTTAAAGAAAATGAGATGACGATGCGCAAAGACATGATCTCTTGTGCTGGAGAAATGCTTGAAGCATCAGGTGCAAAAAACATTAAACTCAACGACCCCAAAGACAATGCTCCGGGATTAGGTATACATGAGATGGGCACAGCCAGGATGGGTACCAGTCCAAAAAACAGTGTGTTGAATAAACATAACCAGGTTTGGGATTGTACCAATGTATATGTCACCGATGGCGCTTGTATGACTTCATCAGCGTGTGTCAATCCTTCATTGACTTATATGGCATTGACTGCGCGTGCAGCCAGCCATGCAGTCTCTGAATTGAAAAAAAAGAATTTATAATCAACTATTAAATTAAACTTCTAATAAAAATAAAGATGGATAGAAGAGAAGCTTTAAGACTGAGCACCCTACTGCTGGGTGGTACTATATCTGCGTCTACACTGAGCGGTGTTTTGCAAGGCTGCAAAGCAGATCCCAAACCAGATTGGACTCCTGCTTATATACCTCAAAATAGCCAGGCGAGCCTGGCCGAGCTCTGTGAAACAATAATACCGGCCGGCAAAACTCCAGGTGCCAAAGATGCCAAGGTCGATCGATTTATAGATGCGATGCTCAAAGATGTGTGGAAACCTGAGGAAGCTGAAAGTTTTGTCAGCGGCTTGACCCAGTTAGATACAGATGCAAAATCCAAATATGGAAAATCATTTGCCAAAATCACTGGAGAACAAAGAAATGAAATGGTGAAAATGATGGATGACGAATTAAAAAACAACACCGGCACTGACAATTCTTTTTATAAAATGGTAAAAGAATTGACCATCACAGGATATTGTACATCAGAAGAAGGCGCTACAAAATTGCTAAAATATCTTCCTGTACCCGGAGAGTATAAGCCCTGTATCCCATTGTCAGAAGTTGGTGGGGCCTGGGCTATATAATTTAAAGTAATAACCTGCCCACCTGCTTTGGGTTGGCTTTTCAGCCTCCTGAACAAACGTACGCAGTATTATTTTACTTTCTAACTACGCTATCAACTGTATAATGCCTGACAGATACTTTCTACTATAGAATAGGTAACCTCCTAAACCGGCAAGGCTAAAAGAAAACATGGGTATCAGACTAAAAAGGTTGGTGATCCGACTTAGCAGTGAATCTTTTATCAATGGGGCTAAGTCCCCCTGGCATTGAAATGCAGCCCAATAAAAAGGAAAGGCTGACTCGGCCGTTCTGGCATGAGAAATATAGTCAAGCTGCATTTCCTGGATAGCCTCATCTTTGAATCTACCATTTAATAAGTGTTGATAGATTTGACGGACTTGTAGATTGGCGACTTGATCACTGACCTTCCAGAGCGTGCTGATCACAGAGGATGCTCCTGCGTTGAAAAATGATCTGGCCAGGCTAAAGACACCTTCTTCTTCAATCTTTTTCCCAATACCTGTTTCGCAAGCACTTAGAAATACAAGATCAGCTGGCAGGGACTTTTCAGCAATTTCGCCACTAGTCATCATACCTCCATCAAATAATATTATAGATGAATCCTGGTCATCCGGACTGGCTTGGGCGTGGCTGGAAATGTGAATAATCTTTGAGTAAGGAGCGAACTTTAAAAAATTATCCATGGTAGCCTGATCGCCAAGATATACATCACCTCCGATCATTTTTTGCAGTTCCTGGCACTCATCTACATTATGATGAAGGTCAACAAATGTAGGGCCAAATGCCACAAATGGCCGGTTGAATGTAACTGGAGATCTTACTCTTTGATGATCCATAGCCCATATAGATAAAGAATGTTGCGAAGCAATGGTGTTGGTCTTAACCCAATAAGGCCACTTTCTGCAATCAAGTGTAGAAGATGGATGGGTGAGTAATGCAGCCCATGGCAAATTGGCCATATTGGCCTCAGGTACGATGAGTATCTTATGTTTTAGATCGTGCTCAAAAGGCAGAATCAGGAGATTATAGATCTTTGTAGCCACATCAATATAATCCTTCGATGCTTGCAGAAAATTATCTGAGAACTCTGTAAGCAGGGTACCAATCGAAAGTAATAATTCGTCGATATTCCTTGCCTCACCAGAAAGAGATAATGGAAGTTGTTTAAATATCACTGATTGTTTATTAATCACCAGTGCATAAGTGTAAGCTTGATTAAAATTAAAATATTCCACGATGGTCTGATCAGCCGGCAAACCAGCCTGCACTACATCCATGTCTAACATTTCAAAATTGAGATGACTGTGCTGCCATACACTAATAGAAGAATCGACTAAAATGGATTTTAAAATAATTAAAGAATCAATCTGTTCTACAGAGGATTGTATCAACTGATTTACCTCAGCTACTTTTGATTTTAAAGAGTTTAAAATCAAACGTTCGTCTGGGGGTAAATCTTTGGCAAGGAACAAATTAAAAGATTTATTGGACTCAAAATAATTGAGGAGCACGCTGAGTTGTGCCTGGGTAGGCTGGATATGCTTAAACAATTCATAATAATTATACAAAGCATGGTCACATAAACTTTTTAATTGGGTAAGTAAAGTGACCCTGTCAGCATCATCGGGCAAGTCCAGGCGCAAATAATACAGCACCTTGATCGCTTCGTCGGTGAGCCTGGCACATTTAGTCAAAAGTGCTGTGTCCTTCGTAAGTCTATAAGCGTCTGTATACATCGAAGTCGCTTTTTGCATAAAAACAAGGTAATCACTTCTACTTCCTTTCATATGCAGATCAGGACCATAAAAAAGCCATTTTTTAGATTGGACCACCATTGAATCAATTTCCGGAAAATTGCAATTTTTCAATGCCAACGAGCCCTGGAGCAAAAGAAACTCCAAATTGACCTGAGCATCGTTTTTAAAAGCAGGCAATAGGGCCAGGGCCTTGTCTCGGTAGTATATTGATTTAGAGACAAAGTCATGCTGTATAAAATACTGGCTGATTTTTATGAAGATGATTGGATCATGCGTCAACAAATCATTTGAAGTAAGTTGGGTCAAAATAGAATTCATCTGGTCTGATTTTATGCCATTTTTACGCAACAACACCTGGATGAGCTCCCGCTCCCAACGCTTATCATACAATGACTTTCTTTTATTTGAATGGAGCTTATTGAGCACTTTATCTATTGATTGAAGATCTCCGGACACTACTGCAAATTTGAACAGATCTACGAGCCTGGCCTGTTCGAATCCCCAAAATTTTTTCTCTTTTTTTGATTTCAACGAATCAGCTTCAATAGCGGTAGTCATCGCTTGGTTATATTGGCTACCTGCAAGACTAAGTTTACCGTCTTTGAGATAAGCGTCCCCTTTGCGAAACTGAATCATCATCCTGTAAAAAGCGATATCAGAGTTTTCTAATTCAGATTGATGCTTTAATAAAAGGGTTTCTGCCTGGTTTAACACATTGATCTTGTCGAAATTTGTATTTTTTTCTTTGTAAAATTCATATTCATTTATGTAAATGCCATATTGAATCGCAAAACTTAATGGAACATCTGGTCGAATCTCATTTTTAAGCATTTGGAATATTCGGTCAAACTCCACACCATTTCTGTCTCTATAATAATCCAACTGAAAAAACAATGATTTACATCGGTATTCAACCTTGATGGAGTCATTGGGCGATGTGGAAGCAAGCTCAAATAACTTAAGTGAATTCTCTAAAACCAGGTTGTGCGCACCAGCATTTTCGTAATTATTTATTTTATTATATAAGTTGTGGAGCAAGTCAATCTCCGTACCATACATATGAATGCACAGCAAACTGAAAATAAATACACCTATCGATCTATTCATAACATGACCCGACACTATTTAATACTTTCAGAGAATCTGGATTTTAAACTCGTAGTGGTCATTATCATTTTCTATGAATTCATATACTACTATTGTGTGATTTTCCAATTTGTCCAATCCTTGAGGCACATAATAATGCATTAAGTCTTTGTTGCATAAATCGTGATCCAATACTTCTTCAAAGTTTACCAAGACAGTTGATTTATTGACATCGTATATGCGTGCCGTAATTGGAATTGAAGAGACAATAGGATTGTAAAAATATTTTCTTTGCCAGGCAATTTCTGTTGACTTAGGCGAAAGAATTCTGGCATAAGCTTGCAATGCAGCATTACCGGTACTTGTACTTTTTTCAGTATAACATGGAGGACCAGGAGAAGGGCAATAGGACATAAGTAAATTATTTAAAAAATTTAAAATAGGATGATGGGCTCAGGAAAAATGCCAGGATTTTTCCCAAAAAACCAGATTTTCGAAGGGCATTGGTGACCCCAAAAAATGCTGCGATGGAATCATACGTGTACCAGGCGGATCTGTATTTTGAAGCATTTTTTGCTACGTTTTCGATTTGCTCACTGGTATGCAAAAGCGTCTCGCAATTTTCTTTAAAGTCTTCTTTTTGCTCAAGCTGAATTTTTTCCAGCAATGCAAGGTGCTTTAGTTCATCGTAAAGATGTACGGTACCATATTTAAAAGGAAATTCAATTTTGGCCATAAATAATAAGTTTTAGAAGTTTAGTTCAACAATAGATGTAATATACGTGCAAAATGTCACTAGGTTAAAGTGCTTTTTTAAAAAATATTTACCGCAATCCCTCGTCAAGCAACTTTAATGTGTCAAAGGCCATATAAAATAATGCAAACAAAGCTTGATCGGTTCGTATTCAAAATATTCCATCAAAATACATTGGTCCATCATTACATATTGGACCGGGCTAAGATCGGAAGCAAAAAGAATTAAATATTTATTACCTCTCAAACATTTGATTTATAATTATTTATATTTAAGCCCACAATTTTTTAACTAAAGTTTCAGGACATTTAATCAAGCACTTACACTTATGGATGTAGCAGAAGAAAAGAGACTGGTAGAAATGATTCAGGCAGGCGGAAGACTAAGGGAGCAGGCTTTGAGTAATATCTATAATGACTCTGGAATCAAAGATAAACTTACTCATATGATCACAAACAATCACGGCAATACACAGGATGGAGAAGACCTCTATCAAGAGGCTATGATCGTGCTGGACAAAAATATCCGCAGCGGTGATTTTAGAGTCGAAGGCAGCTTAACTTCCTACCTCTATTCAATAGGTAAATACTTGTGGATGAATCACTTAAGAAAAAAGAGTCTAACTTTAAAAGAAAGCTTTTCAGATCAGGAACTGATATCGAGTAGTGTTCAACCTGATAATCTGATGATGGATGAACAACGAAAGGAATACCTTAAAAACCTGCTCAGTAAACTAGGTACCAAATGTCAAAACATTCTTGAAATGTGGCAGCTGTCTTACTCCATGGAGGAAATAGCCAATGCCTTAAAACTAACGGATTCCTCTACTGCCCGAAAAGCCAAGTACGACTGCCAACAGCAGTTGATCAAACTAATCCAATCGAACCCTCACACAAAAAATGAACTGAAATGAACTCATTCTCTCTAAATGAAACCTGGCTGGACCTGTTTGAGCGATATTATCTCAAACAAATGTCCGATGAAGAGACTACTGATTTCCTTCAAAACCTTAATAAAAATCAAGATGCTTCCAAGGCTTATGACGCCTTTGTAATTTCAAAAGAAGTCGTCGAACAAAAAATTGAAGCCAGTCTTCGAGCTCAAATTCAAGAATGGCAGCTCAAAGTAACCGATCGGGACCAAAAAGAAAACAGCAAAATAATACAACTTGAAAAACCTCAAACAACCACGAAGCCTGTCAGATGGATACGATGGGTTGCTGCTGCAGCTATATTATTTGTCGTAGGATTTGGGTACACCAAGTATATGTATGTAAAAGAATATGCCGATACTTTAGGTCGAGACTATATTGAGGAAATTACAGCGCTGCAGTTACGATCTCCCGGCGAATCACCAGAAGCCCCGCTGTTTGACATTTTGAATAAATATCACAACGATTATACCAGTGCTATCAAAGAGCTGGATAAAATAGAACCTGCTACCGGTGCTGTGTACTCAAAAGCCCAACAATATATCGGCAGGATGTATACCCGTATGGGCCAATGCGAACCAGCGGCAAATGCTTTCACCAAGGCAGGTGTTGTCGCGGATGCAGATATCGATATGAGCGCCGTGATCTGCCTTATCAAAAGTCATCAGACATCTACCCCAATGTTTGAAAAAAAACTCAATAAAATACTTTCGGATCCAAACCATCCAAATTATACAGATGCTCAAAAAATAAAAAATGACACCAAAGGAATCTGGTGGAGTTTATTCAATTGAACATGTAATTCGACAAGGCGCATTCTTTTTTACTGATTTTTCTTCAAGTTTATTAGATCTCTTTTTTCCAGGCATATGTATGGCCTGTGAAGAACAGCAGGCCATTCGAAATCATCTATATTGTGTACACTGCACTTATGAAATATCGGCTACCCAGCATTGGGACCATCGTCAGAATGAGTTTACTCAAAAGTTTGTGGGTAGAATCCCCATCGAACAAGGTGCCTCCTTGTATAAGTTTGTACCTGGCGGATTGTTTCAGAAAGTCATACACAAACTGAAATATCAATCCCGTCCGGAAATTGGAGTCCACCTGGGACGGATAGCCGGTCGGGAAATGAAGAAAAAATGGGATTTGCCTGACATGATCATTCCTGTACCGATCCACCCACAAAAACTCTGGACCAGGGGGTACAATCAAGCAGAACGTATTGCATATGGAATCTCTCAAGAATTATCAGTTCCGGTACATCAGCGTTCATTGGCCAAAGTTCATATGACCAAAAGCCAAACTGGATTTCATAGAATGGAAAGAATGAATAATGTAGAGGACGCATTCAAATTGATGGATCATAAAAACTATTCTAAAAAACATATCTTATTGGTAGACGATGTACTGACTACTGGTGCTACGCTGGAAGCATGTGCCAAACCCTTGCTGCAAATACCCGATATCAGAATCAGTATGTTTACCCTGGCCATAGGTCAGTTATGATGATTCATTTAGATTTTTATGTTTCCTTAAAATAATATTCGGAGCTTTGGACCACTATGGATCTTGCTCAAACGATCATCGACGAATCGATCAGTAGGTTAAAAGAAAGTCATCACAAAATCGTAGCAGCCCTGGCTATACTTGACGAATCATCTATTTGGTGGAAACCCAATGAAAACAGCAATAGTATAGGTAATATCCTACTGCACCTTTGTGGTAATCTTACCCAATACATCCTAAGCGGGATAGGCGGTCTGCCTGATCATAGGAATAGAACTGAAGAATTTATCCACCACACCCCAATAGCCAAAGAGGAGCTGGTGCAAAAGCTTGAGGCGATCATGGATTCGGTATATGCTGTCATAGACCAATGTGACGACGCTGAATTGTTGAAGTTAAGAGGGGTACAGTGTTATCAAATGACCGGCGTCGGCATCCTGATCCATGTGACAGAGCACCTTTCGTACCACACGGGACAGATAGTCTATTTTGCAAAATGGAAAACAGGTAGATCAATGAATTTTTACGACGACGAACGCCTCAAAGGAAAAAGTGGGATTTAAAACGAAAAACAAAGCTCCCTGTGAAATTGAGTCATCAGAAAAGGAAAGAAATGAAAGCAAAAATGAATATTCCCTGAAATCAACCTTCGAAATGCTTGGGTTTGCCATCCATATCCTCTTCCAGGTCATTATCATGGCCCATGATCCACTTCAACCAGGGCAAAATATAGAAGGGTAGAAATCCAAAAACAAAGGCAATAAATCCTGTTTTAAGAATTTTCTTCTCCCCTGCTACATCGCCTGTACGCGTGGGCAATACATAATACATTATGACAAATAAAAGAATTGACAACAAAACAGAAAAGATCAGACGGTATCTTTTCTTGTCTTTTCTTGAAATTTTGCTTGAGAATATACCTGCCATATGAAAATTGAAATTACAACCATCTAAGGTAATATTTTTGTTGGATTGTAATAACTAACCCAGCCCGATCAAAAATTGTCCATTGATTTGAGCCCATTTAACCCAAACACAGATGATGCGGGTTCTCCAATAGCTGGTAACAATTAAATAGGTGTCAGTTTTTGTACTTTTGAGCATGACGCATTCTAAGATCGTGATCGTGGGGGGAGGGCCGGCAGGTTGTGCTTGTGCTTTGCTTCTGGCAGAAAAAAAGATACCTGTCACTATCATTGAAAAAGCAATTTTCCCCCGGGATAAGATCTGTGGAGATGCTTTGAGCCTGGATGTGATCAATCAATTAGGGATGATATCACCTGACCTGGCAGCGCAGTTTCAACACATTAGCAATAAGATATCTATTTATGGGGGGCGGATTATTTCGCCAACCGGTCACCTTTGGGAGGTACCCATATTGACTAAAAATCAGCACAAGAATGCTTATGTCTGTCCCCGATTAGATTTTGACAATTTTTTATTTCAATATACCAAAGGGCATCCTACTGTTGAGGTGGTAGAAAATTGCCGGGTACAGTCGCTGGATTACGATGCCGACAAAAGAGTGAACATCGTCACCAGCAAAGGAGTGATGAAGGCAGACCTCGTCATCGGAGCAGATGGAGCCCAGAGCACCGTGGCTCGTCATTTTTCTTCCGATAGAAACATGGACAAAAAAAGGACTAGTGCCGCTTTGAGGAGGTACTATGAGCAGGTCACAGGATTTCACGAAGAGAATTATATCGAACTATATTTTTTCCGCAAAACCATACCCGGCTATTTATGGGTATTTCCCCTGGCAGACCAAAAAGCCAACGTAGGTATAGGTATGCTGTCCTCATTTATTTCAAAAAAGAAAATCAATCTTAAGGAAACCCTGGATGAACTGATCTCCACGCATCCTATGTTAAAAGCTCGGTTTGCGCATGCCAGGGCACTTGAGTCTGTCAAAGGATTTAACCTGCCTTTAGCGTCCAGGAAAAGAAAAATATCAGGTGACCGATACCTCCTCCTGGGTGATGCAGCTTCGCTGATAGATCCGCTGAGCGGAGAAGGTATCGGCAATGCTATCCGAAGTGGTAGGGTCGCTGCCATGCATATCATCCAGCATCTTGGCCAGGGCGATTTTTCCGCCAAAACCAATCAACTCTATGATGCGGAGATCTATCGGAGGATGTGGAAAGAGCTCCAGTTTAGTGCACGACTACAACGAATATTGAGGTATCCCCGGCTATTGGATTTTGTCATCAAAAAGGCTAAAGCCAGTCCTCGTATACAACAGACACTCAGAAATATAATGGATGATATCCATCAGCAAAAACAACGCCTCCATCCGAAGTTTTACTGGGAATTGCTGACAAAGTGAAAGGGAGACTTCGAGTCACCCCTTCACTTGTCCCTCGACTCGTCACTTGATTCCTATGATTGTCCTGCCCATCTCGACATTGCAAATGCCATCATTCTCTAATCCCGCGTATCCTCTGGCTGAAGAGTATTTCCAATTAATAGTTGCATTGACTAACCCGGCTTTGATTGGATTTTCGTGAATGTATTTCATACAAGTATATCCATAATTATTATCTGCAGTAAATCGAAAATCAGCCTTTCCATTTGATTTTGCCACCGTAATAAATTCTTCACTCCATCCATCTTTTGATTTGCAATCAGCTCTAAAAACACTGCCAGTCCAGTTCCTTTCTTTATTGAGTGCTCTGGTATAAGTACGCTGTAGTATACCAATAGCCTCGTTTAAAGAAACCAGCGAATTTTCATTGACTTTGAAAAGAGTAGGTGAAGAGTTGGTGAATCCCTTCTCACCATATTTATTTTTCAGCCTTTGTCGTTCAACTTCTTCTACATGGTTTCTCAGTGTCTTCCGCTCAATGAAATCTTTATGCACATAGATTTGCCAATGAAAATGGGTAGGCATAAGGCAATATGATATAACATCAACAAAAGGCAAAAGGTATGCTTTCATTTTCCATCTAAAGTATTCATAGTTTTCATCAGAAAAGAAAATGGTATTTCTATTGTTGCCCTGGTTATAGACATGAAAAAGCTGGTTCGTGTAAAAATTCATTTCCAAATTTAATTTAATAAAGACCAACGAGCAAAGTCACAAAGTGACAAAGTGAAGGGGTGACTTCGAGTCACCAAGGACAAAGTGAAGGGGTGACTTCGAGTCACCAAGGACAAAGTGAAGAGGTGACTTCGAGTCACCCCTTCACTTGTCTCGCAAATTAATATTTGAGTAAATCACTGATCGTTACCAGGCAGGATTTGAAAGTCATTTCACTGATCTCCCCCAATTTCTGCTGTAACCGAATTTTAGAAATTGATTTGATTTGAAAGAGTAAGACTTCGGATGAAGCCTTTAATCCATTCGATTTATCGGGAGATAACACCGGATGACCTTTATAGTTTTTGATTTTAGAGGATAATGGGGCGACGATCACTATGGGCATATGATCATTCAATGCATTACCACTTAATATTACCACCGGCCATATGCCCGATTGTTCTGAGCCGATGGTTGGATTAAGATCAGCCATCCAAATCTCTTTTTGTTTCATAGATCCAACTGATTCAAGTAGTCCATCATCCCTTCTTCAGCCATTTTGATCACATCTACATCCTTAGCTGCTTTTTTGAAGGATATGATATACTCAGCTCTTTCCAAATGATCCAGATATAACTTCAGGGCCGCTTCAATCAGTTTATTTTTAGGTAAAGACAGCGCTTTAGCTTTTAAAGCAAGTTTCTCCAAGAGCTCATCCGGCAAATTACTGGTAAAAGTGGACATATGGATTATATTTATAAATATCAAATATAAATCTAATTTATAAAACGCAAATAAAATGTCTTTTTTTACTTTTCAAGAACATACCTGTAGATTGGCCTAAAATTAAAACGATTTACTGATGAATATAGATGATATATGGATCGGTGATGAGGTGATGGTAAAATCTAGCAGAGTCCGAGGTTGGTTTCAAGGCAAAGGAAACTCAGGTCTATTTAAGATTAAATCTGCTGATGGAAAGATACTGGAAGTCAATGCAGAAGAGATTGCTTTGATTGGTCACCCCACCAAATCTGACAAAAATACCGGTGGCATTAAATCTTCAGAAAAAGCTGGAAAGCCATCTAGCAAAAAATCCACCATTCTGAATTTGGAGTATGAATCGTTGAAAAATGACTTCCCGCGTACCCACGATCGACCACTGGATTACCAATTGGAAGTTTGTGAAGAGTTTATCCAATCCCTCCTTGCCCAGAAAAAAACATTTTGTAAAATCATATTTGGTGATGATGCCATCTTAAAGTCGTCCGTGGCAGCTCTACTCAGAAAAATTCCGGAGGTTTCCATCTACACTCCTCACCCGAGTCAGGATGCCTGGGAAGTATGGTTTGACGATGAAAGTGAATGAGGGGGTCGCAGCAATTTGTAAGGATCCTTTTTAATAAGTTGTCAGTAGCTTCGTTAGTCTTGTCACAATTCTCCAACTCTCCAATATGGCAGTTTGTTCTTTGCTGTCGATTTTCTTTAGATCTACGGAAACGAGTCGTAAAGCTTTAAATAGTTTTGTATCAGCTTTTCATTAGTCTAATTATTCATCTATATTTGTCGAATTACCCGACATTTGTAAGATGTATCTCAACAGCCACAGTTATTACAGCCTTCGCCATGGCACCCTCTCCCCCACTGAGCTGGTCACAGAAGCCGCCGCCCTGGGTCATAAAGTATTGGTACTGACGGATATAAATAACACTTCGGCGAGTTTCGAGTTTTTGCAAGCTTGTGCCAAGGCAGGTGTAAGAGGGCTATTGGGCTTAGAGTACCGGGATACAACCTATAGGTATCTCTATACGGGTATCGCCAAAAACGCCGAGGGCTGGCGTGAACTCTGTGGGCTGCTGACTGACAGTTCACTCAAGGGCGAGCCTCTGTCGGCCATAGCTCCGCCGCTGCAACATTGTTATATCGTGTACAGATCATTACCCAAGACGCTGGAGGACTTTGCACCGCATGAATATTATGGGGTGACCCCTGCTGAGGTAGGTGGCTTGTACTCGTCCGCATTGAGACAACGTGCTGACCGGTTGATCGCCTTTCCATCAGTGGTACATCGCAATCCGGAGGGATACCGGGTGCACAAACTCATGCGTTGCATCGATCTGAATATCGTGCATACCCG
>Ga0138256_10001729_pt1 | contig 23530 bp, 21 predicted proteins | sample KNB2016incub_MG_FD_105486 | JGI IMG/M metagenome (GOLD analysis project Ga0138256, IMG submission 105486) | Active sludge microbial communities from wastewater in Klosterneuburg, Austria - KNB2014incub_MG | ecosystem: Engineered > WWTP > Activated sludge > Unclassified | place: Austria... | reverse complement strand
GAAATAAATTATGGTATTCCCGTTGCACTCGATCCACCAACCTTTTTCATAACTTAAAAATCCCAGCAGGAATTCATTGAATAAATTCCTGACTTTATTTTCATTATTGGATTTAAGCCGGTAGGCCTCGGAAAATTCCGGGTAAGCTTCAAAATCTATATCCTTAAAGCCCAGCCATTCGCCTATTCGATGGAAAAAATTTTCAGGTCTCAGGGTAAACGGCGGCAGGTTTTGATCCAGTTTTACCGATAAAATATGTTGATAATAAACATGGCTGGATTTGCCGGTAGATACGACATAGCTGTATTCAAAAATCAGCGCTGGTTCTTTGGACTCGAGTTCGCCGGACAAGATATAACGTACCTTTCTGCTCCCACCAGTTGAAAACAATTTAAAAACTTTGTGAGCATTCAATATTTCTTTGTTATCATCTTTCTCCTGATAATCCATTTTCAGGTTTGCGGCTATCTTTTGATATCCGGGGTTGCGATCAGATAACCAATTCCAGCCCATATTATTAATTTATAAGTTTTAAATAATACCCGTCAAAATCGCCAGGCCCATGAGTATGATTCCGGTCGCGGTGATTTTTTTTATCAGGTCGATGTCCACTTTTTTTAAAAATTGATTTCCAACTATAGCCCCGACAATTGCCGCAGTCAGGGATGCAGCCACCAGGCCGTAAGAACTTTGCGCTGTAACCAGGGACAAGTCCGTCGAATACATTGTCAGACGGGTTATATCCACTACACAGGCGATGGCAACCCCGGTGGCAATAAACACTTCTTTGGATAAGGAATACTGCAATAAAAAAGCGCTGCGCAATACGCCCTGATGCCCTGATAAACCTCCGAAAAAACCAGATAATAACCCACCCCATATTAATGGTCGCTTTCCAAACGATTTTTTTTCAAAATGGAAAAACTCCAAAATGCCAAAAATAATTATACTCAACCCCAGGATAAGATTAAGAACCCGGAGACTGGCATGAAACGGGCCTATCCTGACAGGGTAAGCGATATTGATCTCACTGATCCATTGAAGGCATAAGGACCCGAGCACGGCAGCTACCAGGGCTGGTATGCCAAACCGGATCAGGATTTGCCGGTCGATGAATTTATTTACTAAAACCAGTTTAAAAAGATTATTAAATAAATGGACCACGGCAGTCATGATGACGGCTTCCTTAAGGGGAAACCACAATGCAAATACCGGTAACAATAAAGTACCCAAACCAAATCCCGAATAAAAAGTGAGTAGGGATGCCAGTAGACTGACTAACATGACCAACAACAGGATAAGTGGGGTAAGTTCTGCTTCCATTAATTAATTTACTTTTTTTTGAGTTCGCTCCTTTTATCTTTTTTGGGTCTGATGATAAACCGAAGCGCCTGATCGTATTTGACGTAATTACCCACCCAATTGATGAACACGATCAATTTATTGCGTACGCCTAACAATTGAAATAAATGAACAAACAGCCAAATCAGCCAGGCAACAAATCCCCGCATAGAAATCCATTTGAAGTCTGCAACGGCTTTATTTCGTCCTATAGTCGCTAACGTACCCAGGTCACGGTATTTGAATGGCCTGAATTGAAAACCGGGTTTGTGTTTTCGTTGTAGGTTATAAGCCAGATTTCTGGCTTGCTGGATCGCGACCTGCGCCACCTGCGGATGCCCATCCATATAATCAGGTTCCTGCATGTACGACAGATCCCCCAAAACATATACATTTTCATGGCTCAGGGTCTGGCTAAACGAATTGACTTTGATCCTTTTGCCTCTGACGATTTCTTCCGCCGGTATACCCTGTATCAATGCACCTTCCAGGCCTGCTGTCCAGATCACATTTTTGCTCAGGATTTTTGATCCATCCTGTAAATACACAAAATCCGCATCGATATTCGACACCCTGTTGTTTTTCATCACCAATACACCCATTTTTTTGAGGTAACGTTCTGCTGCCAGAGATGATTTTTTTGACATGGAAGACAATAAATAATTATTGGCTTCAATCAGGTAAATGTCGACTTCTTTTGGATTGAGTTCATTGTAGTCTTTAGGTAAAATAAATCTTTTCATTTCCGCTAAAGAACCTGCTAATTCAACCCCGGAAGGCCCTCCGCCGATAATGACAATATCTACATAACCTTGTTTTTTATTGTCATCCAATTCTACCAGGGCAGACTCATAATGATCGAGGATGGTATTGCGGACCAATAAAGCTTCAGATAATGATTTTAAAGTCAGCGAAATTTCCTCTGCATTTTTATTTCCAAAAAAATTGGTTTTTGCCCCCATAGCGAGCACCAGTAAATCATATTGAAGGGTACCGATATCCGTTAGAATTTCATTTTGATCCAGTTGAACAGAGACTACCTCGGCAATCCGGATAAATACTTTGTCATCGGATCGCAGGATGCGCCGCAATGGAAAGGAGATGGTACTGGGCTCCAACCCGGCCATGGCAACCTGATAAAAAAGCGGTTGAAACTGATGGTAGTTGTTTTTATCGATTAATACGATCTGATATTTGCTATGCGCTAAACTGCGGGCCAGCTTCAATCCGGCAAAGCCGGCGCCTATAATAACAATCCGGGGTAATGAGCTTTCAGGAATATTCACATTGGAAAATCAGTCGACTAAAATAGGCGTTAATACTCAAAGTTTTAAATTTATACGTTCTCCATGCTCTAACAGCCTGACCGGTAGATTTTGTGCAGCGGCAAAGGATACAAATTCATCGGGTTCCACAGAATTAAATTCAAATAGGTGATAGTGGCCGGGAATCGTGAGTTTAGCACCGGTTTGAACAGCAAGATAAACTGCATCTCCGGCATGCATATTACCCGCTACCTTTCGTCGCGGATCTGATCCATTAATCGGTAAAAACACGACATCCGGGGCATATGGCCTGATCCACTCCACCATGCCGGGATACAAAACTGTATCCCCGCTGTGATAAAGGGTCCAGGGTCCTAATCGTATAATATATCCCAGGTATAAATGTTTCCCTTTATCATCTTTGTCCAGGGACTCATGGGCAGCCGGTACTGCGATAAAAGAGATATCCCCTTCCACATAGGATTCACCTGCGTCTAATCCATAAGGAAAGTCTGTGGCACACCCGGCCCGCTGGCATGCAAGGGCTCGAATGGATTCAGGTATAATAAATCGATTGTCCGGATTGTTTTTTATCAAAACCGATAGGGTATCGGGATCCAAATGATCAGTATGGGAATGACTCGAGGTGAGAAAATCGATACGGGGCAACGTCCCCGGGTCAATAACTTTTTCACTCATCCTGACATGTGGTTTATCGGTGTCCTTGTATTTTATGCTAAGGGAATCCGACAAATAAGGATCTAACATGATCCTTTTACCATTCCAATAAATTAAATAACCGCTTTGGCCTAACCACCATATATGCAATTGATTTGGATCCGGTTGCACTTGGTTGATGTCCGCAAGCAGGTCCTGGTCTTTTAAAAAAGCCTTAATCATTTTTATTTTTTGGATGACTACAGGCATCACTGTTTAGAATTAATACAATCAAATTACGATTCCAGCTGTTTTCGCATTTGTTTTGCCGCGGCTACCATATTGTTCAATTTTTGCCTCGAAGCCCATCGTGCGGTCTGGCTTAATCCACAATCCGGAGCTATGGATAATAAATCAGCCGGGATGTATTTGAGGCATTTTTTAATCCGTTCTAGGACTTCATCCACCGGTTCGATGTAATAATTTTTAACATCTATAATCCCGACGGCGACCCTCATTTTATTTGCAAAGGCCGACAACAACTCCATTTCTGCAAATTCCCTGTTGGCCATTTCTATATGTACTTCATCTAATTTGAGGTCCAGAAAGGCTGGCAACATAGGGGCCAGACTGCGTTTTCCAACCGGCCTTCCTTTGAAATTTCCAAAACAAAGGTGGGTCGATAAAAAACATTTTCCCTGAACAACCCGGGTGGTCCGGTTAAAAATATCTACAAAACGATAGGGGTCTTCTTTATAGGCATAACAACTCATAGAGGGTTCGTCCACCGTTATTTCCCTGCAACCGGCATTGACCAGGGCTTCCAGTTCTTTACTGACTATTGGCATCAAAGCTTCGGTCACTGCATACCGGTCTGAATAGACTCCATTGGGATCCAGCCTTCCACTCAAGGTGTAAGGGCCCGGGATGCTGCATTTGAGGACTTTACCGGAACGCTCTGCGACCCTGACAAGCCTTTGATACTCCAATACGGCCCCAAGGCCATTATTTGCGGTGATTTCCCTGGTTATTTTATGTTTACCGCGCTGATCATGTGCTGCTGGGCCCCATTTTCGTAAAGGTTCAGCTTCCCGCTCAATTCCATCCAGGAAACCATAAAAGGACAAATTAAAATCCAACCTCGTCTGTTCTCCATCTGTAATGACATCCAGGTCAGCGTTTAATTGGTCCTGTACGGCAACAGTAACGGCATCTTCTACCATTTCTTCGATATCTGATTTACCAAATAAAGACAGGTTTTTTGAAGCATATTCCAGCCATGAGGGGAAAGGGTAACTGCCAACTACTGTAGTTCGAATTGCCTGGGGTTTATTCATTCAATGCTTATTTTTTTAGAAAAATTATAAAGTGCCGACATGCGTGTAGAATGTTCATTGTAGGCTTCTTCAAAAATAGCTGCTGAGCGTTCCTTACCTACTGAACAGGCCGCGGCCAATGCTTTTGGAGCTAATCCCTGTTGCGTTAGTTGTTGTGCTAATTCAGCTTTCAGGCAATTGATTAACATTACACTTCCGACCGTGCTTCCGGGACTGACCGGCATTTCCATTCCTTCAATTTGAATCATTGCATCTCCAGCCGGGGCACCACTATCCAGAACGAGGTCGCTGAAATCAATGAGTTTCTTGCCATCCGCCCGTTTACTTTCACTCAGGGCCAGATGTGATCGGGTTACAATCGATACTACTTTGATTTTATTGAGTTGAAACAATTCAGCCATTTCACAGGGGACTAAACTGGTACCGGAAGATGAAATGATCAAAGCGGTATCCAGGGGAGAAAGACTAAAATTAGAAAGAATTTTATCTGCCAGCCCTCGTGTATTTTCTATAAACATAGCTTGTCTCTGGCCGTTGGCGCCGGTGACCAGGTTATGGAAAGTCATAGAAAGCTCGACAATTGGGTTAAAACCCGGAAAAGAGCCATATCGAGGCCACATTTCTTCAACCATGATTCGGCTATGGCCTGAACCAAAAAGATGGACTACCCTTCCCTTAAGGATGGATTGGGCAAACCAGGAGGCTGCTTCGGCAATGGCGGATTGTTGGGCCCTTACCGTCTCTACCATCGACATACATTTGACCAGATACTCGTTGGTTAGATTCATAGTGTATTTTTTTCCGACGCAAATATACCTGCACCGATAGCACCGGCATAGGATCCGGCAGTAGCTAATTTTAATTCAAATTGTTTTCCTCCCGGCCTCCATTCGTATTCATTTAAAAACGCACCAAGGGGATCAAGCAACAAATCTCCGGCCGCTACAATGCCTCCACCCAATACCACCAATTGAGGGGAAATTACGTTTCCTAATGCTGCAAGGCTTATAGCCAGGGCAAGAACAGATTCGGTCCAAATTTTTTTTGCCTCATCATCACCACGTTTTACAGCATGGATGAGATCTCGTGTGGAATGATATAACCCGTTCGTACGATAACTCAGACTGGCCTCCCCAATCGCATCCTCGAGGCTTCCAGGCATACCAGTTATAGATTTGACCTTGCTGTGCATATCAACCGTAAGATGTCCCAGATGGCCTCCTACCTGTTTGTAGCCTGTAAATAACCGGCCATTGATCAATATACTACCTCCCACGCCAGTTCCAAGCGTCAATAAAATAACCGGGTCATACCCACGGGCTACCCCCAACTTGCTTTCGGCCAGCATAGCGGCATTGGCATCATTCAGAATAAATGCCGGATAACCAAGGTAGGCTGCCCAATTGTGTCCTTCCAATCCGGGTAAACGACCGGGCATAAATTGTATGCAACTGTTATCTACTGATGGAATTCCCGGCGCTGACATTCCCACCATGGTGATTTCGGGGTAATCTTTTACCAAACCTGAAACCATATTCCTTACTTCATTCATCCAGGCATTGGTCAGGTGATCATCATTCGTAGGCGTCTGGCGTTGGGTAAGGATACGGAATTCATGATCCAAAACTACCGCTTTGATAAAACTGGCTCCGAGGTCAATGCCTGCAATCATAATAAATTAATGATTATAATTTTAATTGAATGAAAGTTAGTTAATGTATTGACCATCAGATAAATGCCATCCGCCATCGACATGCAAGACTTCCCCGGTAATGAAAGCGGAAAGGTCGGACATAAAAAACAAAGCTGCACCTGAACAGTCCTCCGGAATGCCGATTCTGCCATGGTTTAGAGGTTGTTTGGTTTTGATAAATTCCCGGATCCCGGAATCGACCTGGGCACGGGTCGACATGGTGGTTGCAATAAGGCCCGGGGCAATTACATTCACCCGGATCTGGCGCGAGGCATAATAAGCTGCTATGGATTTCGAAAATCCCTCAATCCCCGCTTTAGCTGCTGCATAGGCATGACTGGCAAAGTAATGAGAGGAAGGAGAAAAAGCAAGCACTGATCCCATATTCAAAATGGTCCCGGGTAAATTGTTATCCAACCAATATTGAATCATGACTTTATTGGTAAGCATGACAGACCGGAGATTCAGATCGAGGGTGTAATCCCATCCCTCCGCGGTCAACTGGTGTAAAGGGCCGTCACCCATTTTCCTGCCGGAACCACCTGCAATATGATATAACCCATGAATTGGCCCCATGGCATCTTCTGCTATGGGAATCAATAGGTTAACCTCAGATTCGAGCGTTGCATCAAGGGTGGCATAAGTAAAATTGGGTCCAAAATCTTTAGCTTTTTCCCAGGTACCCTTTCCTGTTGCAAATACCCTCGCACCCTGTTGAATAAAAAGGTGAACGGCTGCCTCTCCTAATCCACCAGAACCACCAATCACAATTATATTTTTACCCTCTAATAACATGGATCAATTTTTATTACTGGTGATTGCCCGTTAATAGATGAACATAGAATTTATAAATAGCCGATTGATGATTAAAGATAAAGCTTTAATCTTTGTTTACAAGAACGTGACCGGACTTATAACCTGAAAACTGCAGCCAATGAGAATGCCGCTTAATTCAATTGAGCTTTAGCCTCTTCTTCAAGGCGCTCCATTTTTTTCTTGTTTTTATACCAGACGTATCCCAGTGCCCCGACCAATAAATATGGCATACCGAGCATGTACAGAATCCCGGCATTGATGGTCCTGCCCATGGTCCCTCCATTTGCTAAATTGGATTCCAGGGACATCCTGCACATTGGGCATTGAGCGGATACTATGCCGACCACCAGGAGTAAGGTTAAAACTAAAATAAATCGCATCGATTTCATGATGGACAAAGATATGGGCTTCTGTGCAGAATAAATATCACATACACGACCTTAACATGAGATATGCAAGTGGGCCGGTAAATGCGACATATAACCAGATCGGAAAAGCCCATCTGGCCAATTTACGGTGCAAGGCAATTTGCCCCGTATAAGCTCTGATAAAAGTAAACAGCACCAAAGGCAGGATGAGGCTTGCCAGGATCACATGGGTGATCAGGATAAAAAAATACACCATTCTGATGTTGCCTTCGTGACAATACAGGGTTTCCGGCGTCGTCAGGTGGTATACCACATAGGACAACAGAAACATGGCAGATAAACACATATTAAAGATCATGATCCTTCTGTGCCACAGGATGTTTTTGACCCTGATAAAATAATAACCCAAAAGCAATCCCAGGCCCGTAATGGCATTGAGACTGGAATGAAAAGGAGCTAAAAACCTGAAATCTAAATTGGTTTCAATATGCCACCTTCGCAACGAAGCTATAATCAGGACAACAATAATGGAAAAAACGATGGCTATCCGGTTTAATGATTTTGCCAAACCGGGATTAAGTGGTGGTATAGGTGATTTAGTCATTTCGGTTAATTGGGAAAGGTGAGTTGATTATTCAGGATTCGTTGATTGTATTGTTGAATGATGGCCTGTTGAAACAACAAAGCCTGATTCCATTTATCAGTGTCCCGGATAGCTGTTGCATCACCGAGTGTCCAGGTTTTGCTGACATCAAAAACATCCCGGATAATTTTGCCATCAAATAAGGTAAGATGTTGGTGTTGATCAATAATCTGATACAATTCGTTAAGGTAATTCAGGGCAAACGGGGTAGAAGAATGATCAAAGATACTGTTGCCAAAAGCGATAAACGATTGGTCAAAGTGCAGGTAATCCAATATGCTGGGCATGATATCGGTCTGTTGCGTGACCGGGGTATAAATTTTTTTCAAGTCATCTCCGGGGCAATAAAAAATAAGGGGAATGGCAAAGGCTCCGACCGCGCTGTTATACTGGTCTGACCATGCCACTGTAGAATGATCAGCAGTAATTACAAACAAAGTCTGGTCAAACCAGGGTTTTTTAGAAGCTGACTCAAAAAATTTACGCAAAGCCATGTCCGTATACGCTATAGTCCGGTGGACCGGCAATTTACCGTTGGGAAATTGCCCTTCATACCGGTCAGGTAATTTAAATGGGTGATGGGAAGACAACGTAAAACATACCTCTAAAAAGGGTTGCGGAATGGTATCCAGTTGCCTGGAAAAAAATTGAAGGAATTCCTCATCCCAGATACCCCAGAGCCCATCATAGTCCGCTTCATTGGCATACTCATTCATCCCGACATACCGGTCGAAACCCGCAATTTTACTGAATGCGTCGAATCCCATCGAACCATTTGGCGCACCATGATAAAACCCTGAAGTATATCCTTTGGGTTTCAGTAAAGAGGCCAGTGAATTTATTTTATTCAGGCTATTGTGAGAAAGCACATAAGGTAATACCAGTGATGGAATACCAGCTAATATCGAGGGCATAGCATCAATGGATTTGCGCCCGTTAGCAAAGGCATTGGTGCACACCAGGCTGTGATCCATCAAACTATCCAGAAACGGGGTGTAACCCGTATAATGACCCGAATCCAGTCCTGGGTTCAGTCTGCCGGAATGTTCCCTCGAATAACTTTCCAGAATGATGATGATGATATTTTTTGGAAGAAACGGAATCGTATCGGCATAGTTTTTAACAGGATCAAAAATTTTAATGGCTTTTTCTTCCGGCATATAGATATCTGCAGGATAAGCTTTTTTATCAAAGGTCCTGATCAAACTGAAAGGCGTGTTGAGCACGACCGGCATCAGTTCTGGTCTGGAGACATATTTTCCGGCATTGCTGAGGGTGATTGGCCTGGTGGAATATCTGAACCCACCCCGCATTCCCGCTACGGCCAATCCTGCAAATACTGCGAGGAGGGCTACATGGACCAGGGAAAACAGCCAGGAATTTTCAATAGGGGTATGATACAATGGAATCCTGCGGTAAATCCTGTAAAACAGGTACATCAAAAGCAATAGCCCCAAAAAGGAGATCAAGTGATCAGCAATAAAACTCATCAGAATACCTATCACATTGCTTTCCCCGGCCCAATGGGTAAAATCGGCTGTGATCCTTTTTAGATTAAATTCAAAATAATAAAAATCAATGACATTCAACAACAGGCAAACCCCATTGACTGATAAAAAACCAATGTCAAAAAATGATTGATAGATTTTATTCTGAAGAACAGCCCGCACTGGAAATAATGCTAACACCAGGAATAAAACGTTGGTGTAGGCAATGGCGGAAGTATCAAATACCAGCCCACCTCCCAGTATCTCCGGCCATTCCTGGATAGGTATCTTCCCCAGACTCTTGGTATTGAGAAGATAAAATAAAATCCTACAGACGGTATAAGCAAAAAAGATTAATGCCAGTCTCCTCCAGAAAGTCACCAGGCTGTTGTTAAAAATACCTGGACGGGTAAAAGACAACTTTCCCATCTGATGTTTTAAATCATTTCCGGGTTACCAGTAAAGCGATGTGCTCTACCATTTTGCGGCGCTCTGCAGCATTCTGAAGGTCATACGTATTGAGTACCTGATGCTTTTTATCCAATAATTTAAACTGACAAGGTTTCCAATTTTCATCAACGGATAAAACCGGTAACTTGTTTTTTACAACGGATCCTTTTTTGTTCCATTGTGCTATCCTGTTTGTTTCAAAACTTTGTTCAAAAATACTGTCTCCCAACAATACAAATTGAAGGTCTTCCAGAATAAACTGATCAATGAGGGAATCCAATAAAAAATTATCCGGACAGTTCTGCCCTATGATCCGGTAGGTAAATTCACCGGTAAACTTTTGGGTGATTGAATCAGCCAATTGCCCTTTAGGCAAAAGTTCTGCCATGGCTTCTTTCCGGAGTTTTGATCCCTGAAAAGAATAATACAAAGAAATGGAAGGAAGGGCTAAGAGTATAAACAGGGATAGTATGAAGGCCAGTTTGTTGTTTCTCACTACGGGCCTGGTTTTGAATTAATACACATCCTGGATTTCAAATGTAGTGGAGGGTTTAACTTCACCCTGGGGTTGAATGGATGTTTTTACTTCTGTTTTATTTTTCGTCCTCACATAGTTTTTATATTCAAACCACTTGTTCCCTTCACTAAAAAAGGCAATCATAGCCCAAATCAACAAGGTCATTGGTAACAATACGGCCATGGCCAGCGATTTGACCTCATAACGCATATGCATAAATTCATAGACGATAAAATAAGCTTTATACATACTGAACCCAATCATCACCGGGTACATAATGTATTTTGGCAAATGGAACCCTGAAATGATATGTCCATTACCTATCAATGCAATAAACACTTCTATCAGGGTAATCACCCCGAGGAGTATCAAGCCTTTAAATACCAGCTTTTTACTTTCTTCGTAACTAAGATGTGATGACATATATTATTTATTTCTGGTTGATCTGATGATTTTAGTCCGTAGGAAATTTATAACAAATAGAATACAAGAAATACAAATACCCAAACCAGGTCCACAAAGTGCCAGTATAACCCGATTTTTTCTATCATTTCATATCCATTTTTTCTCGCGGTATACACCCCACTGGCCGCGTTGATGGCAATGATCGCTAAAAACACCACCCCTGAAAACACGTGAAATCCGTGAAATCCGGTGATAAAGAAAAACAAAGCGCCAAATGCTTTAGGCCCGAAAGACAATTGTTTGACTACTCCGGCATCCTGGCCATCAGTCACCCGGTATTTTCGGAGATCCCACTCTTCGCCATGTTTGTGGATCAGATAAGAATCGCCTGCTTTGATAGTTTCTTCTTTGCCATCCTTCATCGCTACGGAACCATCCGCAGCGAGATATACCCCATTTTCCATATGACGGCTAAAAGGATTGCGGGTCAGGGTAACATTTTCCTTTTTTATCAGGGTAGTCCATTCCCAGGCCTGGCAACCAAGGAAAGTCAGCCCGCCTAATATAGTCAGGATCATCCAAAACACAACTCCTTTCCTGTTTTCGCGATGCCCTTCCTGAACCGCTCTTACCATCGTCACCGAACTGATGATCAATACAAAGGTCATAAACGTTACAAAAATCAGTGGAGCCTTGCCGGTATAAAAAGGTATAGACTCAAATACATGGTCTGGTAATGGCCAGGTAGGCATACTAAACCGGAGCGCACCATAAGAAATCAGAAATCCTGAAAAGGTAAACGCATCTGAGATTAAAAAATACCACATCATGAGTTTACCATAACTCGCTTTAAATGGTTCTTTGCCCCCACCCCATAGGTTTTGGCCATCTGCAGGATGATGGTCGGAATGCACTTCGTGTTTGATCGTATCAGTGGTCATGAATCCTGTTTTGAATTAATTATTGTTGAATAATCATAAATGACAAAAGGTAAACCCATAAAATATCTACAAAATGCCAGTAATGGCAAACTAATTCGAACCGGTGCCGTCGTTTTTCCGTGACCTTAAATGGCAGGCCAAAAGCATGTAATAAAGCGGTAGAGAGTGCCGCCAGTCCTCCCAAAATGTGGACCAGATGGATACCGGAAATCGCATAAAAAAAAGAGCCCGAAGGGTTTCCTTTCATTTCAATTCCATAACTGTATAATGTCAACCAGCCCTGGTATTGTAAAACGGCAAAAGCTATTCCAAGGACCATCGTTAACAATAAAAAGCTTTTGTACCGGGTTTCTTCTCCTTTTTTGTAGGAGGTATAAGATAGATGCAATGTAAGGCTGGAAATCAATAAAACAACAGTGGAAAGAAAAAACAACTGAGGCAGTTTGTATTCCAGCCAGTTACCCGCTCCCCTTCGCACTACATAAGCACTGGTGAGTGAGGCAAACATCATGGTGATGCTGGCTAAAGCAGCCCATAAGGCAAACTTCTGAGGGTGTATGCCAAATCGGTTTATTGTATTTACTGGGGCTATAGCCATTTATCGATTAATAAAATGATTTGAATTAATGGAAGATAAAATAATGAGGCAAATAACAATCGACGGGCGTGGTACTGGTCATTGTATTTAAATAAACCCCAGGCTGCAAACGCATATCCTATCGCCGCAATACAAAGCGCTCCGATTGCCCAGCTGCTAACTTTGGGATAAAAAACAAACAATAGACTGATGGGTATAAGGAACAGAGCATAGATCAGACTGTACATCCCGATGCTGTGATCCCTTTCTTTTGAAGGCAGCGGCATGATGTTGAACCCTGCTTTTTTATATTCATCAAAGCCTAACCAACCGATTGACCAAAAATGCGGGAATTGCCAGAAAAACTGTATTCCAAACAGCGCAAGGGCCAGAATGGAAATCCTGCCTTCCACGGCGAAACAACCTATCACTGCAGGCAAGGCCCCTGGAATAGCTCCTACGGCAACTGACAAGGGTGTGATGCGCTTCAGTGGTGTGTAAATAAATGCGTACAGAATAAGTGAAGCGGCACCCAAAACCGCGGTGATCAAATTGAAAAGCGCCAGAAACAGAATACCTGCAATACCCATGACACCGGCCCAGATAATTGCTTCTGTAACTTCCATTCTACCAGCAGGCAATGGCCTTTTGGCCGTCCTGATCATCAGCGCATCATAGTCTTTTTCGATAATTTGATTAAGTGTGTTTGCTGATCCGGTAATGAGAAAACCACCTAAGGTTAAATACAATAGTTGCAAAAACTGAATTTGACCCTGAGCAGCAAGTAAATAACCAACCAATGAACTAATTACAACAAAAAAGGTCAATCCGAATTTGACAAGTTGTTTCAAATCATCCACCTTGGCAGTAACGGCACTGAACCATAAGGGGGTGTAAGTAGCTTTTTGAATCTTGTTATTCATTTCTTGTCAACTCCATGCGGTTAGTGGGATTCATCCTTTTCTTCAGGCCCCATCGGCACATATTGTGGAACAAATTCACGTTCATCTTTATTGTAATCATAAGCCCAACGGTGAACAGTAGGAATATTGCCAACCCAGTTTCCATGCACCGGTATCATGGTTTCAGTTGTCCATTCCAATGTGTTGGCTCCATAAGGGTTGCGGTTGACCGCTTTTTTACCTTTCCAGATGCTGTAGAAAAAATTAATTATAAACAAAAGTTGACAGGCAAAGACTACAATAGCCGCTATCGTCATAAACTTGTTGATGGTTCCAAAATGTTTAAAAGCCTCAAACGTGTCAAACCGGTAATAACGTCTGGGGACCCCGGCCATTCCAATATAGTGCATAGGCCAGAAAATGGCATAAGCCCCGATGATGGTGCCCCAAAAGTGGATTTTACCCAGGGTTTCATTCATAAATCGCCCAAACATTTTTGGGAACCAATGATAAACGCCTGCAAACATTCCAAACATCGCTGCTACACCCATTACGATATGGAAGTGCGCCACTACAAAATAGGTATCGTGTTGTTGAACATCGATAGCTGAGTTTCCTAAAAATATCCCGGTTAAGCCTCCTGAAATAAACATACTGACGAAACCGATCCCGTATAAACAGGCTGAATTCAACCGGATATTTCCTTTATACAGCGTGGTCAGCCAGTTAAATACTTTTACCGCTGACGGTACGGCTATGATCAAAGTAAAAATCACGAAAAAATTAGAGATAAATGGATTCACTCCGGACATAAACATGTGGTGCGCCCATACGATAAATGAAAGAAAACCGATCGCCAGGATAGAGTATACCATAAACCGGTAACCGAAAATCGGGCGTCTGCTATGGACAGAAAGCACCTCGGATACAATCCCCATTGCGGGCAGGATAATGATATATACTTCCGGATGCCCTAAAAACCAAAACAAATGCTGATATAAAATCGGGCTGCCTCCTGCAAAATCCAGGGCCTTACCTCCAACAAATATTTCGCTCAGATAAAAGCTGGTTCCCAAGCCACGGTCAAAAAATAATAATAGAAATCCCGATACCAATACCGGGAACGACAATAAACCAAGCACTGCAGTTGTAAAAAAAGCCCAAATCGGAAGGGGCAATTTCCACATACTCATGCCTTTGGTCCTCAAATTAAGGACAGTCGTGATATAGTTGATACCCCCTAAGAGTACAGAGACCACAAATAAAGTGAGACTGACGAGCCACAAGGTCATACCGGTACCTGATCCGTCTGAAGCCTGAGGCAGAGCGCTCAAAGGAGGATAGGCTGTCCAGCCTCCGGAAAATGGGCCCGTGCTTAGGAACAATGAAAACAACATCACCGTGCCGGATAAAAAGAAAAACCAATAGGACAACATGTTTAAAAATGGAGAGGCCATATCCCGCGCCCCTACCTGAAGGGGAATCAACAGATTACTAAATGTGCCACTCAACCCTGCTGTCAAAACAAAGAACACGATAATCGTACCGTGCATGGTAACCATAGCGTAATAAAATTCAGGGCTGATACTGCCCATTCCTGCATCATTAATCGTTATCCAACGCCCTAAAATGGGTTTCAACCAGGCATAGTTTTCAGCGGGAAAACCCAGTTGCAACCTGAAAATCAAAGACATCAAACCACCGATCACCGCCCAGATCATTCCTGTAATCAGGAACTGCCTGGCAATGATTTTGTGGTCCATGCTGAAGATATACTTGCTGATAAACCCGGACTGATATTTGTCACCTTCATGATGTTCATGAAAATGATCGTCGAATCCCTGTTCGCGGATCAGTTGATCTACATCGGGAAGGTGTTCTTGCTTATCCAATACTTCTGCCATTGGGTTGAAGGTTATTTTTTTATTTAGATAAAATTCTTAATTCGGTCCTCCGGTTTTTTAGTCTTCCGGCTTCTGTATCATTGGTTTCAATCGGCCTGGTTTGTCCATAACCTATTGTTTTAAGACGGGCTGCATTTATGCCCCTGCTGACCAGGTATTCATTAACGGCCTGTGCTCTTTTTGAAGATAATTCAAGGTTGGTAGCCGGGTCTCCGGTGTTGTCGGTATGTCCGCTTAGTTCCACCGTCATGGAGGAATTATTGACCAGTAATTCAATGAGGTTATCAAGTTCATATTTGGAATCCGGGGTAAGTCTATCACTTCCGGTTTCAAACTGGATGTACTCAAGGTTTAGAGGTTGTTTAGCGGTGAGACTGTCCATTTTGAGTAATTTGTCCACTTCTGTAAAAAATCTCGAGCGCCTTTCCTGCACTTCAACGTTGAGTATTTGTCCTTTAAACGGATCTTCCTCCGAGTTTCGGATTGAAGACAGGTAGGTTGATTTTTGAGTGGTCAGCCAGGCATCGTATTCTTGCTGGGATACAATGCGCACCAGTCTTCTCATGGAATAATGTCCGGTGCCACACAATTCAGCACAAGCCAGTTCATAATTAAAGGTTTTCCACATTGGATCGCTGTTGGGATCGTTGGCATCACTCGGTGCATGATATTCTTTATACTGTCTCAAACCTTCTCTGAACTCTTCAGTGGTTTTAATCGGAGTAAATACAAAATAGGTTGGTAAACCGGGTACCGCATCCATTTTAACCCTGAAATGGGGGAGATAAAAATTATGGAGCACGTCTTTGGAGTTGATTCGGACTCTTACTTTTTTACCCACGGGTAAAACAATTTCATCAGCATTAAAATCATCGAGATTTTTAACATCAGTCCAGTCCTGACCCAGTCCATTCAACCCGGTGATTTTTCTAAAATTTTTAGCGCCTAATTCTCCGTCAGGGCCGGGATATCTGATATTCCAGGCAAATTGATAACCTGTTGCTTCAATCTCCAGTGCATTGTCTTCCGGAGTAGTATCGGCCATGATATCGTTCCAGGCAATTATACCGTTGGCGACCAGAATGACCAGTACAATCGAAGGTACAATAGACCAAACGAGTTCAAGTTTGGTACTACCGGGGAAATAAATCGCTTTGCTGCCTCGCTGGCTTCTGTATTTGTAAGCATACCAGAATAATAATATCTGTGTAATTACAAAAACGATACCTGTAAAGAACAATGTTGTATTAAACAAACCGTCAATACTACTGCCATGTTCAGATGCTGATTTTAATGGTCCATAACCCAGCATCCAGTTTTTATAATAGATGGCTGTGACCACACAAAAGACCAAAAAGCCTATCATAAAAAACAACATCAGTTTCCCGGTGATGTCGTTGTTCTGATAAGCGATATCTTCTTCTCCCATGATCTTGGAACGGAGATCACTCAATTTCCCAATCTGTACCACCACGATGGCCAGTAAAGCAAGGATTCCAAAAATGACTAAAGCGGTCATAATATTTTAATTCAATTTATCGATTTACAACACATGATGATGTAAAGTCTCTGAGTAATAAGGATCATTTTTCGGTATCAACGGGGCTTTACCCATTTCCCGGAAAACAAACAATAAAAAGCCGGATAAAAAGCCAAGCAGCACGCCTATTTCCAACAAGCCAGGCAACGTAAATCCGGGTTGAAACTGGGAAGCTTCTTCTCCATGTCCGGCTGCAGTACCGTGTCCATCAGCTGCAGGGGTGTCGTGTTGTGTTAAAGCAGCGGCAGCATTAGCATGCGACGAATCAGCTTCAGGCGCTGCAGCATGTGCTGAAGCACTATCTGAAGCAGTAGTATGATCGCCGCTGGCCATTGGCATGGTTTCATTGTGACCCGCATCGCCTACTTCCTGATGATGTCCCATGAGTTCATGAGCAGTGTGTAGTGGACCAGGTTTGGTCATTTGGAAAAAATCAATCCAGTGACCCAAAAATACTAATCCGGATACCAGGATCAGGGTACCTACCTTTCTTTTGGTATCATTGCGCATCAGTATCAAAAAAGGCAGTAAAAAATTGAGGACGAGGTTGGAATAAAATAAAACTTTGTATTTATCAAATCGTTCTCTGAAATATATCGTCTCCTCCCCTATATTGCTATACCAGATCAGCATATACTGCGAAAACCACAGGTAAGTCCAGAATATACTGAATGCGAACATAAATTTTCCCAGGTCATGTAAATGTTCCTGAGTCACTTCAGCCATATACCCCTTGGACTTGACATAAACGATTACACTGATAGTCAATGCAATCATGGAGACATAAAGTGAGGCTGAGCTATACCAGGCAAACATGGTGCTATACCAGTGGGCATCCAATGACATCACCCACAACCATAGTGCAGCGGCACTTAAAAACCCGATGACCGGAAGGGCAATCGAAGAATATTTTCTTAAGAGGATATGATGTGAAAAAGAAGCATCACCCCGTTTATCTTCATCTAAAGAAGCCGACCTGATTTTTCTGGCCAGGATTATCCAAATCCCCATGGCAATCAGTGTAAAGAGCGTATAAAAATTTTTATTTAAAAAACCAGCTTTACCCCGGATGATCTTGTCATCAGCAGCTGTCGCGGCATCATTCCAATGATAGAGGTGATGGTAACCAAAATACAATCCGCCGATGATAACCAAAAACAGGACCAGGCCTACCATTAAAAATAAAGCATATGCTTCCCATATTCGTTTAAATCCCACAAACCATCCACCAAGGGCGGTGACTCCTGCAGCATATTTAAACAATGCAAATAATGCAATTCCGGTAAAAAAAACGGTATTGTGCAAAATATTTGTCCAAAACCGTGTATGGAACGCGTCGTCGTTGAAAAATATCAATAACAAACAAAGCGCGCCTAATCCCAGCCCGGAAAACAAAACAGTTCTTGCAGTAGGGCTCAGGGCAAACTGCCGGTCCGCGGTGTGAAGGGTTGATATTGGATGATGATCAGCCATGTCTGGTGGTTAATAAATCAATGTTTAGGATTTGAATCGGTGTGAGCAGGATCTTGATTTGGTTTTTCCTGCATATTGGTTTCCTGGGTTGTCCCGCTGTCGGGTTTTACCCATTTACTTCCCGGAATGTCCAATTTTGTGAACGTATTTTCCTTTTCGTTGTATTGTAACTTCTTTTCCTTGGCTTGCAGGGAACGGATGTAATGGATCACCTGCCACCTTTCTTCATAGGACAATTTATCCGCATAACTGCCCATCATGTTTCTACCGTACATAATGGCATGGTAATATCTCCCGTTGGTGGAATTATAAAAAGTGTCTTGTAAAAAATTGGCAGGTGCTACCGGATATTTACCTCCATCGCGGGCCAGATACCCACCTCCGTCTCCTTTATCACCATGACAAATTGCACAATTGACGGTATAAAGCTGTTTTCCTGAGGCCAGGGCCTTATCGGTAATCGGAAATGGATTGTTCAGGATTTCCCCGGCAGCTCTCACTCTTTCGTCTTCATTATCGGCATAATAATAAGGCACAGACCCATTCGGAGTTGACCCCGGTACAATTTCGCCGGTGTAGCCTCTGGCGATAGTCCCCTTTACCGGAACCCTGGGCATGGCAAATTTTTTGTATTCCGCTTCTGATCCCCAACGGTTAAAATAATAAAATACGTAATAGTTGGCTTCATAACCTACCGGATGAACCATATCCGGCATAAATTCATGGCCGGTGCGGTTGCCACCTGCAGGTGAACAGGCTAACACCAGCGTAAGGCCTGCTATTATAAGGATCAGTGATAAGTTTTTATGTATCATGTCTCAAAACACTTTAGTATTGACCTCTGCAGCTCCGGTCGACCTGAAAAAATCATTTACTTTTCCGGTATTTCCTTCCAGCGAGGCTTTATTAAAAGCTATACAAAATTTATCGTCCGTAATACGTTCATCGAGCACAGGATTGGTGATGCCCGGCCCCATTCCGCAAATAATATAAAATGTGATGGTCATACCCCAGGCAGCAAATAATACGGTCATTTCAAAAGTGATGGGTATAAAAGCAGGCACAGCCCAATAGGGTTTTCCACCTATGATGATCGGCCAGTCTTTGGTAAAAATCCAGGTCATGCCTAAAAAACCGGTCAATAACCCGATAAGTCCATATACAAAGCCCCCCTGGTGCAAGCGCGATTCGCTGAGGTGCAATACGCCATCCAGACCATGAACCGGAAAAGGGGTATATACATCCATAATCGGCAGGTGCTGGTCGTTGGCGATTTTTACCGCGCTCAACAACTCTTCTTCGTCATTGTATAACCCGTAAATAACTTCTTTATGTGATGACATATCGTGATTACTTATAAAATTAATTAATGGTGTTCAGCCGTTTCGTGATGTACAGGAGGATGTAAGGCAGCCTGTTTGGCATGTGCATTGTTTTTATCGACATACTGGTCACCGGCTGCTTTTAATATGTGTTTGATCTCGGCGATAGCAACCACCGGAGCCAACCGGACAAATATCAGATAGAAGGTGAAAAATATGCCAAGGGTCCCGATGAAAATACCGATCTCAACCCACGATGGTGAATAAAGGCTCCAGCTGGATGGCAAATAATCGCGGGCCAGGGTGGTGGCAATAATCACAAATCGTTCAAACCACATCCCGATATTGACGAATATGGACAATAGGAAAGTCCAATAAATACTCCTGCGGAATTTTTTTATCCAAAATATCTGGGGGGACAACACATTACACGTCATCATGCCAAAATAAGCCCACCAGTAAGGCCCCAATGCCCTGTTAAAGAAAGCAAACTGCTCATATACATATCCTGAATACCAGGCGATAAAAAGTTCAGTCAGGTAAGCTACACCCACAATGGTACCCGTCAAGAGAATTACTTTATTCATGGATTCTATATGCTCCAGGGTAATGTAATCTTCAAGCTTAAGCACTTTGCGGGTCATTAACATCAGGGTTTGCACCATGGCAAATCCTGAAAAAATAGCACCAGCTACGAAATAAGGTGGAAAGATGGTGGTATGCCAGCCAGGGATCACGGAAGTAGCGAAGTCAAAACTTACTATGGTATGTACAGATAATACCAGAGGTGTGGAAATCCCTGCTAAAACTAAACATAATGCTTCCCAGCGCTGCCAGTGTTTTGCAGAGCCTGTCCATCCAAAAGAAAGGAAATTGTATAATTTTTTTCTAAACCCTTTTGCCCTATCTCTAACTGTTGCAAAATCAGGTACTAAACCGGTATACCAGAATAACAGGGATACCGAAAAATAGGTAGAGATCGCAAATAAATCCCACAACAGCGGTGAATTAAAATTAGGCCATAGCGGTCCTCGCGTATTGGGGTAAGGAAAGAAAAAATAGACTACCCACATTCTACCGACGTGAATACCCGGGAATAATGCTGCGCAGATTACTGCAAATATGGTCATTGCTTCTGCAGCCCGGTTGACTCCGGTCCGCCATTTTTGTCTGAAGAGTAAAAGGATTGCAGATATCAGGGTACCGGCATGTCCAATCCCGATCCACCACACAAAATTGGTGATGTCCCAACCCCATCCAATGGTCCTATTAAGATTCCAGCTTCCTATCCCAACCCAAATGGTCCAAATAATACAGAACATACCGAAGGACAGCGCCCCTCCGGCAACTATAAATGCCAATACCCAGGCAAGACTTGGTGCACGCTCCGTAGCGGCACACAGATCCTCTGTGATCTGATGATAGGTCTTGCTTCCGCGTATTAATGGTTCCCGGATGGGAGAAACTACAACGCTCATATCTTTTACTTTATATGCTGCTTAATAATAAATTCACAATCTTATGCTTCAATACTTTCATCCCGGTTTACAATTCTGGATTTATAGGTAACAGAAGGCCTGGTATTGACTTCTTCCAACGCCTGGTAATTTAAAGGATCACTGTGTTTATGGTGAACCTTTGAGTCTTTATTGTTGATGTCACCAAATGTAATGGCTCCGGTGGGACAGGCTGTCTGACATGCCGTCCTCACATCTGAATCTACCAACATCCTGCCTTCTTTTTTAGCAGTCAATTTACCTTCCTGAACCCTTTGGGTGCAGAAACTGCATTTTTCAATAACACCCCTTGCCCTGACAGTAACATCAGGATTAAGTACCATACGGGTGAGGTTATCCGACATAAATGGGGTCTCCTCCCCTTCTACCACTGCGGGTTCATTGATAGGCCAAAGATCGGCCTTTGTATAATCCAACCAATTGAAGCGACGCACTTTATAAGGACAGTTATTGGCGCAATACCGGGTACCAACACAACGATTGTATATCATCTGGTTGATCCCTTCGCTGTTGTGGTTGGTAGCATTTACCGGACAAACATTCTCGCAAGGCGCATTATGGCAATGCTGACACATCAACGGTTGAAATACCACATTTGGATTTTTGGCATCCCCGTAATAATATCTGTCCACCCTCAACCAACTCATCTCATGATGGCGGCTGACTTCATATTTACCTACCACCGGGACATTGTTTTCAGCCATACACGCTACCGCACACGCCCCGCAACCTATACAGGCATTAAGGTCAATATGCATATGCCATTGATGCCCTCTCTCATATATCTCAGAATAATCGGGATACAGCGTTTGGTCATTGAGGTGCTGAAATTCTTTTCTTTCAGCTTTCAGTTCTGAAGCAAAAGCATCCAGTTCAGAAAGGTTACTGCGACGGATTACGGAACGATCCACCAGGGAGCCCTGAAATCCTTGCTTGGCCAACCCGAAATAAGTAAAAAACACAGTTGCAGCTTCATCCGCATTAATTTTTTGTCCTGTCTTTTTATCGAGATCCTCTACCCCCATCGTATGGTGGTATTGCACGCTGGCCAGTTTTTCTGTTTTACCGGATTTTGAAGGCGCTGTAGTGACGGTATTGTAATATTGGGTCAGCCCATCGGACTGTTGGCAAAATGAAAATACATTGGTACCTATATTATTACCTGCAGGCCCGGCAATAGATCTCCCATATCCCAGGGCGATTGCTAAAGTGCCCTCAAGCTGTCCAAATTGTTGAATTGCCGGTAATTCAAGAGTTGTTGCACCGATGCCGAGATTGGCATGGTCTCCGTTTTCGAGATCATAGGCTCCAACAAATTTATTCACCCCATTGAATGCAACCGGAACTGCAAGGTAGTTACCCCATACACATCGGGTAACCGGATCTGGCATCTCTTGTAACCAGGGATTATTAGCATGTTGGCCAGCCCCGATATTTACAGATTCAAAAAATGTAATTTCAGTATCTGCAGTCAACGGTTGGCTTATTTTAAGCGAGCCTACACTGACTTCAGCAGGTTTGGGCACAACCCCTGAAGTCCAGGGGTAATAAAATACGCCATCATGGAGCGCTTTGTCCCAGGAACTACCATTCAGGTAATGTTGTGTCCAGTTGGACTTAAGATATTCATAATAAGGGGAATCAGACTTCCAATTGACACCATCTGTTGCAGCCCATTTTAGTAAACTCAATTCTCCCTGACGGGTATTGAACAGAGGTGATATAGTAGGTTGGATAAGGCTGAGAATTCCTTCTTTAGGTTCAGCATCGCCCCAGGACTCCAATAAATGATGTGCCGGAGCTATATAATTACACAGGTGTGCAGTTTCATTTAAGGTTCCTGAAAAGCTAATCCTTGTTGTTACTTTGGCGAAGGCATCCTGAAATTTTTGTCCAGCGGGGTAATCGTATGCCGGATTCGCCTGATCAAACAGGATCACCGCATCCACCAAACCACCTTCCATATCCCCGACCAATTTGACAAGGTCTGCTTCATTGCCCTGCCGCTGATAAGATGGCAGACTCAGGTCTATGGTAGTGCCATAGCTGCCTAATAATTCATTGATTTTATTGACCAGAATTTGTTCGTCTTTCACATTCGATCCTGCTACTACAAGACTGGCTCCTTTATTTGCAAGCAATTGATCGGCAATCTTAGCCAAGGCTCCGGCTGTTTTCTCTGGGATTGCTGGTGCTGTTACGGCTGGAGCTCCGGATTTGGCTGCCAGCGCATTATATAAAAAAGCAATAGCTGCGCCTTGTTCAGAAGGTTTTATTAAGATCCGGTTATCGGCATTGGAGCCCGACAGGGACATATAACTTTCAACCTGAAAATGCCTGGACATTTTGGCACCACTTACTTCATCAATCTTCCT
>Ga0138256_10001728_pt1 | contig 23533 bp, 19 predicted proteins | sample KNB2016incub_MG_FD_105486 | JGI IMG/M metagenome (GOLD analysis project Ga0138256, IMG submission 105486) | Active sludge microbial communities from wastewater in Klosterneuburg, Austria - KNB2014incub_MG | ecosystem: Engineered > WWTP > Activated sludge > Unclassified | place: Austria... | reverse complement strand
GCCCCCGTGCTGATCCGCGTGCAGACGCAGGCCGGCCACGGCGCGGGCATGCCCACGCACATGATCGTGGCGCAGCAGGCCGACAAGTGGGCCTTCTTCTTCAAGAGCGTCGGCTTCACGCCGGTGTACGCGGACAAGAAGTGATGTGATGACAACGAGCGGCACCAAGGGCATGCGCGAGCTGCTGCTGGTGGCCGCTATTGTCCTGGGCCAGCACGGGCGTGCACCGGGGGCCTCGGTGCTTTTCGTGGGGAACAGCTATATCGGTTTCAACAACCTGCCCGGCATGTTCGCCGAACTGGCCGCTTCACTGGGCCATCCGGTGACCACGGGCGTGCAGGCCCCCGGCGGCTACACGCTGATCCAGCATTCCACCAATGCCAGCACGCTCAACGCCATCGCTTCGCAGCCCTGGGACTTCGTGGTGCTGCAGGAACAGAGCCAGCTCGGTGCCTTGCCGCCCGACTATGACGGCACCGCCATGGGCGCGGCCGTGCTCGCCGATTCGGTGCGCGCGGCCCGCGAATGTGCCCGGCCGGTGTTCTACATGACCTGGGGACGGCAGGATGGCGATGCCCAGTTCTGCCCGTCGTTCCCCAACATGTGTACCTACGCGGACATGCAGCAGGCACTGCGCGACAACTACCTGGCGCTGGCCGGGGACAATGACGCGTACACGGCGCCCGTGGGCATGGCCTGGAAGCGGGTGCGCGACGACCACCCCGGCATCCCCCTCTACCAGAATGACGGGAGCCATCCCACCGTGTACGGCACCTATCTGGCGGCTTGTGTGTTCTACTGCACGCTTTTCCAGCAGCCGTGCGCGGGCGCATCGTTCACCAGCACCCTGCCGCCGGATACCGCTGCGCTCCTGCAAGGCATCGCCAGCACCACCGTACTGGACAGCCTGGCCACATGGAACCTGGACCTGCCCAACGGCATCAGCGCGGCGATCACCGGCAGCACCAGCGGTGCATGGAACAGCATCACCTTCCAGCACCCCGGCACGGGCACGCACCTCTGGACCTGCTCCGATGGCCAGACCAGCAGCGCCGCTGAACCCACGTTCACGGTAACGGAACCGGGCACATACGCCTTCGCGCACACCTACACCGATCCCTGCGGCAACACCGATACCGCTACCTGGACCGAGACCTTCATCGGAACGGGCGTGGCCGATAATGGTCTTCCCGCAGGCATCCGCGTAACGGCGGCGACGGGCACACTCACCTTGCACGGCGGCACCTTCCGCGAGGTGCTCACCCTCCTGGATACCGCCGGACGCACGCTGGCCACGGCGGTGCATGGCGCGGGTACGCTCACCCTGCCCTGCTCATCCGGCGTGCGCATCTGGACGCTGCTCCGCACCGATGGCGAACGGTACACGGGCCGGGTGCTCATTCCGTAGCGCTTTTCTCCGAAGCTACTCCACCACGAACTTCTTCCCGGCGATCCAGGTATGCCCATCGCTGAGGTGAAGTGTGTACGCACCCGCCGCCAGACCCATCACATCCAGCATCACATCGCTCGGTGCGCTGGTCGGCACGGTCACTTGGCGTACCAATTCGCCCGCCATGCTCACAACGGTCAGAACAAGCGGCCCTTCCGCCTTGAAATTCACGGGCAGTTTGATGGCGACGTGCAGTTGATCCCGGACCGGGTTCGGGTACAACACGAGCGCATACCCCATGTTGGTGGCCTGGCTCGTGATGCCCATGGGAATGTTGCAGCCAGGCACGATGCAGCCTAAGCTGTCCACTTTTACCACCCAGATGTCCTGTGAGTAGCTTGGCGGGTACGGGCCCGTGTATGCGCCGACCGTGAAACCGCATGCGACAAAACCTCCGTCCAGGGTGGGCACCACGTCATTGAACTCGCCCATGCCGTCGGTCATCAGGCTGTCGTAGTAGAAATACCGCCGCATCCACAGGCTGTCGCCATTGTCCGCCGTGCGTAACAACAGACCTTGGAAGAAGTTCGAATTGTCGGGGAAGGCCATGCCCGCAGCGATATGGCCTTGGCTGGGCGCTTTCTCTTTAGCAACTCGCAGAATTGTGAAATCCAGCACAGGCCCATACGTCCTTGCCCAAATGATGTGCCCGTCATCCTGGTGCAATTCGGCCATGTAGACGGCCGAATTCCAACTGGCGTCCTGTCCGTCGGTCCAAGCGGAAGCGAATAACGGGTTCCCGTTCGACTTGGTCGTGATACTCGGGATCAGGTCATGCACATTGCTGCTGCCCCAAGTCCTGCTCCAGATAGTATCCCCCGCAGGATCAGTCCGCATCAACCACCAATCGATATCACCTTCGGTGACCCGCAGGCTCCCGCACACAAACACATCGTCGTTGCTAGCAGTATCCACCGCCCACAGATAGTCCCGTAAAGGCCCACCGTAATTGTGCTCCCACTGCAATGCACCGGAGCTGTCCGTCTTGAGAAGCATGCCATCGATCCAACCTACATTGTCGGTCTGACCTACCATTAGGAATCCTCCGTCCTTGCCCTCGATCGCTTGGCGACCGATCCGTTCTTCTCCTTCTTGGCCAAAAAGTGCAATAAGGTCAATCAGCCCATTGTTCGAGATTCTCCAAAGTGCGAATTGTTGAGACCCTGTCTGCGACGCCACACTCCCCCCCGACACATATCCATCAGAACGTATCCGACCAAGACAGTTCCATGTGCCAGGAGAGGTAGCATATGGGCCGATATCCACGGTATCCATCCCTATGACATTTCCAAACTCATCAATGATGATCGAACACACAATGGAATTGATGTAATCATCCGGACCGAACTCCACCGATGTCGCGCCTATGATCAAGAATCCGCTGCCATGCTGTTCAATGCCGAATCCAACCTGATACCCCTGTTGCCCAAGGGGGTCGAATCTCCAACTGGGAACCTGTGCCCATGATTGGCACCACCCGAAGGTGGTGCCAATCATGGCACAGGCTTTCGCCAAGCGATAACACGTGGTCATGGCTCAGCGGATGACCTCGAATTTCACCATAGCCACGCGCATGCCATCCGCGACGAGTTGCGCATGGTACAGACCGGGCACCAGTCCACGCGCCGGAAGCTCAGCGATGCCGACCGCACTCGTGAGGCGCTGTACTAGCACCTGCCTGCCCAAAGGATCGTAGACCCGCACTTCCGCCTGGCCCATGCCATCCAGCAAGCGCGTAACGAGATACACCGGCTGCCTGCCATCTGAAGGGTTCGGATAGGCCGATAATAGGCCACTATCCGTCCCTGTAGCAGGACTCGTTGATCCACCTGCTGCGGACCTCAGTTGCATCGGCAACAGGATCCGTTCCGGGTGGTCGGCCAGGCCGAGTTCCTTCAGCCAGGCACGCGCCGGGAACATGCCGGGGCCATCCTCGGCAGCCAATTCCTGCAGGCGTTCGATCACGGCCGCGTCCGGCGCGTTCTCTTCAGCGGCGAGGCGCAGGGAAAGCACTTCCAGACCAGCGTGCGGGGTAGCGCCACGCACCGCATCCACCAAGGCAAGGGCCTCGGTCCGCTGTCCCTGGGCGATGAGCGCGGCGATGCGTACCCAGGGCAGGCCGAACTCGTTGTGGGCGGCCTCCTGCTCCAGCACATCCTCCAGGCTCACCTCGGTGCCCTCGTCCAAGGCCGCCCCGAACAGGCGGTAGAGGGCTTCGGCATGGGCGTGCTTCCAATAGCCCATCTCGCTTTCCAGCACCGTCTGCCCGTTCACGCCGCTTTGCGCCTCGTACACGAGCGCCGTGTAGAAGGCGTCCAGCCCGCTCTGTTCCATCAGGCCCAGCACCTCCGGCTGCAAGGGGCTGTTCGCCACCAAGGCCTGCGTCAGGTGCCAGCTGTTCAGCGGCTCCGCGCGCTGGAAGACCTCGGTCCACGTCTCGGTGCTCACCTCCGGCGCTTTGGCCAGCAAGGCATCGCGCACATCGCCGCTGGTATTGATCGCTGCGGCCACGTAGGTCTTCAGGTCTTCGGTTTCCCCACCGTCGCGCTGGCTGTCGTAGGTCTCGAGCAACTCCTCGTGCGCTTCACCCGACTGGGCCATGCGCATCATCTCCGGGCCGCCGGAACCGACCAATGGAATGTAGCCAGGGCAGGACTCATCTTTGTCAAAAAACACCTGTGTGTTCACCAACCACGACCCGGCGATCGGCGGGTTCGTACGGCATTGCGGTATCAGTTGCCAGTTCTGGCTCGTAGCGTGGTGCCAGTATGTGAAAGTGTTTACTGAAGCGTTCGGAACGAACATGTTCGTTTCGGCCGAGTAGCAATCAGGTGAAAAACGATTACCCGCAGGAGAATCCGAGTTACCCGCAGGAGAACCCTGCCGATCACCCACAGAAGGGCCTTCCCCGGCGAAGACCACGTCGTACTGGTTCTCGCCCTCCTCCTCGGTGATGCCGTAGTCGTTGCACTTGATCTCCAGGCCATCGCCGGTGCTGCTGCCGTCGTTGTCGCCCTGGATGAGGGTGCCGAAGCGCAGGTAGTTGAAGGTGTTGTTGTAGTAGCGCTTGGCATTGTTGCCGGTGTTGTCGAAGATGGCGCCTACGGTGGGTTCGGCCTCGCCCATGTCGGTGCCTTCCACCAGGTTGTTCTCCACCTTGAAGTTGGCCGTTTCACCCCATATCCCGAACCCGTACGCGGCGTCGATGCCAGCGGCCGTATAGTCCCTTGAGGGGACGCGGATGTTGTTGCGCAGCAGCCAGCAGAGCGCTGGCCCACCCTCGGCACGGATGCCACCGCCACAATCATTGACCACCGCGTCGTACACCCGTATCTGCCTGCCGCTCAATGTCTGGATATACTGGATGCCATGATCCAGGTCCGTGAACGTATTGGGCGCACCTATATTCTGGAGCGCACAACTGGTGTTCCATACATCGTTCTGGCCGCACATGGCCATCACCCAGATGCTGGTGCCACGCGCATAGACCCCAGTGCCCCGCTCACCCGCCGGCAGGTCGTTCCAACTGACCTGGTTGGCGAACGTGTTTCCGCCTATGCTCATACGGTTGCCCTTGTCGAACCACAGGAAGGTCTCGGGGTGGAGGTCCGTATAGTTCAGCGGACTGGTGGTGAGGAGGTCGCTGTTGTAGAAGTATGAGGTGGCCGTCGCATCCGTTGTGTTGGGCGAGGGATAGGCGCGCATGACCACCGCGTATCGGTTGTTCTTGAAGACGGCGTCATCGATCTTCACGATGCCACCGATATCGCTGGCGGCCGCATTGACCGGGTCCGTGGGATCCACTTGGCAATTCGTCAAGGCGACGAGCGCGTTATGGATGGCCCCACCATTGATCACGTAGACCTCCCCTTGCTTCCATTGGATATCGTTGCTCGTGTTCCCGTTCCCGTTCCCGAGCAACCGGACCCCATCCCACATGCTTTCGGGGCACTCGTCGAGCGAGGTGATGGTGGCCTGGTTGGTGACCACCAGATCCCCGGCGTTCACGCTGCCCGTCCGGTTCTTCACCACGATATTGCAGGTGTAGCCCATTTTGCGGCTGTCAGCGAAATGGATCACCGTGTTCTGGCCGGTAATGGTCAGCACGCCTCCGGGTTCGATGACGATGCTGCCCCGCACGTTCATGGAGGTGTTCCAGGTGACGGACGAGGTGATGTGGTACTCATTGTTGGCGTCCAATGGGAAGTGCTCCTCGAAATAGGAGTAATCGGCATTGGCGTCACAACTGGGTTGCACCTTGGCCAAGTAGCAATCGTCCTTGTTGTGGCCGGTATTGCCGCAGACGATCAGGTCTCCGGCCGGGTCCACTGTGATCTCGAAGTCACACTGCCGTTGCCTGTAATTCTCCGGGTAGCAGGTAGTAGCAACCGGGCCGCTACCTTCATCCCATTGATATTGCCAGACCACGGATCCCGTGCCATTCCGCAGGATCGCCACGTAACTGTCCGTTCCGTGGTGTCCGTATGAATTCCAGCCGAGCCCCGCCCAATTCACGGGTTGCCCTGGCAGGGTCGGTCCATCGGGGTCGTACCCCAGGCCGGTGGAACTGGTAAGGCAGGTCTGTACGCCACCGGCAAGATCGCTGTAGTCCAAAGGGTCATCGATCCCATGCCCTTGGGCAGCCTTGGTGGTGGTGACCGCATAATCACCGCTCGGCATCGGTTTGACGGAAAAGAACAGGTCGAAGGCCCGCATCGGCCCCAATTCCGGGCTGCCCCACAATATGTTACCGTTCGCGCCATCGAATTTGAACACGCGCGCACTGGCTTCCCGGTTTTGGGTTGTGGCGAACGGCGTAGCAGCGGTCAGGCTCCGGCCAGAGCCATCCTTCTTGACGTAGTTGTAAAGGAGCGGCCAAACCACCCGCGGTTGTGAGCCGTCCATGGTCAGGGCCACCCGATTGACACAGGTTTCCAAGGCGATATCCACCTCGAAGGGATTGCCGTCGTCCGCATAGGCATCATACACGTCCTGGGTCCACTCCGCATCGGTCACGGTACCCACCGCGTCATCCATGTACATCACCCATGCGCTCAACCTGTTGTTATTGTCGGGTACCCCCCGGAAGCCGGTCACAGCGAATTTCTCACCCGCGCCGAATGGGCAGCGGCTGATGTACATGGCCATTTCGAAGCCGTTCGACGCGTGGCTGATGCCGGGTATCGAATTGAACCGTGTGGCGAACTGCAACATTCCATCCGCATCCACCTGGACCATGCACGCGCGTCGGCTTCCGCCGCTAACCTGCCAGCCCACCACCCGGTAGCCGGGCTCATTGTTGGTGTTCGTCTCCACCACTTGCTGCCCCACGCATCGCTGTGTCAGCGCGCTCGAGATGTTGGACTCTGTGTTGTAGAAGTTGTGCCACAGCACATTTCCCGTCTGATCCAGCTTCGCGATGGTCATCTGCGCTGCGGTCGGGCATGCTTGGGACGCCATGGTCACCAGATCGCCCGGCGTTGGGTTCACATAGCTGGTCGTGGCACCGGTTTCTGGGAATGGTTCGTGATTGTTGGCCTCGCCCACGACGATCAGGTAGCCCTCCCGATCCACGGTTACACCGTATGCCACTCCGGAATCAAGGAATCGGAACCATTGCAGCACGCCGCTTGGCGAGAAGAATCCCACGATCTGGCGGATCTCACCCCAGCGGGATTCGTATGTTTCCTGGAAGGAGGGGTTGGGAGCACCACTGATGGAGCCAGTGTGGCAATCGTTCGTGTATGTCCAGTTGGCCGGGAACGACCAGCCACAGGCCACTATTCCAATGAGTTCGCCTTCCTCATCGTACACGTTCTCATGTGAAGCCCACCAATCGCGTCCACTCTCTTCGGCAGAAATGCTGGTCAAGCCCTGTGTGCTCGGTGTGTATTGTGGGAGGCCAGTATCCACTGACCCGTTCACGTAGCTCCACACTGTGCCAGCAGGTCGTTGCGGGGCGGGTTGGATGCTCTGCCATAGCACAGTGCCTTGCCCCATGCTCTGTCCGGGGCCCATGACCCCGAGCACGACCAAAGCCGCCTCAGGCGCCATAATACCCAATGAAAGTAGAATTACCCCCCCCCCATCGCGGTTTCCGGGCCCTGCGGCCGTTCCACGCGCCTCCTTCACCACTTACGGTACGGAGACCCCTCCCCGCCCCAAGCCTTGTCCAGAACGTTCTCATGTGTACGTTGGTTCTTGGTTATTGGAGCACGAGCACGAAGCAGGGGGCTATTTTCCGATCCTGCAAGGATTTTTTATGAACGATCGGTTGAAAAAGGGCCGCAGCCTGGGGCAGGCGTCATCTCTCCCTCCTACCCCCACAACGGTTCCCCCGCCTCGAACTCGCGCACGTTGAAGCGGGCCACGTCCTCCACCTGGCCGGTGCGGGCGTATACGGCGCGCTGGCGGTCGCTGCTGTTGCCGCGCGCGCAGAGGGTGCGGAGCAGGGCCAGTTCCCCTTCTCCGCCGTTGGCACGGAACCAGGGGGCCAAACGATCCAGCCGGTCCAGGATCGTTGCGCGCAACGGTCGCACGCGCAGGTCGTGCGCATCGATCACCTCCGTGTCCAGGCCATAGCGCAGGGCGCGCCACTTGTTCTCGCGCAATACCCACCGCGTCGGGACTTCTGGCAGGGGCCGCTCCTCCACCTGTTCCTCGGCGCGCATATACGCGGCGTTGGCGTGGATGTAGGCGGTGATGGCGGCGAGTTCGGCCAGCGTGGCGGTGCCGTCGCAGATGCGGATCTCCAGCGTGCCGTAGGCCGGGCTGGGCCGCAGGTCCCACCAGATGTCCTTCATGCTGAGTATCGATCCCGTGGCGCGCATATCGCTGTAAACCTTGATGAACCCGGCCCAGTCGCGCACCAGCACGGGCAGCCCGCTCGTGGGGTGCGCCTCGTAGGCGGTGGGACGGCTGGCGGCGAGCCCCGTATCCACCCCGCGCCAGAAGGGCGAGCTGGCCGAGAGCGCGATCAGCTGCGGCACGAGGTGCAGGAAGGCGTTCATGTAGCGGATGCACGCGTCGCCCGAGGGCATGCCGAGGTGGACGTGCAGGCCGTACACCGCCATGCGGCGGATGAGCCATTGGTTGCGGTCCAGCAGTTCGTGGTAGCGCGGCGAGTCGCTCACCAACCGGTCGTTGTAGTCGGCCAGCGGGTGTGTGCCGGTGCCCGCGAAACGCAGGCCGAGCGCGTCGCCCACCTGGCGCACGTTGAGGAGCGTGGCGCTGAGGTCGTCCACCGCCTCGCGCACCGATCCGCACACGCCGGTGACCAGTTCGATGGTGCTGCGGAACATCTCCTTGTCCAGCCGCAGGTCGTGCGCGCGCTCCAGGATCTCGGGCGCGCGGGGCGTAAGGCGCAGCGTGCGCGCATCAAGCACCTGCAGTTCCTGCTCCACGCCGAGGGAGAGGACCGCAGCACTGGGCACGAATTCCAGTTCAACCGGTTCGGGCATGCGGCAAGGTAGCCCGCCGCGCTTTTTCCGGGGCGTGGGCACGCATGATCGTTAACGTTGTCCCCGCATTCTTCATCATGGGCATCCGATCCTTCCGGCGGCGCTACTTCGGCGAGAACACCTCGTTGATCGTGGCCAGCATGGTAACCGGCCTGCTGGCCGCACTGGCAGCGGTGGCGCTGAAGGCGGGCGTGAACGAACTGACGCGCCTGCTGCATGGCTGGCTCTTCGGCGAGCGGCGCGAACTGCTCACACTCGTGATCCCCACCGCCGGCATCCTGTTGTGTGTGGTCTTCACGCGGTACGTGCTCAAGAAGGACCTTGGCGGCGGCCTGCCGAACCTGTTGCGGACCATCCGCGAGAAGGACAGCGTGGTGGAGAACCACAAATTGTACTCGCAGGTGCTCACGAGCATCCTGAGCATGGGCGCTGGCGGCAGCGCGGGGCTGGAGGCGCCCATCGCAGGCACCGGCGCGGCCTTCGGCAGCAAGGTGGCGCAGTGGCTCCGGTTCGACAAGGGCACGCGTACGCTGCTACTGGCCTGCGGTGCGGCGGCGGGCATCTCGGCCATCTTCAATGCGCCTATCGCCGGGGCCATTTTCGCACTGGAGGTGCTGCTGGTGCACGTGGCCATCCCCCAAGTGGTGCCCGTGCTCATCGCCTCGGCCTCCGCAGCCTTCGTCTCGTCCATCATCTACAAGGGGCAGCCCTTCGTATTGATCACCGATTCGTGGAATACCGCCGCCCTGCCCTGGTACATCTGCCTGGCCCTCTTCGGCGCGCTGGTGTCCGTATGGTGCAACCTGTCGTACTTCGGCGTACGCGACCGGCTGATGCGGCTGCGGTCGCCCTGGCCGCGCGCGCTCATCGGCGGCACCGTGCTGGGCGCATTGATCCTCTTCTTCCCGCCCCTGCTGGGCGAGGGCTACGACGGTGTGCTGAAGCTCCTGCACGGCAAGGAACGCCTGCTGGCCGAGCACGCGCCGCTCAGCATGCATCTGGGCGAATGGAACCTGGAGGCGCTGGTGATCGGCCTGCTGCTGCTGAAGCCCGTGGCCACCGGCCTCACCGTGCATGCGGGCGGCAACGGTGGCATGTTCGGCAGTTCGTTGTTCACTGGGGCCATGACCGGCTATGGCTTCGCACGCGCGGTGGAACTGCTGGGGCTCGCGCACCTGAACGAGGTGAACTTTACCGTGGTGGGCATGGCCGCCGTGCTCAGCGGCACCATACACGTGCCCCTCACGGCGATCTTCCTCATCGCCGAGATCACGGGCGGCTACGCGCTCTTCGTGCCGCTGATGCTCGTGAGTTCGCTCAGCTACCTCGGCGCGCGGTGGATCGTGCCGTACTCGGTGTACACGCGGCCGTAACACCTCGCCTACCTTCGCGGCCGCCATGGCCGAAAAGAAGAAAGACCTGCTGGACCACGCCTTCGCCGCGCTGCTCAGCGATGACGATGCCAAGGCGCTGGCAGCCATCGCGTACGTGCAGGAGCGCGGCGATGCGCATGCGATCATGCCCCTGCTGCGCGCCCTGGCACGGACCACTGACCAGCACCGCCAGCAGAAGATCCACGAGTTGTTGTTCCAGGTGAAGGTGAAGGACGCCGCGGCCGAGCTGGCCAAGGCGCTCGATGAGCCCGACCTGCGCGGTGTGCGCCAGACGGTGATCGCCACCTTCTGGAACGCGGGCTTGGACGCCGCGCCCTATACCGAAAAACTGATCACCTGTGCCGTGGAAGGCAGCGCTGAGGAGTGTTTCGAGTGCCTTACCGTGCTGGAGAACCAGGAACTGTTGCCCGAACAGGCCGTGCTGCACGGTATCAAACAGGTGAGCGCCGCCATCGCCTCCAACACCGACGAGTACAAAGGTGTGATGCTCGGCAGCTTGCTCGTGGAACTGAAGGCACGGGTGGGGCGCGAATAGCCCCCTTTCTCAACGGCGCGCCGCTGCCGTGCAACGCGCGGACGTGCTCAGCGCACGATCGTGAACCGGCCAGACCATACGCGATCGCCCGCGTCAAAGCGCAGCACGTACTGGCCCGGAGCAAGGTCCCGCAGATCCAACGATCCCGCGCCGCCCATCACGCGCTGCGCCGGAACGGTGTGGACCACCCGGCCGGTGTTGTCCAGCACATGGATGACAGGAACGGCAGTGGTGGACGGCAGGCGCCAGTTCAACCATCCATCGCACGGGTCCGGAAAGAGCTCCAGGCGTGCTTGCTCCCACTCACGAACACCGATATCGCAACCCACGGCCTCGGAACAATTCACCGAGAAGACGATGGGGAGGAAGCCGTCCGTCGCGCAGCTTATCGTGTCATCGGTGTTCAGCCAACAGGTGAGCCCGTTCCCTGTGCTGACCACGACAATGCCGCTGAGATCAGTACTACCACCGCTGATGTACAGCACCGGGGCGGTCTCATCCAGACCGTCGTATATGGTGAGCCGATCTACGTATGCCTCGATCTGGCCGATGCAGATATTGAGCACCAATGGCGAGCCGTCCGAACAGGAGCAACTGATCGCGCTGTCCACATTGTTCTCGTAGCACAACGCGAAAACCTGCGGGTTGCCGGGATCCAACACATAGTCCTGGGCGGACAGGGTGTTGGCGACAAGGGTCGCCGATGCGATCCAGAGCAGCCTTTTCATGACCGGGAGGAATGGCCGCCCAGATACCCGACAAGCGCGTTCTGGATCCGCTCCCCGATGTCGCGCGTATCTGCGGGCACGAAGCTGCGCCCGGTGATGCGCTCGTACAATTCGACGTAGCGGTCGCTCACGCTCTTCACCCAGGCGTCGGACATGTCGGGCACTTGCTGGCCATGCTGACCCATGAAGCCGTTCTCGATGAGCCATTGGCGCACGAATTCCTTGCTCAGCTGTCGCTGGGCCTTGCCCCGTTCCTGCCGTTCGGCGTAGCCGTCTCGGTAGAAATAACGCGAGCTGTCGGGCGTGTGGATCTCGTCGATGAGGATGATGCCCTCGGGCGTGCGGCCGAACTCGTACTTGGTGTCCACCAGGATCAATCCGCGTTCCCGGGCGATGCGCGTGCCTTCGGCGAAGAGGGCGAGTGCGTACCGGCTCATGGTGGCCCACTCCTCGCCAGTGCAGAGCCCGCGCGCCAGGATATCCTGCGGCGTGATGTCCTCGTCATGCCCTTCATCGGCCTTGGTGCTCGGGGTGATGATGGGCTGCGGGAAGGGATCGCTCTCGCGGAGGCCCTCGGGCATTTCGGCCCCGCACAGCACGCGGTGGCCTTCGCGGTACTGGCGCCAGGCGTGGCCGCTGAGGTAGCCGCGCACCACCATCTCCACCTTCACGGTGTCGGCGCGGCGGCCTACCACCACGCTGGGATCGGGCGAGGCGATGGCCCAGTTGGGGGCGATACGCCGCGTGGCCTCCAGCATGTGCCAACTCACCTGCGTGAGCACCTGGCCCTTGTGCGGTATGCCGCGCGGAAGCACCACGTCGAAGGCGCTGATGCGGTCGGTGGCCACCAGGATAGTGCGGCCATCGCGCAGGTGGTAAACGTCGCGCACCTTGCCCCGGTACACGCGTTCGATGTCCTTCAACTGGAGGTCCGTGCGCATCAGGGCGCCGGGGAGCGTGGTGGTGCTCATTGGTCGGTCGTGTTGGCCCCGGCTTCGATGTCCTTGAAGGCCGAGAGGACGCGGGTGACGAGTTCGTGGCGGATCACGTCCTTCTCGTCGAGGTCGATGACGGCGATGCCTTCCACGCCTCGCAGGCGGGCCACCACGGGCTCCAGGCCGCTCCGCTGGTGGCGCGGCAGGTCCACCTGGGTCACATCGCCGGTGATGACGAACTTGGCGTTGCGGCCCATGCGGGTAAGGAACATCTTCAACTGCGGAAGCGTGGCGTTCTGGGCCTCGTCCAGGATGACGAAGGCGTGGTCGAGTGTGCGGCCGCGCATGAAGGCGAGCGGGGCGATCTGGATGATGCCGGTCTCGACGTGCTCGGTGAGGCGGCCGGGCGGGATCATGTCCTTGAGCGCGTCGTAGAGCGGCTGCAGGTAGGGATCGAGCTTCTCGCGCAGGTCCCCGGGCAGGAAGCCGAGGCTCTCGCCCGCTTCTACCGCCGGGCGGGTAAGGATGATGCGGCGCACCTGCCGGTCGCGCAGCGCACGCACGGCCAGCGCGACAGCGGTGTACGTCTTGCCCGTGCCTGCGGGCCCGATGGCGAAGAGCATGTCGTTGGCGGCGATGGCCTCCACCATGCGCTGCTGGTTGCGCGTTCGGGCTTTCACGCGCAGGCCAGCGTTGCCGTGTACCAGCACGTCAGGCTCATCCGCATGGCCGCCGTCGCCGGTGCCCATGATGTCGTCCAGCACCTTGCGCGGCAGGTCCTGGTGCTTGGCCACGTGCTCCACCAGCTGGGCGAAGCGCTCGGCGAACAGATCCACCACTTCGGGCGGGCCCACCACGCGCACCGCATCGCCGCGCGCGGTGATGTTGAGCTTGGGGAAGTGCTCGCGGATGATCCGCAGGTGCTGGTCGTTGGGGCCGAACACCGCGCGCGGGTCCGTCTCCGTAATGTGGATGGTGCGTTCGCTCAAGCGGCTGGATCGATCTTCAACAACGGACTGTTGATCCGTCGGCGTTATTGGAACAGGCCGAAGGTAGGGACTCCGTTTCCTTCGCTGGCCCCTTCACACCGCCATGCCGATCATCACCCTCACGACCGATATGGGCCTGCGCGACCATTACGTGGCCGCCGTGAAGGGCGCGATCCTCACACAAATGGCCGATGCCACGATCGTGGACATCAGCCACCAGATCACGCCGTTCGACAACATGCACGCGGCCTTCACGCTGCGCAACGCGTGGAGCGAGTTCCCCCTGGGCAGCATCCACATCATCGGGGTGAACAGCGAGGCCGACGGGCACACGCCGCACTTGGCCGTGCGCCACATGGGCCACTACTTCATCGGTGCGGACAACGGCATCTTCGCGCTGCTCTTCGACGGGAAGCCAAACGAGGCTTTCGAACTGACGATCATGAGCGATTCGGACCACGTGGCCTTCCCCATCAAGAGCGTGTTCGTGAAGGCCGCCTGCCACCTGGCGCGCGGTGGTACGCCCGAGAGCATCGGTCGCAAGGTCACCAACACGCGCGAGCAGTTGAGCTTCCGCCCCTCGGTGCTCAACGACGCCATCAAGGGCGCGGTGATCCACATCGATTCATACGGGAACGTCGTGACCAATATCACCCGTGCCCACTTCAGCGGCCTGGTGAAGGCGCACACGTTCCGGATCACCTTCGGGCGCACGATGCACGACATCACCACCATCAGCAACACATACGGCGACGTGCCCGCCGGGGAGCGCGTGGCCTTCTTCGGCGCCACGGGCTTTTTGGAGATCGCGGTGAACAAGGGCGTGGCCGGCGGCGGCGGCGGCGCGGCGCAGTTGCTGGGCCTGCGCGTGGCCGATCCCGTGCGCGTGGAGATCACCGGCATGCTCCGCAACGTGGCCAACGGATGATCGTCCGCGTGGTGAAGATGACCTTCCGTCCGGAGGAGGTGGAGGCGTTCCAGCGGTTGTTCGAGGGCTGGCGGCACCGCATCATCGCCTTTCCCGGCTGCCGCCATCTGGAGTTGCTGCACGATGCCGAAGACCCGCGCGTCTTCTTCACGTACAGCGAATGGGACGGCCCCGAAGCGCTGAAGGCCTACCGCGATTCGGCCGTGTTCGCCGACGTTTGGCCCGTGGTCAAAGGGCTTTTCGCCGCACGCGCCGAAGCGTGGAGCACGGTGCGCGAACATTCCATGGACAGCGAGCGCTGAGGCGGATCATCTTTGTCCGTCCATTACCGGTCCGCTTGTTGAAAGGGCCGCCACCATGCGAATACTCCTCTTCTGCCTCCTCACGCTGCCGATCGCCCTCGCTGCGCAGCAGCACTACGACATCGCCCTGGCCGCCGCCAACGCCGGGCAGTTGGACAGCGCCATGGCCAGCGTGGAGCGCGCCATCGTGCAGGACCCCGCCGACGCCCGGGCCTACAAGCTGCGCGGCGACCTGCACCAGCGGAAGGATGATGTGGACGCGGCCCTCAGCGACTACAACCGCAGCGAGCAGTTGGACCCGAACAACGCGCGCTTGTACATCAGCCGCTCGGCACTGCGCATCAGCAAAGGCCTGCTGAAGTCCGCTCAGAAGGATTGTGAGAAGGCCATCGAGCTGGCGCCGGATGACCCGGATGGCTACTACAACCGGGCCTGCCTGCTGTACCTGGGCGACAACCCCGAGGGTGCGCGCAAGGACGCTGAGCGTGCCGTGAAGCTCAACCCCGATCACGCCGACGCACTCTACTTGGCGGGCGTGGCCAACGGCGAATTGCACCAGGACGAGGCTGGGCTGGCGCAGATAACCGCAGCGCTGCAACTGAAGCCCACGATCCCCGGGGGCTTGATGAGCGTGGCCATCCTGCTCTTCGAGAGCCTGCGCTACGAGGAGGCCATCGGCAAATTCACCGAGGCCATGTCCGCCGATACCACCGACCTGGCCGACGCCTATTACTACCGCGGCGACTGTTGGTACCACCTCAAGAACAAGGAGAAGGCCTGCGCCGATTTCGCCGCCAGCGCCGCCCTGAAGGACAAGGACGCCATCTTCATCCGCAAGAACTATTGCGAAACGGACCTGGGGCACATCCCCAAGAAACCGGTGAAGAAGAAGCGCAAGACGATGGTGGAGTTCTGATCCTTGCGCTGGGCCGGACGTCCACGTCCTCCGGTTGACAGCCGTTCCTCGTTGCGCACAGGCCCTGTACCGGCGCGCCCATACCTTGGCCGCCGCACAAGATGCGCTCGCTCATCCGTAAAGAGGTCCGGGGCTTTCTCGGTTCACTCATCGGCCACATCGTCATCGTGGTCTTCCTGCTCATCACCGGGCTGTTCCTGTGGGTGTTCCCTGACAACATCCTGGACCTGGGCTACGCTGACCTGGGCCCACTCTTCTTTCTGGCCCCGTGGGTCTTCCTCTTCCTCGTGCCGGCCGTCACCATGCGCAGCTTCAGTGAAGAGCGGCGCACAGGCACCCTGGAGCTGCTGCTCACCAAGCCCATCAGCGAGTTCACCCTCGTCTTCGGCAAGTACGCGGCGGCGGTGGTGCTGGTGCTGCTGGCGCTGATCCCCACCTTCGTGTACTACTGGAGCGTGGGTCAGCTTGCCGTGCCTGTGTGGAACATCGACACCGGCGGCACCTGGGGCAGCTACCTCGGGCTCTTCTTCCTGGCCGCCTGCTTCACCGCTATCGGCGTGTTCGCCTCGGCCCTCACTGACAACCAGATCGTCGCCTTCCTCATCGCGGTCACGCTCTGCTTCGCGCTCTTCATGGGCTTCGAGCTCCTCGCCTCCTTCGACGCCGTGGGCGGGCTGGAAGGCCCCCTGAAGAACATCGGCATCCAGCAGCACTACGAGAGCATGAGCCGGGGCGTGATCGACCTGCGCGACGTGCTCTACTTCAGTGGTGTGATCGTTATTTTCCTTCTGCTCACAAGAACCGTGATCCAGAGCCGGAAATGGTGAAAAGATGCCAGCGGTCCATCAACGCGCGAAAGTGGAAGAGTGCGAGGGTGCGAGGGTACCGCTCCCGCACGTTCGCACTCTTTCACCCTCGCACGCTCCATCTTCGTCAGCGGTCTGAGCCATGAAAAGCAGCCCCCGCTCCCGCGACCTGATGACCCTGTTCCTGGGCATCGGCTGCGTGTTGCTGGTGCTCTTCATCAGCTCCTTCGCCCGCTTGCGCGCCGACCTGACGAGCGAGAAGCGCTACACGCTCACGCCCGCCACCGAGGACTTGATGGACAGCCTGCAGGACGTGGTCTTCGTGAAGGTGTACTTGGCCGGTGAACTGCCCGCCGACCTGCGCAAGCTGAGCGAGGCCACGCGCGAGCTGTTGGACGAGATGCGCGTGCATAACCCGGCGATGCTGCAGTACGAGTTCACCGACCCGAGCGCCGCCCCGGACGAGAAGTCGCGCCTGCAGAATTATGCCAAGTTGCAGGAAGAGAAGCTGGAGTACACGAGCATCCGCACGCAAGAAAAGGGCGCTGCGAGCGAGCGCATCGTGTGGCCCTGCGCCATGCTCAACTACAAGGGCAGGTCACAACCCCTGCAACTGCTGCGCACGCAGTTCCGCACGCCCGACGCGGGCATGGTGGGCCGCAGCATCAACAACCTGGAGTACGAGGTGGCCGGTGCCATCCGCAAGATCGTGTCCGACCACCGGCCGCGCGTGGCCATCCTGGCGAGCAATGGCTCCTTGGATGAATGGAGCACCAAGGACATCCAGACGGCGCTGAGCGAGCAGTACGAGGTGAGCCGCGTGCGCATCGACGGGCACATAAGCTCGTTGAGCGACAAGGTGGAGGGCGGCCGCTACCGCGCCAACAAGTTCGAGGCGCTCATCGTACCCAAACCCGACAGCGCCTTCAGCGACAAGGACGCTTACATCATCGACCAGTTCATCATGAACGGTGGCCGCGTGCTGTGGGCCGTGGACGCGATGAACGCGCACTTGGACAGCCTGCGGACCAAGCAGTACTCCATCGCCACGCCGCTGGAACTGGGCCTGGACAAGCTGTTCTTCGCCTACGGCACGCGCCTGAACAAGGACCTGCTGCTCGATGCCCAGTGCGCACCCATCCAGTTCTACGGGGACAAATACGGCAACCAGCGCAAGCTGGAAACGCGGCCCTTCCCCTTCGAGCCCGTGGTGGTGCCGCGCAGCACCCACCCCATCGTGAACAACCTGGACCCGGTACATTTCCGCTTCGTGGGCAGCATCGACACCATCGGGCTCGACAGCGCGCGCAGCACCATCCTGCTCACCTCCTCGCCGTACACGCGCGTACAGCGCAACCCCGTGCGCATCAGCCTGAGCGTGGTGGACCTGGACCTGAAGCTGGACCACAACAACACGCCGGACCGGCCGGTGGCGGTACTCACCGAGGGAGTTTTCCGCAGCGCCTTCGCCGACCGCATGCTGATGCCCGACAGTGTGAAGCGCGCCATGGGCCACCGCGAGAGCAGCCGCCCCACCGCCGTGCTCACCGTGAGCGACGGTGACGCCATCGCCAACATGGTGGACCGCCAGAAGGGCCAGTACATGATGCTCGGCTTCGACCGCCTGGCGGGCACCAAGGTGTACGGCAACCGCGAGTTCTTCATCAACGCGATGAACTACCTGCTCAATGACCGGAGCCTGATCAGCTTGCGGTCGCGCACGATCACCCTGCGGCAACTGGACCCCGAGCGCACGGCCCATGAGCGCGGCTTCTGGCAGGCCCTCAACGTGGCCGGCCCCGTCGCGCTCAGCATCCTCGGCGGCATCGTCCTCTTCGTGCTGCGCCGCCGCCGCTACGCCGTCCCCGCCCGATGAAAAAATACCTGCTCCCGCTCCTGTTCATCGCCCTGGCCGCTGTGGCCTGGTGGCTGTGGCGCCGCGACACGGGCACCACGCTCACGGGCGCCATGTCCGATTTCGCCATCGCCGACACGGCCCGCGTGGACCGCATCTTCATCGCCGACAAGCAGGGCCGTACCGCCGACCTGCGCAGGGGCCCCGATGGACGGTGGACGGTCGATGGACGCCCGGCCAACCAGTTCCCCGTGGGCACCCTGCTGAAGACCTTCCGCAATGTGGAGGTGCGTACGCCGGTACCGAAAAGCGCGGAGGCCGCCACGCTGAAATTCATGTCCACGAGCGCGGTGAAGGTGGAGATCTACACCGGGGGTTCCCGGCCCGAGAAGATCTGGTGGGTGGGCCACGGCACTCCCGACCACTTAGGCGTGTATACGATCCTCGAAAAGCCCGGAACCGGCCGCAGTGCCAGCCCCTTCGTGCTCGGCATGAGCGGTTTCACCGGCCTCATCAACACCCGCTTCCACGCCAACCTGGATGAGTGGCTCAGCACGGATATGGCCGTGTACCCGGACATCAACGCCATCGCCAGCATGCAGGTGGAGCACCCCCTGGAGGACAGCGCGGGCTACATCATCAACTTCGGCGGTGGCCGCGACTTGTCCCTGAACGACGCGCAGGGCCGGTCCCTGCCGGTGGACACCGTGATCGTGATCGATATGCTGCAGCACGCGATCGACGCCCACTTCGAGTATTTCGAGCGCACCTACACCAGGGCCGTGAAGGACAGTATCCTGGCCTCGGAGCCCCGCCACGTCCTCACCCTTACCACGCGCGACGGGCGCAAACAACGGCTCACGTTCTGGAAGAAGAACCCCTACCCCGGCGAAAAGACCATGGATTTCGAAACACTGACCACGGACGTGGACCGCATGCTGTCCGTGAAGGACGACACGGCGCTGGTGGTGGTGCAGCGCTACTGGTTCGACCGGATGGTGCCCTACTTGGGGCAGGTGGCGCGATGAACGGCCACTGACCGCCGATCGGTCCCGGATCGTTGAAAAACCCGCGCCCTTGTTCATAAAAGGGTCCGGCGGGGGGATGCGGCCCCGGTAAATTCGCGCCGCCTGAAACGCCCCGTTGCCGGGTATGCCGGGCACCAACCCAACCTTCCCGCATGAAGTTCATCGTTTCCAGCTCCGCCCTGTTGAAGCAACTGCAAGCGCTCCAGGGCGTGCTCGCCAGCAGCAACACCCTGCCGATCCTGGACAATTTCCTGTTCGAGATCGACGGCAAGCAGCTCACCGTGACGGCCAGCGACCTGGAGACGACCATCACCGCCACCATGCCGGTGGAGGCCAAGGACAAAGGCATCGTGGCCATCCCTGCCCGCCTGCTCCTGGACACCCTCAAAGCCTTCCCCGAGCAGCCACTCACCTTCTCGGTGGATCCCAAGCACTTCGGCATCGAGATCAGCAGCGACCAGGGCACCTACAAGATGACGGGCCACAACGGCACCGAGTTCCCCAAGAGCCCGGTGATCGAGGGCGCCAGCAAATTCTCCCTGCCCGCAGGAACCCTGGCCACGGCGATCAACAAGACCATCTTCGCCACCGGCAACGATGACCTGCGCCCCGTGATGAGCGGGATCTTCTTCGAACTGGCCGAGGACGGCGTGCGCTTCGTGGCCACCGACGCCCACAAGCTGGTGCGCTACACCCGCACCGACATCAAGGTGCCCGGTACCGCCAGCTTCATTGTGCCCAAGAAGCCGCTGAACCTGCTGAAGAACTCCCTGGCGGGCACCAACGCCGACGTGACCGTGGCCTACAACGAGAACAACGCCTCCTTCGCCTTCGACAACACCGTGCTGGTGTGCCGCCTGATCGACGGGAAGTACCCCAACTATGAGGCGGTGATCCCGAAGAAAAACCCGAACAAGCTCACCATCGACCGGCAGACCTTCCTGAACAGCGTGCGCCGCGTGGCCATCTTCAGCAACAAGACCACGCACCAGGTGCGCATGAACATCGCCGGGAGCCAACTCGCCGTGAGCGCCGAGGACCTCGATTTCGCCAATGAGGCCAACGAGAAGCTCACCTGTGGTTACGAGGGCGAGGACATGACCATCGGCTTCAACAGCCGCTTCCTGATGGACATGCTCAGCAACCTGAACAGTGAGCACGTGGTGATGGAGATGAGCGCCCCCAACCGTGCGGGCATCCTGCTCCCCGGCGAGAACGGCGAGCACGGCGAGGACTTGCTCATGCTGGTGATGCCGGTGATGTTGAACAACTGAGTTAGCGCAGGGAGCAGCGAACCGAATGCGGTAGGCAGCGGCCTCTGGAGGTCCTCTGCCTACTGCCTTCTGCTGCCTGCTCAAAGACATACGGCCTTGCCATCTCCGGATCGGCACTACTTTCGCCATCTCCCGCATCATGTACCGCACTTACACCCTGCTCTTGGCCGCTGGCCTGTTCTTCACGCTCACCTCGGAGAAATGCGACAAGGGCTCCGCAACAGCCACTGAAGCCGCACCCGCCGTGACCAACATTTTCGGTACCCGCTGGAACCTCGCGAGCATCGCGGGCAGCGCCATCCGCCTGCCCGAAGGCACGGAGAATCCCTACCTGTCCATCGCCGAGGACCTGAGCGTTACGGGCTTCGGCGGCTGCAACCGGCTCATGGGCCAGGCAAAAGTGGACGGCAGCGCCGTTTCCTTCCCCGGGATCGGCGGCACCAAGATGTATTGCAAGGAGACACAGGAGACGGAGACCTCCTTCCTCACCGCCCTGCGTGCCACCAACACCTTCAAGCTCGACGGGGACCAGCTGACGCTGCTGGACAAGGACAAGGAACTGGCCACGCTGGTGAAGGGGAAGTAGCACAGGAACGGATGAGCGCAGGGGCCGCCTCGTGCCCCCCCGCGCGATCGATGAACGCCACTGCGGGTGAAGCCCGCAGTGGCAACATCCATTTTTATATCGTGTCAATCGGCCCTGGGCCGGAATCGCGAAAGACACCTTCTCCTTGTTGGGGAAGATGCATCGGTGATCTCTCTACTCAGATGATCGGATCCTCATCCAACGGCGCACGCCCTTGGAAGCGCACGGGCTCCGCATCGCGGTCCAGCTTGGCGCGCGGCGAAGGGCCTGATTCCTCGTCACCGGGATCAGCGTTGGTGTAAGCGGGCGGCTCCGCCTCTTCCGGATCATCCTCCAGTACCAGGGGTGGCGGCACGTGGGCGGGCGGCACCTTGCGGTAGAACCAGGCCATGAGCAGACCGGCGATAGCGCCAAAGAGATGGCTTTCCCAGCTGATGCGCGGCTCCAGCGGCAGCACGCCCCACACCATGCTGCCATAAAGAAAAACGACGATGAGCGACACTGCCATCAACGGTACCAGCTTGCGGAGCACACCGCTGAGAAAGAGGAAGGCCGCCAGCCCGTAGATGACGCCGCTGGCCCCGATGTGGTAGTTCTCCCGCGCGGTGACCCAAACCCACAGGCCGCCCAGCCCCCAGCACGCCAGCGTCACGGGCATCATGGCCTTCGGGTAGAAATAGACCAGCAACCAGCCGAGCACGAGAATGGGCGCGCTGTTGTTCACCAGATGCTCCAGGTCGGCATGCACGAAGGGCGACACGAGAATGCCCAGCAGGCCCTTGGTCTGGCGCGGGAACACGCCGAAGCGGTAAAGGTCCAGGCTGTACACCCGGTCGAAGGCGAAGACGATCCATAGAACGGCCACCACCAGCAGCGGCGGAATGAGCGCAGTAGCTAATCGGCGTCGGCCGTGTACATCCGTGTAGGTGGAGGGCATCGCGGCGGTGCGGGGCGATCTTCGGGCCGGGCCGGGCCTGCGGCCAGCTTGTCAGTTGCCAGCGTGAAGGTCCGTTAAGTTTGTGGCTTCCTGCTTCAACTCCTCCATTCGCCATGAGAGCCTGTGCGATCGCTGCCTCCTTCCTCGCCTGCCTGTCGTTGTTCCTGGCCTGTGGCGAAGGCGCCGATGAGAACGCTGATGGTGGCAAAGCACCCGCGCGCTCCATCGCGGATCTGCCGGAGCACAAGGCCAGTCCCCTGGCCGAACTGATGCGCGATATGACGGCCTTCGCCGATACCACGCGCCAGCGGCTCCTGCGCGGAGAAGACCTGCCGCCGTACCCGGTACACTTCAAGGACATGCTCACGGCGGAGAGCACGCCCGGCATGGTGGACCACAGCACCTTCGATCCGTTCGCCATCGCCTACCTCTACCAATTGGATTCGCTCTACAAGGTTCCCGCGACACAGCGCCAACAGGGCTTCGATGAGCTGATCCAGTATTGTGCGGCCTGCCATGGGCAGGTGTGCCCCGGCCCTTTGGTGCGCATCAACAAGTTGCGGATGCCCGCGTAACGTCGCCCGTTATATTTGCCGCCCCTTAACCCCTGCCCAGGTGGTGAAATTGGTAGACACGCTACTTTGAGGGGGTAGTGGCCGAAAGGCTGTGCTGGTTCGAGTCCAGTCCTGGGCACTTGATGATCAGGCCTCGCCGCGAAGCGGCGGGGCTTTTTCATGAGGGGCCGTGCCAAGCGAAGCTTGAGCGCGGACAGGCATGAAAAAGCCCCAGCGAGCGAAGCGAGCAGGCGTTGATCCACTACACGACCAAACCTGGTCCGACCGCGTCCTCGCGGTCAATCCAGTCCTCCGGCCATCTCTACCCCTCTTTATCCACAGCGAGCAGGCGTTGATCCACTACACGACCAAACCTGGTCCGACCGCGTCCTCGCGGTCAATCCAGTCCTCCGGCCATCTCTACCCCTCTTTATCCACAGCGAGCAGGCGTTGATCCACTGCGTCCAAACCTGGTCCGACGAGCGGAGCCCGTCAATCCAGTCCTCTGGCAATTTCTACTCCGCTCGGCGAGTGGACTCTGGTGTCTGTCCACTGTGTCCAACCATGGCATAACGACCGAAAACCCGACGATCCGCTCCCGGCTGGCACCGGAACACCACCCTCCGCACGTCATTTCTGCTGGCACCCTACTTTTCCCTCATGTTGCGACCGATCACGGCCCTCGGGGCCACCTGCCTGCTGACCCTCACCATGGCCCAGACCACTGGTGACCCTCGTTTCCCCTTCTCCGCGAACAAGGGCCAGTGGCCGCAGCAAGTGCTCTACCGCACGCTCACCGGACAGGGCGCGCTGTTCGTTGAGCGCGACGCGCTGACGTACGTGGTGCGCAGTGGTG
>Ga0138256_10001727_pt1 | contig 23557 bp, 19 predicted proteins | sample KNB2016incub_MG_FD_105486 | JGI IMG/M metagenome (GOLD analysis project Ga0138256, IMG submission 105486) | Active sludge microbial communities from wastewater in Klosterneuburg, Austria - KNB2014incub_MG | ecosystem: Engineered > WWTP > Activated sludge > Unclassified | place: Austria... | reverse complement strand
TTCCACTCCACCTACATCCTCCGTCTCCCAGCCGAACTGGTCCAGGATCACGCGCACTTCCTGCTTTGCTTCGTCGTTGTTCCCGCAGATGAACATGGTGGGCTTCACACCCTTGAAATCCGGGTTCACCATGTATGCGTTGCCCACACTGTTGAAGGCTTTCACGAAGTGTGCTCCCGGCAATGCGCGTTGCAAGCGCTCCATCAAGCTCTCCTCCAAATCGGTGAAGTAGTGCAGCACGCCGTTGGTCGGTGCCGCATCCGCGATCGGGTTCGTGGTATCAATGATGGTCTTCCCTTCCAGATCCAACGCACGACAAAGGCCGATCGCATCCTCGGCCGCAGTGCCCTTGCTTGAGAGAACGACCAGGTCCGCCCAAGCGCCCATTTCCTTATGGCTACCCACACGGCCTTTCGGGTTCATTTCCAACCAATCGGCCACCTTGTTCGGATCGCGCGTGGCGATCATCACTTCGTGTCCGTGCTTGAGGAAACCACTTGCCAGCACCTTGCCGACCATGCCTGTACCGAGAACGCCGATCCTGCTCATTGTGAATGGTTGGAGGCCCCGAAGGTAATCCCGCGTGAAGCGGTCCTGTCTTCCCCGGTGTCATGCACCTTTGCACCCCATGGATCCACGCGCTACCGCTTTCCTACGCTTGCTCACCATCATGGATGAACTGCGCGAGCAATGTCCGTGGGACAGGAAGCAGACGCTTGAAACCCTGCGTCCGCTTACGATCGAGGAGACCTACGAACTCGGCGATGCGATCCTGGAGAACGACCTGGATGGCGTGAAGAAGGAGATCGGTGACCTGATGCTGCACATGGTCTTCTATGCGCGCATCGGCAAGGAGAAGGGCGCGTTCGACATCACCGATGTATTGAACGGGATCTGCGAGAAGCTCATCCACCGGCATCCACACATCTATGGTGATCCCGTAACGGGACAAGTTGTGAAAGTGAAGGACGCTTCGGCTCCGCTCAGCGCAGATGATGTGAAAGCCAACTGGGAAAGGATCAAGCTGTCCGAAAAAGCGAAGGATGGCGGCAGTGAGAAGAGCGTGCTGGAAGGTGTACCGCGCGGGCTGCCGAGCATGGTGAAGGCGATCCGCATCCAGGACAAGGCGCGTGGGGTCGGCTTCGATTGGGAACACCGCGAACAGGTGTGGGAGAAAGTGCAGGAGGAACTGGAGGAATTGAAGCACGAGGTGGACAGCGGATCCGACAAGCAGGCCGAGGAACTCGGCGATGTGCTCTTCAGCCTTGTGAACTACGCGCGTTTCTTGAACATCGATCCGGATGAAGCGCTGGAGCGCACCAACCGGAAATTCATCCAGCGCTTCCGATACCTCGAGCGCGAAAGCCGGAAGGATGGCCGCGTGCTGGGCGAGATGACCTTGGCGGAAATGGATGCGTACTGGGAGCGATCGAAGACCGCCTGATGCCATCACTCCGGAGCGTCCTTTTCACCCTCGTGCTCGCGCTGCACGACGCATGGGAGCGCGATATCCTGCTTGAAGCCCCGACCGAGGAACACCATTGGGTGATCCGGTCGCCGGACCACCGCGCATGGGTCGATCCTGCCCATTGCTTCCTATGGGGTGAGAGCAGCATGGCCAACTGAGTTCCGTTCGGATGGACTGAACGGATATCTTGGTGCCATCATCAAGCCCTTCACCATGGTCAAACTCCCTACCCTTCTCGTATCCCTTCTCGTTGGAACAAGTGCGATCGCTGCCAGCGGCGGTCCTGATACTTACGGCTATACGTGGAAGGACCACCTCGAACCGGACGGTCCGGTGTACAACTGGATCGATATCACCACCACCGGGACCATGGTCCTGGGCTTGGGGGACGACAATGTCGTTGGGCCTTTCGTAATGGCGACGGATATGCCGTTCTATTGGTACGGCCGCAAGAACATCTGGGTGGGCAGCAACGGGTACATCGCCTTCAACGGGGGCAACCTCGCCTCGCCCTTCCCGGCCATCCCCACGAGCGGTGGTGTGAACGACTTCATAGCGGGCATGACGGGGGACATGACCTTCTTGGGGGTCGGCAACCAAGGCCGATGCTATGTGTATGATGTGCCGGACTCCACGGTCATCTCCTGGGTGGGCGTCCCGTTCTGGTCGCCGCTGGCTCCCACGTACACCGGAAGCAACAGTTTCCAGATCATCCTGGACAAGTCGAACGGCGTCATCACCGTGCAGATCCAGGAACAGACGGGTCTTACGCAGAACAACGATCTGGTCATGGGCATCGAGAGCGTGGCGGGTAGCATCGGACTGCAGCACTCCAACGACGTCTATCCGGTAGCGAACTACGCACTCCAGTACACGCCTCCGCCTTCAAGTTCATTGGTCGTGCTGGATGGCATTCCGCTCTGGAACACCGATCCGACGAGCGGTGGCATCTTCTGGCCTCGCAACGGGGCATCGTACCAGATGATCGCGGCGGCGGCGAACATCGGTAATACGAACCTCACCGGGATCACCCTGCGCGGCGATCTGTTCAACAGCACCGGTGTGACCATGATCACCGCACAGCAGGTCATCGGCAACATCATTCCCGGCTTGGACACGGTCGTGAACTTCCCGCCGTTGTGGACACCAAACCCGGCCGGGACCTATCGATTCGTCTCTACGGTGAGCGGCATTGCCAACGAGCTGGTCACCACCAACAATACACGTACCCAGGAGCTCGTCGTGGTGGACACGAGCACCCCCACGCACGACCTGAAATTCACCGGCGCGCAGGACGACCTCGTGGGCTTGAGCTGGAACGGCGGTAATGGCGGCGTGGCGATGTACATCAAACCGCCCTACTATCCGGCTTACGCCACGGCCACCACGGTGCGCATCGTGTCCAACACCGGCCTCGCTAGCTATACCATGAAGGTGTATGATGATGATGGCCCGAACGGCCTTCCCGGGACCTTGCTGGATTCGGTGATGATCCCCGCCGCGCAAGTGCTCACCGGCGATCAGGTGATCCCGTTGACGAACCCGATCAACATCACCACCGGTGGCGTGTACGTGCAGTGGTACATGATCGGTGCGAACATCAACATCGCCGTGGACATCACCCCACCGTTCTCCTTGCGGAGCTACGAGGTGATCGATGGCGTGTGGGCCGAATACCGCGACCGCGAGAACCAGGACTTCTTCCTCGGCCTTCGCCTTGCGCAATTACCTGTGTATGATGTGGGCTGCACCGGCTTCTTCGGGCTGGCCGACGGGCAGGACATCGGCGGGCAGACCGCAGTGCGCGCCTGGGTCACCAATTTCGGCAACCAACCCGTGAGCAGCTTCAGCGTGAAGTACCGTTACGGCAACGGTCCGATCACCACACAGAATTACAGCGGCACGGCGGTGAACCCCGGACAACAAACGCTCGTCACCTTCGGCAGCTACTTCGTCCCGACGGCCGACATGACCAATGAACTGTGTGCGTGGACGAGCATGGTGGACGATGCCACTGCCACGAACGACACCGCCTGCGTGAGCATCCATACCTATGTGGGGATCGATGACCTTGATCGGATCGATGTCATCCTTTCCCCGAACCCGGCGCGTGATCATCTTGTGATCCAAGGATTGCCTGCGGGGAGGTGGGATCTTGAAATGATGGATGCCACCGGCCGATCGGTGCAGCATGAAAGCAGCATCGCGATCAATGGACCACTGATGTGGCCGGTGGAGCAACTCAGTGATGGGGTGTACCACCTGATCGTGCGGCAGGACAACAAAGCCTACCGTTCCCGCTTCGTGGTGCGGCACTGACGCATTTTCCTGAACGGCTACCTTCGCGCGGCCCTTCCTTCACCGGAAGGGCCGCGCACATTCAGCACCATGTCCAAGAACAGCACGATCGCACTTGTCCTCTGGAACGTTGTACTAACAGCCCTTGTGGCGTGGGGACTCCTCCGCACGCCAAACGGTCCGGCAACCGCTGTGATCCCCGACGAGGACAGCACGTCGCTGGGGACCGAAGTGACCATGGCCGATCGCGACACCGGCGCCTTGAAGGAAGCCCGCATCGCGTACTTCCACATGGACAGTTTGCGGGCCGGTTATGAATTGATCAAGGAGAAGAACGGCCGGTTCACCAGCGAGGCGCGCCGGGTGGAGACCGAATTGCAGGACAAGCAGGAAAAGGCCCAACGACGGTACCAGGAGCTGAGCCAGAAGGACCGCACTTACAGCACCCAAGCAGAGATCGAGAAGGATGAAGCGGAGGTGCGCAAGTTGATGGCCGACCTGCAAGGCATGCAGGCGGAAGGCGAGGAGCGCATGGCCCGTCTGGAGAACGATATGTTGAAGGAGATCAGCAAGGAGTTGGAGGATTTCCTGAACACGTACAATACCACCGCAGGCTACGATTACATCCTCAGCATCCAGAGCGGTGGGCAGATCTGGGTGGGCAACAAGGGCCTGGACATCACACGCGACCTGGTGAACGGATTGAACGCCCGGCATCGCGCAGGGAAGGCCACAAAGAAGTAGCAGGTATGGATCCACTGCAGAAGCGACGCGAGGAGAACATCGCCGGGTATGTCATCGGCATGTGGCACTTGGAGGACCTGATGCGTGCCGCCGACCTCGACATGAGGAAGGTGGAGAAGCAACTCGTCGCACCCATGGAGGCGGATGAGGATACGCGGGCCGGTATGCGCGATTGGTACGCAGGCATCATCACCGCCATGCGTGAACAGGGCATCGAGCGATACGGTCATTTGAGCGAAGTGGAAGAGGTGATGAACGAATTGGAGTTCCTGCACCGGACCTTGACGGAAGTATTGGATGACCAGGAGTACGATGCGCTCGTTGCCAAGGCCGAACCGGGGATCCGTGCGGTGCAACAGCATGCGGGCGGTGATCCAGCAGGCGTGGTGGAGTCCTGCTTCACGGCGGTCTATGGCGTGATGGTATTGCGCGCACAGAACAAGGAGATCGGTGAGGAGACCTTGCGTTCCGAAGAGCACATCCGGAACCTGTTGGAGACCCTGAGCACGCACTACCGCCAGATGCGACGACTGCCAGGCGTATCCATGAACTGATGCAAGGTCGATCGCGCTCGGCCGTGGTACACCCTTTGGGGATCACGCCCTCCGTGCGCTACCTGGTTCCTCTCTTCTTCCTGCTTCTCGCTCCGATCCGGGGAACAGCGCAATCCAATACGCAAGGCGGCCGCGTGGAGATCCTGAACGCCGATGAGTGGCGCTACGATCAAGGCAATTCCGGCGCGCAACGGTTGAAGGGCAACGTCCGCTTCAAGCACGCCGATGCATTGATGCAATGTGACAGTGCGTACCTGTACGAGGACCAGCGCGTGGATGCGTACGGGCGCGTGACCATTGATCAAGGGGACTCGCTGCATGTGGATGCTGATCGGTTGAAGTACAACGGTAAAGAGCGCCTTGCCCGGCTGGAAGGCAATGTCCGCATGCGTGACCGCTCCATGGAATTGAGCACCCCATCACTGGAATACAACCTCCGCACGCGACAGGCGATCTATGCCAACGGTGGCCGGATCGTGAGCCAGAAGGAAGGCAATACGCTCACCAGCCAAGCCGGTTCCTATTTCGCGGACACCAAGCGGTTCATCTTCAGCCGGAACGTGCGCTTGGATCATCCGGACCACACGATCGTGAGCGATACCATGCACTACATCACTTCCAGCGGAGTGAGCGAGTTCTTCGGACCGACCATGATCACCCAAGGCCGCACGGTGATCAACACGTTGCGCGGCGAGTACAACACGCGGACGGAACACGCGCGATTCACGCGGCGCTCCAGCGTGCTGAGCCAAGGCCGGTTGTTGGAGGGCGACAGCCTGCACTATGACCGCAAGTCGGGTCAGGGACTTGCATGGGGCCATGTGGTCGTCTCGGATAGCAGTGGTGAGATGCGCGTAATGGGTGATGTGGGTCGGTACAACGAGTTCGATGAGAAGAGCATGATCACCGGTCGCGCGGAGTTGGAAATGCGCATGGGCGAGGACACACTGCACTTGCACGGCGATTCGCTTTTCACGCAACCTGAAGCAACAGGAACAAGTGCACCGGATGCGCGCAGGATCCTTGCGCGCCGTCATGTGCGCTTCTTCAAGAACGACCTGCAAGGTGTGTGCGATACCCTGATCTACAGCGATGCGGATAGCCTGATCCGCATGTTCCACCTTCCGGTTCTGTGGAGTGGAACCGATCAGATCACTGGACAGCACATCCGGATCGAATTGCGCAATGGCGCGGCACATCGGCTCTTCGTGGAGCGTGATGCCTTCCTGCTGTCCAAGGCGGATAGCATCCACTTCGACCAGGTGACCGGCACGGACATGACCGGCTATTTCGTGGATAATGAATTGCGCCGACTCGATGTGGAAGGCAACGCACGCACCGTGTACTTCGCTCGCGAGAAGAAGGGCGATGTGGAGGAGGTCTTCGGAGTGAACCGCGCCGATTGCAGCCGCATCCGGGTGGATATGCAGGAGGGCCGTATCGCTGCCGTGAATTTCCTTGAACGGCCGGATGCCGTGCTCTATCCGCTGGCGAAGGCCCCACCGGAAGAGCTGCTCATGAAGGGTGCACAGTATCGCGGTGATGAACGCCCGGTGGATCGCGCGGACATCTTCCGCTGATCAATCCTTGGCGAAGATCCCGATCACGTCCGCGCCCAGTACTTCCTTCGGCACCACAGCGGAGAGGCTGTCCAGTTCCTGCTCCTTCTCATTGCCGCTGTATTCGTTCGCATAGCGCATCACGCGTGCGCCGCCATAGATCGGTTTCTTCCGGTAGGCCCCGAAGATGATGCGATTCCCTGTGAAGATATTTCCTTCCACGTAAGCGATGCTGAGATCCTTGGCGGCCAGTGCAAGTCGGTTGCCTTCGAAGCGGGATCCACGAACGAGCAACTGGCTGGCCTCCCCCACACTGATCCCTTTGTCCATCATCCGGATGAACGCGCAATTCGTTACCAGGATCCGTGAACCGCTCACGTCCAGACCATCTCCGTTGGAATCCCGGCGCCCACTGCGGAAGACACAGCCGTTCAGCCTTCCGGTGCATCGATCCAGATCCACCAGATCGGCGAAGCCATCCTCGAACACGCATCGTTCAAGCAGGACCGACCCACCCTTGATATTCAACAGATCCTCTCCATACGACTCCGCGATGATGCAGTCCTTCAGCACCGTCCGCGCGCCGTTGTGGATCGCGAACTGGCCGGAGAAGTACACGCCATTCACGCGCGCCTCGCTCCCACCGCTCAACTGAAGTCCGGTGATGGAACACCGCGTGGTTCCATCACCGACCACAGCAAATGTTCCGAACGGCGCATTGTCATCCTTGGGACGTACGAAGACCGGGTTGCGCGTCGTGCCGCGCACATCCAGCGGGCCTTGGATCACCACGCTCTTCCCGGCTGCGATCTCGAAACGCGCGCCTTGCTCGATCACCACCGGATGGCCGTATGGAATGGTCAGGTCCTCTTCAATGCTGTACCGGCCGCGCGGGAAGACGAGCGTATCACCTTCAACCCGTGCCTTCGTCCGAGCCGCGATCCGATCGAGGATCCGTGGGTCGTCGCGTGTGGGCCAATAGCGCACCTCCCCTGCGCCGTCATCAAAAGCCTCTGCGCCTGCGTAGCGCACGAGCTTTCGTTGCAAGGCATTCCATGCATGTGGATCATCGAGGCGATCATTCAGTAACGAATCCTGGATCCCTCGCGCGATGGATCGCGCACGTGAAAGGGACCCGCCATTGGCCAGGATCGGCAACCAGGCGTGATCCATCGCCTCGAAGCGTTCCTTCAACCGCCAACGTTCCTCCAGCAATTGTTCGCGGCGCTTGTTGAAGTCGTCGCGAACGTCGGACTCCAGCATCATCCCCGAAAGTGGATCCATCATCACCGGCGCACCATTCGCTCCATCGACCAATGTGGATCTCGTGTGCCGGTATAAGGGAACGACCCGGCCCTTGGACCAGTCGTATGCGAAGACCTGTTCACCTTCGAAGGCGGCAGGGCCGTGTTCAAGCCAGAGCATCAGCAAACGGCCGATGCCCGCCTTGCGATCAACGATGTAGGACAACGGTGCCGCGCCCTCCGCCAGATCCGCGTAGGCCATCCGCAGTGAATTGCGCAAGACCGGACCAGCAAGCGTATCATCCTCGAATGCGGGGAACAGATGATCCGGACGCGCGGGATCATGACCTTGCTCGAAGAGGCTTGCACCTGCCAGTCCTTGCTTCTCCAGAAAGTCCGCATCGATCCGTTCCTCCTTCAAATGGATCCCGAGGTCCCGCCCGCAGGCGATCACACGAACGAAGGAGATCTCCGGCGTGACCAGTCCCAGTTCGTGCGCAAGGATCTCGAGGTACTTCGCCCGGATGCTGGCAACATCGGCTGGCATCAAGACGATATGCCGTTGCGCGTGGAACGGCCGTTCGCGTTCGAACTTGACCACCCAACCGCCATCCGTGGAGCGCAACCGGCGCACTTTCACAGAGTCCGAGTAGTCACTTGCCACGAAGAACTGCGCATCCCAACCAGGTCCGGTCTCGTTGGTGATACAGGTGTTCCCCGTGAGCTTGAACGTATCCGGTATCGCCGTAGCTGATCCCGTATCCGCGATATCGAACCACTTGGAATAGAGATCGAGTTCCATCGTCCCGATCCCGAAGCGACCGACGCTTGCACTACGCACCGGTTCCAGCCAGCTGAACAGGACCACGAGCAATGCGGCGGTGATCACCATGGCAATGAGCCACGGCACCAGCCCGATCCGCCGTGTGCTATTCGATCGCCGCATCGGTGATGGCGTTGGTGATGACAAGCGATGCGGGGATCCCATCCTCGAAGTGCACCGTGGCGTTCAGTGGCTGCACGTCCAGTCGCTGATGATCGGCCAATGGATGGTCCTTGCCACCGGGTGGCGGCTTCAGTGTGCGATACAGCATACACGACCAACCCATCGGATGCGGTTCCACCACCACCGCCTCTCCATTCACGACGACCGCTTGCTCAGGGCCGCTCCACGTGAGCTGGATCGGGGCTTCGCTTCGCGAGGCGATGTGCAACAGGCTATCCCGCTTCACCTGCACATCGTTCGCCTCCAACCGGCGCAAGGTGCGTTCCCAGTGCGCGGCGACATTGCTGCGCAAGGCTGCCAGTGATCCGATCACATGCAACACGGATACGCGATGGACATCCTCCGCGAGCAGCGTGACGTTGCCGTACTTGTTCCGATCAGCGAGAACCGAAGGTTTCATCCGCTCGATCACTTCATCCAACCGCGCATTGAACTCCCCTTCGCGCTGCAAACGCACCAAGGCCTCGTACGCCACACGGTCGCGCTGCAGTCGCCATTCCGGGATGTGATAGGTCCACCAGCTCATCGCATCGTTCACGTAATAGAGCGGTTCGTCGGGAGGCGCGAACATCAGTAAGGCATCCCACAGCACCGGATAGAACCGCTTGGTCCGCGGGTTCAACACTAGCCATTGGTTGTGGTACTGGTCCACATGGATCGTGTTGAGTACAAGCAAGGCCGCTTCGTAGCGTATCCAAGTGTCCACGTCGATCAGCTTCGCGATGCTATCGCGATGCGCTTCCACTGGTAGCGTGTCCGGCACAAGGGCCGTGATCAGCTTGCGCAGCATCGTTCGGGCTTCGCTCGTATCCTTCGCGCCGGCATCCTCCCAAAACGCCGCATCCAACCATAGCGTCCTTCCACGCGGCACCGTGCGATCACTCACCGAAGGGTAATCGCCTTTGAGCACGGGGATCTTGTGCGAGCCGAGGTGACGGTTCCGTTCGAAGTCGCCATCGACCTGCTCGTACATCTCCATCACGCCATAGTCGGCGTTGTTCATGCGCACGAAGACCATTTCGTTCATCGGCACCGGCACACCCATGTTACCCGCGACCCACGAGGCCATGTGATCGTTCACGAGGTTGTGCGCTTTGGGGTTGATCACATTCACCTTGCGGTACGGCAACCACGGGTTGCTCCGCTTCATGGAAAGTCGGAAGGACTTCTTGCCACCGAGGAAGTGGGACGGCGTGACCACTCCGCGATACCGGAACTTCACCTTGTGCGCCACACCATTGTCGGTGAGGATCGCACGGACGTTATCGCCTCCGCTCCAAGGAAGATCGGCCTGCAAGGAATCCAGCAGGTGCGCATCAACGGCGAGATCCAGCACAGGAATGTGATGCGGGTCTGGATCCTCTGCGAAGCCATCCACCGCAATGTTCAGCGCAGCCGCAGCTGCGATGTGCATGGCCCGCGAAGGCCCGAGGATGATGGCGAACACGATCAATGACACCAACACCGCACCCGCCACGATGGCCGTGATCAAACCGGCGATGGAGCGCGGACCTTTCATCGTCCACTGCGCGCACTGAGCAAAAGCGCCAAGGCAACGACCAGTACCAAGGCTGCTGCACTCAAGTTGAGTCCGAGGCCGAGTAGCGCCGCGATGATGATCGCCGGGGTCCACAGTCCGCGCGGATGTGATCCGCGACCGATGAAGCCTGAAAGCAACACCGCCACGCCGATGGTGATCGCCGCCCAATGATCATGCTTGAACGCGCGCAACAACAGGATGAGTCCATAGCCGACCAACAACAACATCACCGGCACCACTGGGCCACGATCGGCTGGACGAAAGCCGCGGTTCCAGCACCAGCCGATGATGGCCAGTGCGACAAGGAGCATCAGGAAAAGCGTGAGCAACTCCACCCATCCGTGGAAGAGGGCGCCCAGCCAGCGATCGGCTTCGGTCCGCATGCGTGTTCGAGGTTGAGCCCGAAGGTCCGACGCACACACGCGGATCCCGTTATGGGACTGCGCGAGTTATCAAGAAGTGATCGGGAAGGACGCTCAGAGGAAGCGCTGCATCCAACTGCTCTTCAGCGGAACGCGGAACCGTGCGCGCAGGTCGGCGACGGTCCCCACGAGGTCATCGAAGACGATGGTGTCCGGTGTGATCACGGCTTCTTTGAGCAGATCGGGAAGTTCCTGCAACCGGCAGCTTGCTGCTTCACCATCGCGCTCATACACCACCACCATGCGGTCCGTGAGCATCAGGTTGAGGTCGTGTTCCAACTGCTTGATGAATCCCACGCTCTTATCCACACTACAACCGCTGGCCTCGGCCTGTGCCTCATCCACCCCCACCACCACGAACCGGTCATGCAGCACATCCACACAGGCATCCAGCTGACTGCCATGCGCAGCCCATGTCGAAGTGAATGCCACACCGCGCTCACGTACCAATTTCTGCTCGGCGTGGCTGAGTGCGCGCGCGGCCTTGTACACCCATACACGCGCGTAGGCAGGCATGGTATCGATCGTGCGGATGGGGGAAGGTGCTTCGGTGTTCATCGCTAGCTCGTTCATGGTGACGCTTCTTCTTACGGTTCCGATGCCTGAATGGATCGGCCCCAATGTAAATACGGGAGTGAAGTACGGAGCTGATCCCTGTCCTATCTACAGATCCCCCGCCTCGGCGATCAACTCCCACATCCTTCACCACCACTTCGCCTTCCTTGTTGAAGTGTTTCACGCCATCGGTGAGCATGGTGTTGCAGAACGGGCAACCGGCAGCGATAATATCGGGTGATGCGGCCAACGCTTCCTCGCTGCGTTCAATGTTCACCTCCTTGTTGCCGGGCTCGGCTTCCTTGAACATCTGCGCGCCACCGGCTCCGCAACACAATCCGTTCTGTTTGCTGCGCTTCATCTCCACCAGGGCGGCATCGAGCTTCAACAAGACCTCACGCGGTGCTTCGTACTCGCCATTGCCGCGACCGAGGTAACACGGGTCGTGGAAGGTGATGCGTTTGCCAGCGAAGCTTCCGCCCTCGATCTTGATGCGGCCCTCCTTGATCAAGGTGTTGATGAACTGCGTGTGGTGCAACACCTCGTAACTCCCACCAAGCGCAGGGTATTCGTTCTTCAAGGTGTTGAAACAGTGCGGACAAGCGGTGACGATGCGCTTCACACCGTAACCGTTCAAGGTGGTCACGTTCTGCAATGCCTGCATCTGGAAGAGGAACTCGTTGCCTGCGCGGCGCGCCGGGTCGCCGGTGCAGGATTCCTCCTGGCCGAGCACGGCGAACTTCACCTTGGCAGCGTTGAGGATCCGCACGAACGCCTTGGTGATCTTGCGGGCACGATCGTCGAAGGCACCCATGCAGCCCAACCAGAAGAGCACTTCGGGTACTTCGCCTTTAGCCGCGAACCCGGCCATGGTGGGTATGTTGATCGGTTCGCTCATCGGTTCATTTCTTCCGCCCACTCCATTCTGCGATCTGGACCGAAAGCCCACGCGGCGCCGTTGTTCTCCACGTTGTTGAACATGGTGGTAAGGGCAGGCCGCGTTTTGCTCTCCTCCATCACCAGGTAGCGGCGCATCTCCAGAATGATCTCCACCGGATCGATGTTCACCGGACAAGCCTGTGTGCAAGCGTTGCAAGTGGTACAAGCCCACAATTCCTCTTCGCTGACTCTTGAGTGCAAGCTCTTGCCATCGTCCTCCCACTTTCCCTTCGCGTCGATCACCTTGCCCACTTCCGCCACACGATCACGCGTGTCCATCATGATCTTGCGCGGACTGAGCAATTTGCCCGTGAGGTTCGCCGGGCATTCGCTCGTGCAACGGCCACACTCGGTGCAGCTATACGCATCCATCAAGCTCTTCCAACTCAGGTCGAAGACATCCTTGGCGCCGAAGCGCTCGGTCATCTCCATACCCGCAACGGTGCGCGCAACAGGAACCGGGGGTTGAACGGAAGGATCCAGCATGCTCCTCACTTCACCGGTGATGCGCGGCATGTTCGTCATTTCAGTCTTCGGCGCGAGCTTGCTGTACCACACATTCGGGAAGGCGAGCAGGATGTGCAAGTGCTTGCTCACCACGAGGTAGTTGAGGAAGGCGAGTATGCCGATGATGTGGAACCACCAAGCCGCCCGTTCCAGAGTGATCAGCGAAGCGGTGGACCAGTTGTCCAATGCGATCGCGATCGCATCACTTACCGGGAATGCACCGGCCGTGACATAGTGGCCTTCACCACGCCATGCCAAGAGTTGATCCGCGCCATTCATAAGAAGGAAGGCCGTCATCAACGCTATTTCAGTAACGAGGATCAGGTTGGCATCGGTCTTCGGCCACCCGTCGAGTTCCTTCATCACGAGGCGCTTCACCTTGATGATGTTCCGGCGCACGAGGAAGATGGTGCAGGCCACCCACACGCCGAGCGCAAGCCATTCGAAGCTGCCGATGAGGAAGTCGTACAGGCCACCCATGAAGCTGAGGACGCGGTGCGTTCCGAAGAGTCCATCAATGAGGATCTCCAGCACTTCGATGTTGATGATGACGAAGCCCGCGTACACGATCACGTGCAGGATGCCAGCGACAGGGCGCACCACCATCTTGCTCTGGCCGAGGGCCACACGCGTCATCAACGCCCAACGTTCGCCTTTGCGATCCGTGCGGTCGACGTCCTTGCCGAGCTTGATGTTGCGTGTGATCCTAAGGATGTTCCGCGAAAAGAGCACGGTGGCCCCCACCAGCAACAGCGCGAAGAGGATCCGTTCCATCATGGCTTCTTCATGGCATCCTTGATGCGCTGCACATCGCTGTCACTCAGCTTCGGCAGGCGATCCTTTTTCCCGAATAGACTGAAGTAACGGTTCGGGTTCAGCCGCAGATCCTCCAACAGTAGATCCAGTTCAGCGGTGGCAGCATTCAGGTTCAGGTAAAGGCTGTCGTTCTTCATCAGCTTGCCCATGGTACCCTCCCCGTTGTTGACCCCCGCAGTGATCTTGCGCAGTTCGGTGCTGGTCTGCGCCATTTCGTCGAGGATCTGTTTGAAGCGGCCGCGCGCCAACTCCGCACTGAGCGTATCGAGGTTGTGGAAGGTGCGATCCAGTTCATCGCTGTTGGATGCGAGTGTGCCGCTCACCTTTTCCAAGTTGCCCATTGTGGCACTGAGCGATGTACTCTGCGTCGCCACGAGCTGGTCCAGCCGGAGAGCCGTGGTGCTCAAGATCTCCAACGCCTTCCGGATGTTGCTGAAGCTGGTGTCGATGTCGCCGATCGTTTGCGGGTTGATCAGTTGCTGCATGGAACTGAGCAGGCTGTCCACATTGGCGAGTATGGACTCGGCCTTCGCTTTCAGTGGGTCGATCTGTTCGCTCACCGCGTCCGAGAGACTGAGTTGGGTGTTGCCTTGAAGCGTATCCCCGGGATGCGCACTGTGCAGTTTGTCATCGCCAAGGACGATGCGCAACGCTCTGGAGAACAGGTCGGCGCTGTAGATCTCCACTTTGCTATCCCGTGGCAACGGCAGCTTACGCTCGTTCAACTGGAAGCTGATGGCGATAAGGCCGGAGCCATCCGGCAACATTTCCGTACCGATCACCTGGCCTACCTTCAATCCGTTGAAGAACACCGGACTCGCGCTGGTGACCCCGGAAACATCCCGGTAGACGACATGGTACACATTGCTCTTCTGCAAGAGGTCCAGACCCTTGAGGAAGTTCATCCCGAAGATCAGCAGCACGATGCCGCCGAGCACCACGGCTGCAATGCTGTACTCCCGTTTGATCTTCATGGGTGCGCTGAACGGCTATCGGCCACGGGCCAAATTAACCGCTTCCTGTAGATCGATGCGTTCACCATTCCGGAAGGCCACGATGAACGCACCGTCGAATCCCTTCTCGCGGCATTGCTTCTGGATCACCCGTGCCTCATCCAAGGTGGGTTCGCTTCCCACTGTGTACTTGTACAGTCCCTGGCCTTGGTGCTCCTCCACGCCCTCCATGCCGTTGAAGTTCTTCGGCTTCACGTCGATGCGCTTGGTGCTGGTCGCGATCTGCACCTTGAAGCGAACCGCGTCCTTCGGCAATGTGCCGATGCCCGTGCGGGATGCCACCAGTGTGCTATCCGGCTTTGCCTCATTCGTCGGCGTGGCCATGCCGCCTTCCACTTCCGAACGATATTCCTTGAAGGCGCGGTAGATGGCGCTGGCCATATAGTCCTGCCCGTCTTCGCTTTGGAGGTAGTCCTCCTCGGTCACGTTGGTGAGGAAGCCCAATTCCACAAGTACCGCTGGCATGGTGGTGTAGCTGATCACCAGGAAGCCCGCCTGTTTCACGCCACGGTCCGGCCGCCCCACACGATCCTTGAACTGTTTCTGGATGAGGTCACTCAACCTCAGGCTTTGGCCGAGGTGGACATTCTGACGAAGGCTGAGCGCGATCTGGCTCTCGGGATCCTTCGGATCATAACCATCGTACTTCAACTCATGGCCCTCTTCCATCAGGATCGCCGCGTTCTCCTTCTGCGCCACGCGCATGTTCGCCTCGGTCTTGTGCAAGCCCATCACGTAGGTCTCGCAGCCGTTCGGGTCATGACTGTCGTTCGCATTGCAGTGGATGCTGATGAACACATCGGCCTTCGCGCGATTGGCGATCTGGGTGCGTTCCATCAACTCCACGAAGCGATCATCCTCACGGGTGTAGATCACCCTCACATCGGGGAAGTTCTCGTTGATGTACTTCCCGACAAGGCGTGCCACATTGAGTGAAACAGCCTTCTCCGTGGTCTTGTAACGCCCGGTACCCAGATTGCCCGGATCCTTTCCTCCGTGTCCCGCATCCAGCACCACGGTCCTGATCAGGTAGGGATCGCGTCCTTGTGCGAAGGCACCTCCAATGATCACAACAGATGCGATGAAGCAAAGGAGGATACGATACAAGCCAAGTTGGCGTTCCATGGTGCGCGAAGGGCGATGCGTACTTTTCGGCCTGCTTTTCCGTGAGGAATATGGAGCAATGACGGTAGCGCGACGCATCCGGCCCTCGTGGCGCGAAACTAGGGGCCGCTCCTGCGCAGGGAGGTCGATCTGCGTTCCAGTTTTCATCACGTTCATGTTGATGTGTGTAGCGTCCGGCCTGCACGCGCAGAAGTTGGAGGAGGAGGTCCGTTATCAGGCCCGCGACAGTATCCGTTACGACCTGGACGGGCAAACCGTGTACCTCTTCGGTGCCGCCTCGGTGCATTACCAGGATATCCAGCTCAGCGCGGACCGGATCGCGTTCAACTTCAAGAACGAGGAAGCACAGGCCTTTGGTGCGTTGGACAGCACGGGGAAAATTGGCGGCAAACCCAGTTTCACACAGGGCGGGCACACCATCGATGCGGACAGCATCCGGTACAGTTTCCGCACGAATCAGGGGTTGATCCGCGAGGTGCGCACACAGGAACAGGAAGCATGGGTGCATGCCAGCCTGAGCAAACGACTGGCGAACGGTGAGGTACACAGCCTTGGCGGCAAGCTCACCACCTGCGATCGTCCGAACCCGCACTACCACTTCCAGGTAGGCCGCATGATGGTGATCCCCGACGACAAGATCATCACCGGGCCGGCGTACTTGAAGGTGCGCAAGGTGCCCCTGCCGCTCGCCGTTCCCTTTGGGTTCTTTCCCAACAAGAAAGGTGGAAGTAGCGGGGTGCTCATTCCGGTCTGGGGCGTGAATCAATCCTTGGGCTACTACCTGTTGAACGGCGGTTGGTATCAGCCCTTGGGCGAGAAGGTGGACCTGCAACTCACCGGCGACATCTACAGCCGGGGCAGTTGGGCATTGAAGGGCTACGCGCGTTACCGTTCACGGTACCGGTACAACGGTGGCCTACAAGTGAGCCACAGCACCTTGTTGAACAGTGATCCGGAGTTCCCGGATTTCAGCCGCACACGGAACTTCTTCATTAACTGGAACCACACCGTGGATCCACGCGCCAGCCTCACGGATCGCTTCAGCGCGAGTGTGAACGTGGGCACGAGCAGGAACTACACGAACAACTTCAACAGCAGCGTCAGCGACTACCTGAGCAATACGTTCCAGAGCAACATCTCATGGACGCACTTGTGGCCGGGCAAGCCCTACACGCTCAGTGTGAATGCGCTGCACAGGCAGAACACCATCAACCGCACCTTCGACATCACACTGCCTGCGATCACCTTCAACGTTCAGCGGATCCTGCCGATCCAGATGCTGCGTCCAGCGGGGTCGGCAAGCCGGTGGTACGACCAACTCGCCGTGAACTGGACCACCAACTTCGACAACCGTCTCAGCACCACCGAAGAGCACCTGTATTTGGAGAACGTCCCTGCCTTGGCAGGGCAAGCGCGCAACGGTCTTCGCCATACCGCCGCGTTGACCACCACGCTGAAGAACCGCTTCTTCAGCGTGAACCCGGAGTTCCGTTTTACGGACCGCATGTACTTCGATCAACTGCGCAAACGCGTGATCAGCGATACGGACACCATGTACACCATCACGGACACGATCCAGAAGTTCGCCGCACCGCCCGAATACAGCATGGGCGTGACGTTCACGAGCAAGTTGTACGGCATGTATTCCTTCCGCGGGAACGGGCTGAAGGCGATCCGGCACACCATCACCCCCACCGCCGGGCTCAGCTACCGACCGGACAACAGCACGCGCATCGAAGGTCCTTTCGGCGTGAATGGTGCACTCTCCACGTATTCGCCTTACCAGATCGGGATCTACGGCGAACCCAGCACGGGTGAGAGCGGATCGCTGAACCTCGGACTGATCCAGAACGTGGAAGCGAAAGTGCGCGACCGCAAGGCTCCAGCGGACAGCACAGGTCGATCCGAAGAGATCACGTACAAGAAGATCAAGCTGATCGACTTCCTCGGCATCAACACGAGCTACGACCTCTTGAAGGACAGCGTGCAGTGGTCGCCGATCAGTATCGCAGCACGGACGGCACTCTTCAACACGATCAACATCAACCTGAATAGTACGTGGGACCCTTACGCGGTGGATGGCCTCGGCCAACGCATCGATCGAAGCGAACGGAGCGTGAGCGGCGCGTTGGCGCGGATGCTGTACACCAACGTGGCAGCCGGCTTCGACCTGAAGAGCAAGCGATACGGCCAGACGCCAAAGGCCAATACCAATGATCAGGAAGTGGTACAGGACAGCGATCCCGGCAAAGGTGCTCGGGTGAATTTCAGTCTGCCGTGGCGACTCGGCGTGAACTACAGTTATGATCTCAGTCGCGCCTACTCCGGGGGTACCAGCACGGATACCGAGCGACAGAGTGTGCTCTTCAACGGCGACGTGACCGTGATGAAATACTGGAAGCTGGGTTGGAGCAGCGGCTACGACATCGTGGCCAAGGAATTCACGCCCACCTCACTGAACCTCTATTGGGACCTGCACTGCTGGGAGTTCAATTTCAACATCATCCCCATCGGGGTAAGGAAGAGCTTCATGTTCCGGATCAACGTGAAGGCGAGTTTGCTCCGCGACATGAAATTCGAGCAACGTCGGCCGTACGGGAACCAGAACAACTTGCTGTACTGAAGGTGTTCGCGCTCAGGAAAGGTGCGAGCACGGCCAAGGCTTCGCTTCCGCCGCTGCTTACTTGAATCTTCGTATCGGAAGATCGAAGTCGGAATGCTTCGAATGGACCATCACCACGGTACGGTCCTTCTCGTCCCCGGCATGGTCTTCCGGGTTTCGTGCTGCGATTCCGGGCGGCGGCGCTCAGCCCAACACCTCCTTCACCTTCGCACCGATCGTCGCCGGGCTGTCCACCACGTGGATGCCGCAAGCACGCATCACTTTCTTCTTGGCGGCAGCGCTCTCATCGGCACCGGATACGATGGCACCCGCATGGCCCATGGTGCGACCCACAGGCGCCGTCTCGCCAGCGATGAAGCCGATCACGGGCTTCTTGCAGTTGGCCTTGATCCATTCCGCCGCGCGGATCTCCAGATCACCGCCGATCTCGCCGATCATCACGATCGCTTTCGTCTCGGGATCGTTCGCGAAGAGTTGAATGGCTTCGAGCGTGGTGGTGCCGATGATGGGATCGCCACCGATGCCGATCGCCGTGGTAATGCCGAGCCCGGCCTTCACCACTTGATCCGCTGCTTCGTAAGTGAGCGTGCCGCTCTTGCTCACGATGCCCACGCTTCCCTTCTTGAATACAAAGCCGGGCATGATCCCCACTTTGCATTCATCCGCAGTGATCACACCCGGACAGTTGGGGCCGATGAGCCTACAATCCTTACCACGCAGGTATTCGCGCGCGGTGACCATGTCCTTCACGGGAATTCCTTCTGTGATGCAGACGATCACCTTGATACCGGCATCGGCCGCTTCCATGATCGCATCGGCCGCGAAAGCCGGTGGAACGAAAATGATGCTCACATCAGCGCTCGTTGCCTTCACCGCATCGGTCATGGTCTCGAACACGGGACGATCCAGGTGCGTCTGTCCGCCCTTGCCGGGTGTAACGCCGCCCACCACGTTGGTGCCGTACTCCATCATCTGCGTGGCGTGGAAGCTGCCTTCACTTCCGGTGAACCCTTGCACAAGGATCCTGCTGTTCTTGTTGACGAGTACGCTCATGGTGGTCGTTGTTCGATGTTCGTTGTTCGGGTTGAACGTCGCGCCGATCAACGATCAACCAGCAACGAACAACCTTTCAGGGCGGCGAAACTAATCAGCACTTGACGGAGCGACCTCCAACGGCGTGTAGTTGGTGCGCAGGTAGTTGAAGATGAGCCACAAGGTGCCGAGCATGATAGTGCCGCCGACCACGAAGGGCAGGGACTGACCCATCACATACAACGGTCCGGCCATCACCGGCCCCACCACGCGCCCGAGCGATCCGAAGCCCTGGTTCTGGCCCATGACAGCTCCTTGTTCCTTGGCGTCCGCCTTGCGGCTGAGGATGGACACCAAGCTGGGATTCAAACACGCGTTGCCCATGGAGAGCAGGATCATCGGCACCAAACTCATCAGCACGAAGGCGAGGCTGAGATCGAGCGGGATCATCCGCCCCGCAGCATCGTAGGCCACGTTCGCACGGTCACCCACAGGCACGAAGGGCATCGCGGCGAGGCCGAGCCCCACCATCACGCAGCCACGAACAAGCATGCGCCGCTCGCCCCAAAGCCGGTTGAAAACATGCACCAGCGCCCCTTGGGAGAATGCCGAAAGCAAGCCGACCGCTGAGAACATCAAGCCGGTCTGGTCCACGGTGAGGTGATAGCGCTGCATCCAGAGGAAGGTGATGCTCACGTTCATCATGCTGAAGGCGGTGATGTACACGAAGCCGATGAGGAAGAGGTCGCGGAAGCGCAGATCCCGGAGCGACTTGAAGGTGCTGGAGAAAGGTTTGAAGTTGATGGCCCGTGTGGTATCCGGGGAAGTGTTGGATTCCGGCAGGACGAAGGCCACGCCGAGGAGATTCAACAAACAAAGGCCTACGGCGAAGTAGCCCACGGACCCGATCCCGCCGAAGTGATGGAAGATGTAGCCACCTATGGCCGGACCGACCGCGAAGGACATCCCGAACGACGCACCCACGATGAGTCCGATGCGTTTCGCGCGATCCTTCGGCGGTGTGATGTCACTGATGTAGGCCTGTGCAGCGGCGATGTTGCCGGAGCCGATGCCGGTGAGGAAGCGTGAGAGGAAGAGCAGGAATATCGTGGTCGCATGCGCGAATACCACATACGAGAGCAAGCTGATGAGGATGGAGACCATGATCACCGGACGCCGACCGTAGCGATCGCTCACCGAACCCCAGATCGGCGAGCACATGAAGACCATGATGGAGAAGAGCGCGGCGGAAAGCATCACCACCGCATCGCTGGCACCGATGGCTCCGGCGAAGTAGGGCACCACTGGAATGAACAGCGTAAAGCCGATCAGGTCGATGAAGATGGTGAACCAGAGAATGAGCAGCCGACGATCCATGGGCGGCGAATCTAGGCGCGCTCAGGAAGCCACGGGTGTGTGCGGCTCGGTCACGGTGGTGGTGCGCACGTACGGGCGGATGATCAAGCGGATGGTGTTCTTCCAGCTCATGTACTTCCACGCCCAGTTGAAGAGCACAGCAAAACGGTTCCGGAAGCCGACCAAACTCATCAGGTGGATGAAGATCCAACCGGACCATGCGATGGGACCGCCTAGATGGAAGGTGCCCACATCCAGCACCGCTTTGTAGCGTCCGATGGTGGCCATGCTTCCTCCGTCCTTGTACCGGAATGGCACGCGTTCACCGGGCCTGCGCAGAAGATTGCGCACCAGCTGTTTCGCTTGTTGTTTCGCCGCAGGCGCCACTTGCGGATGTCCATTCGGCCAGGCCGTGTCGCTGGTCATCAGTGCCACGTCGCCCACGGCGTACACGTTCGCGGTTCCGATCACCTTGTTGAACCCATCCACGTTGTACCGGTTCGCTTGTGGATGGAAGAACTCCTCCAGCCCCGGGAAACAGACGCCGCGCACACCAGCAGCCCAGATCACGGTGTTCGTTTCCATGGTGCTTCCATCCATGAAGGTCACGCGATCGCCATCCATCCCGGTCACACGTACACCGAAGTTCACATGCACCCCCATGTCTTGCAGGTACGTCAGGGCTTTCGCACTGCTCTTCTCCGAGAACGATCTCAACAGCCGGTCACCGCTGTCGATCAGGTGGATCATCATCTTGTCGCTGTCCAGCTCACGGTATTCGTGCTTCAATACGGTGGTGCGGATCTCGGCCATCGCACCCGCCAGTTCCACGCCGGTCGGGCCGCCACCCACGATCACGAAATTCAGCCGACGGCGCTGGCCTTCCTCATCATTCAACTTCAGCGCGGCCTCGAAGTCCTGTAGGAAGTCGCTTCGGATATCCAGCGCCTGGCTGATGGTCTTCAGCTGCATCGCCTGCTCCTCCACCTCGCTATTGCCGAAGAAGTTGGTGGTCGTACCCGTGGCGATGATCAAGTGATCGTACTTCACCTCGCCATCATCGGTCACCACCACGTTATCCGCAGGACGCACCGAGTTCACGCACGTCATGCGGAAGGTGATGTTCGGCACCGGGGCGATGGTGCGGCGGAAGGGATGGGCGATGCTGTCCGCACTGAGGCTTGCCGTGGCCACTTGGTAGAGCAGCGGCTGGAAGCAGTGGTGGTTCTGTTTATCGAGGAGCAGGACCTTGTATGGCTTGCCCGCTAGTCCCCGCACAACCTCCAATCCCGCGAAGCCGCCGCCGATGACCACCACCACAGGAAAGGGCAGGTTGTCGTACTCGAATTTCTCTTGATGGGACATGAGGGGTCGCTGCGGGGCCAAAGATCCGGATCTTTGCGCGCCATGTACCAACCGGACACTATCGCTGCGATCTCTTCTCCTGCCGGTGTCGGCGCCATCGCGCTGTTGCGACTCACAGGACCCAAGGCCGTTGCGATCGCACGCCTTGTGGCATCGGCACTTCCGGGCCACCTTACCGAGCGCTACGCCTACTTCAGTCCGTTGGATGACGGTGCTGGCCGCATTGATGAAGGGTTGATCATGATCTTCCACGGGCCGCGCTCTTTCACCGGCGAGGATGTGGTGGAATTCAGCGTACACGCGAGTTCCTATGTGCAACAGCGCTTGTTGGAGGCGCTATTGACCGCAGGTGCCCGAATGGCCCAGCCAGGAGAGTTCACCCAGCGCGCTTTCCTGAACCGCAAGTTGGACCTGAGCCAGGCCGAGGCCGTAGCCGACCTGATCGCCAGCCAGAGCGCGGCACAACACAAACTCGCGCTGGACCAGATGCGCGGTGGCTTCGGCAAGCGCATCGGAGAATTGCGGCAGCAGTTGATCGACTTCGCCGCGCTGATCGAACTGGAACTGGATTTCAGTGAAGAGGATGTGGAGTTCGCCAAACGGCCCGAACTCTTGGCGTTGATCGATGGGATCGTGATACTCTGCACCGAATTGATCGACTCCTTCCGCTACGGCAACGCCGTGCGGCAAGGCGTTCCAGTGGCCATCATCGGGGCGCCGAACAGCGGCAAGAGCACCCTGCTGAACGCCTTGTTGCAGGATGACCGCGCGATCGTGAGCGACGTACCGGGTACCACCCGCGATACCGTGGAGGAGACCATGACCATCGGCGGTGTCCTTTTCCGCTTCATCGACACGGCGGGTATCCGCAAGACCACCGATGTGGTGGAACAGTTGGGTATCGATCGCAGCTACAAAAAGGCGAAAGAGGCGAGCATCGTGGTCCTGCTCGGCGATGCCGCTGTGATGAACGAACAAGCTTTCGCTTTGGACGCCCGATTGCTCCAGGAACGTATCGGTGATGGCCCGGTGGTGATCCCGGTCCTGAACAAGGTGGATGTCGCACCTTCTCCGATCAACCGCACCTTGACCATCAGCGCGAAGACCGGCGCCGGGCTGGATGCATTGAAGAAGCATTTCACCGACCATGTGAACGCCCTCCACGGCACTGCGGACTTAGTGGTCACCAACGCCCGGCATGTGGATGCGCTGACCAGGGCTCGTACATCCTTGCAGCAAGCACGCGCTGCCATCGACGGAGGCCTCGGCGGCGAACTGCTCGCCATCGATCTGCGCCGCGCGCAGGACCAGCTCGGCGAGATCACCGGGCAGATCACCACCGACGATCTGTTGGGCAGCATTTTCGGACGGTTCTGCATCGGGAAGTGATG
>Ga0138256_10001725_pt1 | contig 23571 bp, 15 predicted proteins | sample KNB2016incub_MG_FD_105486 | JGI IMG/M metagenome (GOLD analysis project Ga0138256, IMG submission 105486) | Active sludge microbial communities from wastewater in Klosterneuburg, Austria - KNB2014incub_MG | ecosystem: Engineered > WWTP > Activated sludge > Unclassified | place: Austria... | reverse complement strand
GCCCGCGCCGCAGGCCCGCATGAATGAAGGGGCCTTCGCTTACGCTCCAGCCCCTTCATTCATGCCGTCGCAACGGCCAAACTGTAACTTAAATACTGGACTCTAAAATGGGGGTTGATCAGAGCAGAAAAAATCGCTTATAGAGCTGAACAAAAGTCTGTCCGACGTTACCGATGTTACGGCCTCACTCCAGGAGACCCTCACGGCCAGTGAATCGGTTTATGCGGATGCACAAGCTGCCGCTGCCGAAGAACTCGCGGAACGTGGACCACTTGCCAGCAACGACAACCCGTCCGCCGCGGGGAAGCGTAGAAAAACTGGCACGGCAGGTCCATCACCGGACTTCTTCGGTTAACCGGCTTTCCCGGCTCCCGGCAGCAGAGCTGCTGCCGGGATGCTGGGAATACCGCTTGAAGTTTGTGCAATCCATCAACAAGACAGGTTTGACATGATTGATTCCATTTCCGACATTCTGATCGCCGGCGCGGATTATATTGCCCGCCACCCGCACTTTAAATTTACGGGGCGTGAAAAGCCCTTGCAGAATCTTCAGGAAATTCTCCTGCAGAAAAGCAACAACTGCGTCATCCTCACCGGTGCCAGTGGCGTTGGCATGACCGCCCTGGTGATGGGTCTGCAAACGGAAAAAGATAAACCGGGCACGCCGCCGAAATTGATGAACAAGCCTATCTACTTTCTCGATACGGACAAATTATTCGAGTCTGGCGATACGGCGCTCATCAATAAGAAATTCGCGGATGTGCGTACGCGCATGGCTTCAGTGCCCGGCAGCGTTCTTTACATCGAAAATATGGGCAATTTTATCGACTCATGCAGCAAAATCGGATGCTCCAACCTGATGAACGGCATGCTGGGTGATCTCAAAAAGGGTCGCTACAGCTCAATTCTTGAAACGCCGTACGAAGATCTTGCCAAGGTCATCAAGTACAATTCCGAAATCAAGGCGACCTACACCCTTCATGATCTGAAAGAACCCAAAGGTGCAGAACTCGCCTCTATTGTCGAAGCTTCGGTACCGTCTCTCGTGAAACATCACGGCATTTCGGTGTCAAAGGAAGCCACCGCCATGGCGACTTTCCTCGCAACCAAGCATCGAACCGGCGCGCTGCAGGCGATGCCGGCGGGCATCAATTCGTTGCTCGACCGCGCCCTTTCGTCCTATGCGCTGAAAGCCCATTCCGAGCCCTTCAGGCTCGTCGCGCTCGAGGCGAAGCTTAAGGATGTCAATGCGGCTTTGTCCGGAGCGGTGCCGGAACACCTGCGCGGCGTAAGCCCGGAAGAGTTGCAGACACGGTGGAAATCTTTTGAAGCGGAAATCGCGCAATTCAAAACTGCGTGGGAGAGCCGTCAGAAAGAACTTCAGCTTGCTTTCAATCTCCAGAAGTCCGCTCAGCAGCGCATTGCGAAACTGGAGATCAGGTTGGATTCGTTGCTGCAGGAAGAAAAGAAAGACGGCGTCCAGATCGGCGAGGGGCCGGAAGTCACCAAGACCCGCGACGACATTGAAATCGCGCAGAAAGCCCTCAAGGACGGCAGTGTTGAATTCTATGAAATCACCGCGATCGTCAATAAAGAACTGCAACTTGGCGAAGCGCATGTGCTGGATACGTTTAGCGAAATTACCGGCATTCCCGTCAAGAAGCTGACGCAAAGCGACCGTGACAAGATCATGGGGCTTGAAGATCGACTCAACGGGCGGGTTTTCGATCAGACTCATGCTGTCAAAAAAGTTTTTAACGCCGTCAAAAACGCCGCGGCCGGGCTTTCGGAGGAGGGGAAGCCGCGCGGCTCATTTCTTTTTCTGGGGCCTTCGGGCGTAGGCAAGACGGAATTGGTCAAAGCGGTGTGTGACGATCTGTTCGACGATCCCAACGCTATGGTCCGCATCGACATGTCGGAATACATGGAGAAAAACGCCGGCAACAAGCTCATCGGTCCGCCGCCCGGCTTTGTCGGGTTCGAGGAAGGCGGCGTCCTGACCGAGGCCATGCAGAAAAAACCGATCCGTGTGGTATTGATCGATGAAATCGAGAAGGCGCACCCTGATGTGCTGAATCTTTTCCTGCAGGCAATTGACGATGGCCGCCTGACAGACGGGAAAGGCGTCACGGTAAATTTTGAAGATGTTTATTTCTTCTTCACATCGAATATCGGGCAGAATAATTTTCCTGACCGCAATGTTGATTACCAGGCCGCCGTCGATCAATCGATTATCGAATTGAAAGAGGCCGGCGTGCGTAACGAATTGCTCAACCGTTTCGGCGGCAAGCGCAATATTATCGGCTTCTATCCTCTCGAGCCCGAGACGATGGAAAAAATCGTCCGCCGCGAGCTCGGTAAAGTTAACGCCAAATTGGAAAAATCAAACATGGCGATTGACATTACCGGGGACGATATCGCGCGCATTGGCCGCATGCTTTACAACCCCTCCAACGGCGCGCGGAGCGTACCGGGATTTTTCAACGACGAGGTTCGCCCCCAGGCATCCGATATTATTTTGTCGACGCCCGGCGCCAGCGGCATCCTCGAAATGAAACTCAATGAAGCGAAACGCACGATGGATTTCGTGGCATTGAAGCCCATCGGCGAACGCAAATCCGGCCTGAAGGCTGAAACAAAGCAGGCGGCGCAATTGCATCCTGCTTTTGATACGGCGGCCTCGACACCTGCACCACCATCTCACGGATAAGAAAGGAAATATGACTATGAAATTTGTAGAGAAAAACAACAGCGAAGAAAGCATCTTTGAAGCGGACGAGGCTCTGCGCCGGGCGCGCGAGGCGACAAATCAGAATACGCGCATGAAGGACAAGCTGAAAAAGGATGAAAAACAATCTCTTCCAACCCGCATCAAAAATACCCTGGATAACATAGCAATAATTGCTGAAGCTATCCGCACCACCAAGGCGGGTTTTGGCTGGATCAAGGATAATGTCCTCAATCCGATTTCTGAAATACCCTATATCGGCCCTGTCATAAGTTCACCGATCAAATATACCTATCGCGCCTATTATAATTTTACCCATCCTTACGAAGGGGAAAATTTATGGCAGGCTACAAAAAATTCGGTAAAGAATTTTTTTGCCAGGGACTGGAATGACCTCGCCAACAACTTCCGGGAAGTGAAATCTGAATTCATGCCTGATCTCAGGGTTCGCGGAGAACTAGACCCAAGACGCGCGGGCGTTGCAGCGCTTGTGACGGCATGGGCTTTGGCAGGCATGCTGAATGTTCCGATTGCCGGCGATACATTTAATTATCTTGTAAAAGAGCCGATTGTGGATGGAAGCCGGATGGCGACCACCATTGCTTTCAACGGCGTTGCAGGCGATGGTTTCGGGCTGACCAAAGACACTTTATATTTCGGCGTTCCCACCAAAGAGAGCGGCGACGATATTTATCATGTCAGTGCCAGCACCACCCGCCATGCTGATGAAAGCAACAGTGTTTCATTCGAAGTCCGTGATCGGTTGCTGCATGAAGCTTGGAGCTGGGCCAACGGCAACGGGCCTTTCCGCCCTGATTATGTAGTCGGCCCCATACGTCCGGATTCAAATAAATGCGAAACTGTTTCTTATGGATCGCGGTTCAGGATTGCGCGCTGGGCATCGTTCCGTCCGGATATCCTGAGCGTATCATGCCGGGCCCCCGCAGCAGATATGCATGCCCCGTGATTTTATTTTGAGGGGGGCAGTATGAAAGAATGGTTTAAAAATTTTAAAGAGAATATTCCGGGATGCTGGCAAAAAACCAAAGACCGGTTTTTTGAAGCCAGCGTAATAGCGCAGCATAAATCAGAAATCGTGAGCCAGTTCGCGCTTGAAAGTCTGGCCGGGGCAGGCCGCTTTGGAATCGACGCCGTGAATGGCATGTTTCATGGGATGGATCGCGGCTTCCAGCACCTTGATACAGTTCTTATGGAGGGAAACTACCATTCGGAGCCCCGTTCTTCTCTTGTTCAGCTTCTTAAAACCAGGCGAATGAAGAGGGTGAGGGAGACAATTCCCACCGTCGCCGCAGAAACGATGGTCAATACAACACGCAACGTTGGCACGCGATTTTTATGGCTTGGAATTTTTACGGCCCTGACAACGAATGCGGTGTTGTGGTGCGGTGTCGCGCTGGGCACGGTCGGCTATGGAATCATGGCCTATGAATATCTCCGCGCCAAGAAAACATCCAGGGACATTATAAAAGAAGTCAATTTCGCGGGGCAACTCATCGAGGGAGAGCGGGCAGATTTATGCCGCCTGCATGTCGCGCAAGCGAAGATCATGAATTTAAGCGATCATTTTGAACGGGCCTCACTAAGTTCAACCTGCGAAATTATCAGGGAAATTATGTCCGGCGTCACCGAAGAAGCCAGACGCATCCGCGTTCTGCATCCCGGAAAATATGGGGCTTCCGAAAAAGTCTATGCCTTCTCGGAGCCCAGCATCAAACTTGTCGACGACCGGCCAGGCGTTCCTGTCAGCCAGATATCGCCTGATGACATTAGCATCGATACGCTTATGAAAGCATGGTGTGAAAATGCGGAGCGTGACGCCCTGTTGCGCCTGGAAGTTGCCGATAACTCAAAAAAAGATGCGGAATTGCGTGCTCGCGTCGCGGAAATTGAGCGCGCTCTGGAGCATATAAAGAAAAGCACCGGACCAGAGCCTCTGACGATGCAATAAGGCGTAACGCTATCCACAGCAACAGTGCGCTTGTGCTGCGCATGAAGAAGACTTATTGATAGACTGGCTATTACAGCAAATTTTCTTCGGCGAAAGAAAAATGAAAAGATTTTCCCGCATTCTCGAAATCCTCGCATTTTTCATAATTTTTTCACTAGCCCTCTGGCTATCAAAGCCCGGACCAGAAACCATTTATGAATTTAACGGCGACGACATGCGCTATATCGGCTACGCCGTGTCGATGCATGAGCATGGCGTCTACGGCTACGCGGAAAAAAATATTGTAACGAAGCCGCCGCCGCCGGGTAACGCAAATGCTCCGGTCTATTCGACGCTTATATATGGCACGATGCTTCTGGACAGGGCATTCGCCGACAGTCTTATCTGCATAGCGGAGCAGGGAATAAAAAATCAGTGTCCGCAGAATTTCGAAAGCCTCTTTATATTCCAGGTCGGCATATCGGTTTTGTGCCTCTACCTTATATATGTGCTGGCGTTCCTGTTCAGCGACAAAAAAAGCGTCGGCTGGCTTGCGGCGGTGCTGGCGCTCGCTTCTGGAATTTTCCAGGAATTTTCCTACATGATCATGACGGAGATTCTTATTCTGCCCGCTTTTTGCGCCTTGCTTATATGTTGCCTGCAATTATATCGGCGCAAAGAATGGAGATACGCGGCGTTTATCGGGCTTAGCCTGGCGTTTTTGACTTTAACGCGCCCCTCATACCTCTATTTGTTTTACGCCTTTACATTGTTTTTTGCCATGCTTTCCGCGGTCAAGAGAGATCGTAATTCATTTATAAAAACCGGAATTTTAATCGCTTCTTTCGTCATTGCCGTTCTTCCGTGGACGATGAGGAATAAGGCGCACTTCGATTCCTATGCACTCACCTCCGGCGGTTATGCCGAAACTATTCTGAGCCAGCGCATAAGTTATAACCAGATGAGCTGGAAGGAAGTCGGTGTTGCGATGATCTACTGGCTCCCGGATTTTGGAGATTCCCTTGCGCCTAAACTTTTCCCGGAAGAGCTGTACAAAAAACTCAGCTGGGACGAGGAGTCCTATTACAAACGCTATAGAAAAAACAAGGACGACTTTGCCAAAATTCTGGGCGGCGAAGACAAGGTCGTGGGTTATCTTATCCGTGAGGAAGTTTTAACCCCTAAGCACTTCGCCGTCAGTGTGCCGCTTGCCATCCGTGGCATCTTTATTGCCAAATATTGGGGCTTGCTTGGTTTTATTGCGGCGCTGGCCCTGGGAATCCACACATTCCGCCGCAAGGATTACAGCGTTCTTATTATGGCCGCGCCGCTACTCTTCATGGTGGCCTTCCACGCCGGGCTGTCGGTCAGCATTCCGCGTTATAATCTGCCTTTAATCGCGCTTTATGCCCTTGCTATGGCATGGTATATCCATCTCTATGCTGGCAAAATCCTCACAAAAATCCGCCATAAATAAGCCTTTGCTCTGGGGCGTTTCCCTTGTTATCAGCCTGGGCCTGCTGGCGCTTGTCATCATGCAGGTTGATGTCGGCCAGGCCGCCTCTATGTTCCAAAATATTTCATCGGTTTTGTTGGGCGTGGCGTTTGTGTTTCTGGTTATGGAAGGCATCGCCACCGCTCTTCGTCTCTGGCTGTTCGCCGGAAAAAGACCATGTATGAGCGAAGCGCTTAAAGCCAACGCTTGGTACGTTTTATTGCTCGTGATTTTACCCGCAAGGCTGGGCGAGGTTGCCGCCGTAGTCGTGCTTGAGCGCTATCTCGGTCAAAAATACGGTGCGGCGGCCATGAGCATTATCATGCAACGTCTTTACGACATGATTGTCCTCGGCACTATTTTTCTCATCGCCTTGCTCGGCTTGGGCGATTTCGTCGATAAGACTTTTATGAGCATTGCCTCTCTGGCCTTGATTGGATTTGTACTATTCGTGCTTGTTCGGCTGGAATTTTTCTTGACAATAGCCGCCGTGATTTTCAAAAAGGCACCCAAAAAACTCTACCGCCTGATCCTGCAGGCCCGCCTATACAGCCGTCACGGTTTTAAAATCCGCGACATTCCGCTGGCATTGCTTTTTACTTTTATAAAATGGGTCAGCAACCTCGCCGCGCTGGTGTTTTTATTTATGTCGCTCCATCTGGGGCTTGGAATGTTTGAAAATATCACGGTGGCCGCAGCCTATAATTTCCTCGCTATCATTCCCCTGCAGACAATCGGCGGCATCGGCATCGGCGAAGCCGGCCTCGCTCTTTTGTTCACAGGTACGGGCCTTGACGTTTCCACAGCGGCAAGCGCGAGCCTGATGATCCGCTTTGTGATTTTAATTTTCCCGTTTATTTTTTGGGTCATGGTGATGGGCGGTTTAAATCTGAAGAAAAGGCTCAGCATATGAACAGGCCTATGAAAATCAGCGGCGATAAAGACGTCGATGCGCGGTATGATTATCTGCGCAACCGTCATGGCGCTGCCAAACCTGCGGCCAACGGCTACCGCCTGGACCGCATATTCAGGCGAGATCAGGAAGCCTTGTTCTCCGCCATAGACCAAAATAACGGGCCGTTTCTGGATATCGCCTGCGGATCCGGCCTTATGCTTGCGCCTTTATTGAATAAAGGCCACGATGTATATGGCCTCGATTTTAACGCAGACGCATGCGCGGCCGCGCACCTGAACGGCATAAAAGTCATACGCGGCGACGCCTTTAATATACCGCTGCCCGATAGAACCATTGGCCAGATTGTGAATTGCCAGTTTCTGAATCAGCAGCCCGCTGCGCAAACTGAAAAATTCATCCAGGAATCTGCGCGTGTTTTGAAATCGGGCGGCCAGCTCATCATCCTCTGGCGTCACGCGCGCTCTTTCATTCACGTTTCAGCGCATGCGGTCTTTACGCTTTTGGATAAATTTTCCGGCCAGCCACCGTTTCCGCAATATGTGCATAGCTTTAAAGAAATCGAGTCTTTTGCCACGAAAGCGGGAATGACCGTCCAGAAAAAAGCTGTAACACTGCCATTTCTTGGCTTGCGCATGATTTCCCCAAATGCTCCGGGCGCAAACATCATCGGGGCTTCCCAATTCATCGTGCTGAGAAAATCATGAGCATTTCCGAGCTGGATAGCGGCCACGAAGAAGCCTGGAACGATTTCGTTCAGAATAATCCGAACGGCACATTTTTTCATCTCGCAGGATGGAAAAAAGTGATGGAAGGCGCTTTCGGCTTCAAAACGTTTTATTTAATGGGAAAAAATGGTGGGTCCGTAACGGGCATCCTGCCTCTCGCCCTCGTCAGGCGCCCCCTTTTTGGTCCTGCATTGATCTCTTCGCCGCTTTGCGTTCATGGCGGCGGATTGGGAAACTGTGCCGCGCTCGAAGAAGCCGCCGCAAAAAAAGCACAATCGCTCGGCGTGAAATATCTCGAGTTCCGTGGCCCTGTGTGGGGTACACAAAATATGACTTCAAGTAGCACCTTCTTCAATTTCGAGCGCACGCTTTCAACCAATCACGATGAAAATCTGAAAGCTATCCCGCGCAAGCAGCGTGCTGAGGTGCGCAAGGGCATTGCCGCCGATCTTGAAACAAAAATCGACCAGAATTTTAATCTTTTTTATAAAATCTATGCAACGAGCGTCCGCAATCTCGGCACTCCTGTTTTTCCCAAAAAATACCTTAAAGTTCTTATCGATACTTTCGGTGATGCCGTGGAAATCATGACCGTTTTCCATCAGGGCCAGCCGCTCACCAGCGTTTTCAGCTTCAAACACAAGGACCGGATGATCCCTTATTACGGCGGCGGCCTGCCTGCCGCGCGTGACCACAGCGCCTATCCTTACATGTACTGGAAACTGATGGAGCATTCGGTGGACAACGGTTTCCGGATTTTTGATTTCGGCCGTTCCATGCGGGACAGCGGGGCGTTCGCCTTCAAGAGCAATTTCGGGTTTGAACCGCAACCCCTGCCTTATCATTATCATTTAGTGAAAGCCGAAAGCGTGCCGGATATAAACCCCGACAATCCCCGTAATAAATTCCTGATTTCCACCTGGAAAAAACTGCCTTTGCCGGTTGCCAATATTCTGGGACCAATTTTGTACAAGGCTATAGTGTAGCTGGATCGATAATTTTTAAATCGCTGCCGAAATTCCGGTCACGGAGTGGTGCATCAAATTTAAAATTTTCAGCCAGCCTGCCGAGCTTCTTAAATGTGCTTTTTCTGTTCAGCCACAGCAACATGCTCACAGGCATCGATGCATTCTTGATGCGCCAGTTTTTTTCGTCCGCATCAAAATCATAAGGATGCCAGTACGTCCATGGCGCGGCGCCGTCATCGGCTTTTTTAATTTGCCTGCGAACAATTGGATAAGGCAGATAACGGAAATAAAAACCACCCAGATAAGGCATTAAAAATGGCCCGATCTTGCCGACCGGCGCGGGGATCTCGAGCAAACCGTTGCTCCAGCGAAACGGTGTGTGCGGCGCGCCGGGGATGCCATGCAGGGGGTTGGCCGCAGGCAATACACTTGAAGAGTAAGTAAATCCGAGTTCCTTTAAAATATCCACCGCCCAGATCGTCTGGCGTGTCAGCGAAAAAACCGGCGCCCGGTATCCGCGCACTTCTTCCCCGATAACATCTTCAATCACTTCTTTCGCGCGGCGTGTATCTTCACGAAATTCCGCCGGGCTTTGCCTGTTCAGCGTGATGTGATCGTAGGAATGATGCGCGATTTCATGACCCGCCGCGTGCACCTTGCGGACAGTTTCAGGATCTTTTTTTGCCAGCGACCCAACCGTGAACACCGTGGCTTTGATATTCCACCGATCCAGAAATTCCAGAATTTTTTCTGTCATCTCCGGATAACGCACGGGCAGGGACTCATCAGGCCGATGATCTTCCAGATCCAATGTGAATGTAATTGTCTCGTCCATCACACGTTCGAATATTTCATTTTAAAATACTGCCGGAATACGGAATTGGGCACATAGCGCATCAGTGAATCGCGCAGGATATGGTTTTTTGCGCTCATCGGCACATACCATTTCACAGCGCCGCGCGTTGCCGGCATGATCTCGTTAATAATCGGGCGCATCTCCGCCTCATAGGCTTTAAATGCCGCTTCCGGCGTGTCGTTGGCAATGATGGCATTGCACAGCCTGCAGGCACCCGCAAAAGCCGCCGCCGCGCCGCGCCCGGAAAACAAAGTCAAACAATGCGCCGCATCGCCAACCAGCACACTGCGCCCTTTATGCCACACCGGCATGTAAATCTGGCTCAAAACGTCCATGTAAGGAGGTCCGCCCTCGGGGCAGTACGGCAAAACTTTTTCGATTGTTTCGCCGCTTCCGGCGAAGGCCTGCATAAACGCATTTTGCCGCGCTTCCGGTGGCGGCAAACTCCTCGCATCATTCGCCCAGACAAACACAGCGCCGAGATCGCCATCCAGCGTATTAAATGCCGCCATATAGCGGTTGCGTTCCATGTGGGTCTGAAATTCTTTCTCGAGGCCAAGAATATTTGGCAAACGAAAAGCGGCGCAATGCAGATCAAGATAATTGTGAGTCACATCGCTGTCATCAAATGCAACGTCGCGCACGCCCGAATGCACGCCGTCAGCGCCGATAATGATGTCGAATTCTTCATGCTTGCCGGAAGCGAATGTAACCTGCGAACCATCGATCGCCTTTATCGTATCTCCGAAGCGAATGTCGCACCGTTTCTCCGCGTGTTGGTACAAAACATGCGCCAGATCGCCGCGCATCAGCTGGATAATATCCAGCCCTTCCATCATCTTCCCATAGTCGAGGGCCAGCAGGTTGCGGCCTTTTTTATCATGGTAACTGGACGACATGATGCCGAGATCAAAAGGCTTCAGGTCGGGAATAAGCCCCATTTCCTCCGCGAAAATGTACGATTGATGCGACAGGGCCACGAGATACCCGCCCGTGCGCGAAAGTTTGTTTTTTTCAACGACCGTAACGTCGTAATTGTTATGAGACAGACGGATCGCCGCAGCCAATCCCCCAATACCTGCCCCACTGATGAGAATTTTTTTCATCTGCGCAGCCTACTGGTTTTATGGCGTTTCTTCAATTTAGATTAATCGCTTTCGGCGTTATCTTCTTTAAGATACGGGAGCTTCGAATGATTATTACGAACTTCCTCGATGGCCTTTTCCCATGCGACCAGCCGCTCGGCGCTCGCGGGGTGTGTATCCGTAAGCGATGCCCTTGACCTGTCAGTACCGCCGGGCAATTTTGACAGCACAACCAGGGTATTTTTTGCACGGTCAAGATCATAACCCGCGCGTGCGAGCAAATAGGCCCCGAGCAGATCGGCTTCGCGTTCCTGCTCCTTCGAATAGCTGATTGAGCCCATCTCGGCGCCAAATTCCATCATATCCTGAACGGCTGCAGAGTCCTGCTGTTGATTATAAGAGGTATAATATGGGTTGTTGGCGCTTGACGCACCCACAAGCACAGCGGCGAGAACACCTGTAACAACTGCGCCCGTGGCGATATTTTCCCCTTTTTCTTTATTATGTTGCGCAAGATGATGGCCCATTTCATGTGCGACCACTGCGGCTATTTCATCATCGTTTTCAAGATACTGTAATAACCCGCGGTAAACGGTGATTTTATATTCTTCGCTTGCATAGGCATTAGCCTCATCGCCCCCGTTGTAAGACGTCTGGAAAAGGCAGCTGACATATCCTGCATGGTCACATAAGGGCTGCGCGTTCTCGACGAGGCGATTGTTAATGGACGCAAGCATCTTCTCATATTGAGATTTGCTGCGGTGATGCATCTTGAGCGGGGCGCGGTTTGCATACATATCTTCCTGCATCGCCTGCAGGGCCGCGTCATCCACGGTCGGCAACTGGTAGGCCGATCCCGTGCATCCGGTTAAAACAAGAAGGCACGCAGAAATGATGAATGAGCGCATAAGAAATCCCCCCGGATATATTTTTTTAATTAAAAATATTTACACGTACTGCTTCATAGTCAAGGACAATTGCATCTGAGTGTGCAAAACAACCAGAAGATGTACTCTATAAAAGCGTACTGTTTTTGAAAATGGTGGGCAGTACAGGGATTGAACCTGTGACCCCTAGCGTGTCGAGCTAGTGCTCTACCGCTGAGCTAACTGCCCACTCTGCGGTTGAGCCAGTATCTCTAAAGGGGCGAGGGGGTTATTTCAAGGAAAAATAAAGGGCACCCTCTTAGTATTTACATAAATATAGACAGCGCCCGCTTTTTTCTATACGGCCAATGCGTTCGCATGCATTTCGTCGGCACTATAATTTTTCACCGTAACCAGCAACTGCGATTCAGCCGTGACTTGAACATCCGCCCCATGTTGAACGATCTCAAGATATCCTCCCGCAACTGCGTCATTAACATCCGTGAACCCATTATGTGCGAGGAGGGCAGTAAGATCGAGAGAGTCGCCGCTGCCAAAATCGACAATCGTATCACCGCCATCCAGGATATCTTCATATCTGAATATATCTGCTCCTGCGCCACCGCTCAGCACATCCGCGCCGCGACCCCCAACCAGCAGGTCGTTGCCGGTATCGCCATATAGGAAATCCGCACCGTCATTGCCGTACAGCCTGTCATCGCCATACAAGCCATAAACGCGTCCCTGGCTGCCGTCCGCGACATAAGCTGTATCATCGCTCGCCGATAAACTGGCCGCACCGCTACCGTTCAGATAAACTTTATGCGATGCGCCAACAGCACTCGTATCCAGCCCGCCCAACCCTTTCGAGCCATAAGTAACCGTCACCTCACCTTCATCGGTCGATTGTAAGAAAGTACTGTCGAGAACGAGCTTGGCGCGCAGACCCGCATCACTCACATCGATATTATCAATGCCATCCAGTTTCGCATACAGGCTGCTATTGAAGGTCAAGGATGTCGATTCAAATTTCAGCGTATCAAAACCCGCTTTCAAATCAATCGTGTCGTTCGCCGTCAGCTGCGCGGTATAAGCGCGTATTGTTTCATTAGACGACGTGCCGATAACGGATTCAATTTTCGACGTCAGGCTCGTGATCAACCCGGCAATGATCGGGGGGATCACGATAGGTGGAATGACAGGAGGTAGTTCCGGCACCGCAGGCGGCGGAGCATCCGGCTTTTCCAGGGCCGGAATTAAACCATCCGGAATTTTCGTCAGATCACTATCATTAAAAATGAAATGCGAGGCTGTCAGCGCCGCTTTGCTGACGCCTTCAAGATAAGCAATGGTTTTTCCGCCGACCACGAGATTCACCCCGCCTGAAGCCGAGTTCACCGTCACTTTCGAAAATGATGTCACACCGGAGAACCCGTTCAAAACGATGTAATCACCGCTGCTCGCAGTTTTAAAATCCTTGATCGTATCGACGCCGCCATTGACTTCGAACACGAATTTATCGCGCCCGCCGCCGCCGATCAGCGTGTCATTCTTCAGGCCGCCGATTAAAACATCGGCGCTATCGCCGCCATGCAGCGTGTCCTTGCCGTCATTCCCATCCAGCCATGCGCCGCTGTCCCACCCATGTATGACGTCGTCTTTGGACCCTGCGCTGGCAACACCAAATAGAACAGTATTTTTGGACAGATCAGTTGTGGGGTGCATGCTGCCGCCGGGACTGACAATGCGCCAGACCGTGTCGCCCAGCCTGTAAATATCGCTATCCACCGTGACGACGTTATTATAGTCGGGCCCGCCGTGAAAATTGATGTCACGGTTGGTCGACGTAATATGCACTTTGTTTCCCACCTCCGTATTCCAGCTCGAAAACACGAATGCATGACGCACATTCTGAATATCCAGATTCTCAAAGACGCCGTAATAGGTTTCGGCAACCTGGATGCCGTAACCGTTGCCGTCATCGCCTTTATTGTGTGCGCCGTCAATTTTAACGCTATCGACTTTCGGCGTTAAGCTCGTGCGAAACTCGATACTATGTGATGGTGCATTCGTGACATTCACATTTTTAATTATCGCGTCCTGCGTCTTGTCCATGTATATGGCGATTGTCCCGGCATCGCGTGGCCGTGCATTGCTCATATCGTCCGCGTCAGGTGTCCCCAGATTGTAAGTCAGGCTGAAATCCGAGAGCGTTACCTTATCCACCGTCTTGATAACTTCTACAGTCGAGAGCGAAGCGCTTATCGCATGCGTCACGGGTGTTTTCAGTGTGACGGTATTACCGCTGATAGATTTAATCTCGACAAGTGTCTCATTGATCGGAAATTTTCCCGCATCACTCGACGAAATATTGTCGTACCCGTTTGCATCCAGCCAGCTTGAAGTGTTTTTCTGCTGAATATGCAGGACGTCTCCAACTTTTAATCCTGATACGCTCTTTAATGTCACAGTCGAGCTTCCCGCGCTGGCATTGCTGCTCAGTATGCCGGAATAAGATGAGTAGGATCCTTTCACGTGAATCCCGTCACCCGCATCACCCGGAAAATCGAAAACGAGTTTTGTATTGGTTTTTCCTTCGCCTTTAACCGTGATGTCGTTGCGCGTGATTTCCAATGTATCCGTAATCGTATGCGTGCCGCGCTCAAAAACTATCGTTGACCCTGACGTGGCCTGGGCGATTACGCTTTTGATGGATGTCGTGGATGTGCCAGTGGAAATGGCATAGGTAAGGGTTTGGGCGTCATAGCTGACGCCGACAGGAAGGGCCATGTTTTTACCTCTGATTGTCTGTTTATCTGCTTGGGATTAATTTCCCACCGATTTGGACTTACATTTTTTTTGGTACCAAATATCTGGTTTCTTTAATTTTGGTTCCCGAACAGTAAAAAAATATTTAATTGAAAACCAGAATAAGTTCAAAAAACTTGTCATCCGTGTGGATGGAAATCAATTTTCAGTCTGAATTCAGTCCGTTACAGAAAGTACGATTTTTTCAAATATCTTTTTCCGATTTTTTCTAATGGGAACATGTTCTTAATTAAGCATGTAAAAAATTTTCAAACGGGCAGATTCATTTTTGAAGGCCAGGCAGGATGAAGATAATCCTATAAAAATTGTCTCAAATGGAACTTAGTTTGGGGCGCATCCATTGATATTACGCCTCATCGGAGTAATCCCTATGCCTATAGTGAACAAGCCCGCCTGGTGGTCTGGCTTTACGACTTTCTACGGATTTGCAGACACACCCGGCACGACCATTGATTCCGCGCAGATGCTTAACCGGCTCAATCTGCATCTTTACCCTGCGCCCTCGCAATACAGCACGCATCTCAAAAATACGCAGGGCAGCGCACCGTCCACGACAAAACTTGATTTTATCGTTCTTGCCGCCGCGCATGATTTTATATCGGCGCAGGGCGGCGCTGATTACGTCTCTGGGGGAGCGGGCGATGATGTTGTTTATGGCGATGCAGGCAACGATATTCTGCGCGGCGGCGCGGGCAACGATCTGATCGTCGGCAGCAATGAAAGTGACCCGGCCACCGACCGCGACACGGTCAGTTATAGCGACGCTACATCTGGCGTCACAATGTTTCTTAATAGCAAAACGACGCATGTCACTGCTGACGGGTATGGCTCCTACGATATGTTGATCGGGATTGAAAACGTCATCGGTACGGATTTCGCCGACCGCATCGACGGGCAGGATAATGTTAACAATACGATTATAGGCGGCCTCGGCGCTGATCGATTGTATGGTGGAGGCGGCAACGATCACCTCATGGGCGGCGTCGGCGACGACCGCCTCTATGGCGAAGCGGGGGCGGACATCATTAATTCCGGTTTGGGGCGTGACAACATCTATCTCGGCATTGATACTGACGTTGATAAAATCATTATCGACGCCACGATTTTGGGAAATATCGCGAATAACCGTGACAATATATACGAATTCACCGCGAGCGATAAAATCGACATAAGCGCCTTGTTGCAGGAAGTCGGTTATGCGGGTGCCAACCCCATCACCGACGGTTATATAAAACTCGGCATTATCAACGGTGATGATTTAAGAATTCAGTTCGATCCCGACGGCTCCGGCAGCGCCGCCGCGCAGCATCTTGCCACTCTTATCGATACACCGCTTGCGAATTTCACAATCAATAATCTCATCATCAATTCGCCCTCTATTTTATACGCCGCCATTCTCGGCCAGTCGAATGCCAAAGGACTCAGCACAGGCGGCACCGACGGTGAATCCGGCGCGAGCCGTCTGCGAGACGGGCTTCTGGCTACAACTGATTACGATGAAGTCATTACGCTTCAGCGCGACGGCGGCACGCCGATTGATATCGCCGTAGGCGGCACGACGGTCGATGGCAACCGCAACACCAGTTACAAACCAGATCAAATCTGGTGGTATCCCGATCAAAATCGCCCCGGAGAAGTCCTGCTTCGCGCCGTCGACATCATGGCCACACAAATAGCCGACCTTCGCGCGCGCGGCGTGGTTACACCTGTTGTGGTCTGGGGGCAGGGCGAGGCTGAAACGCGGCTTCTGGGCAAGGCACCGAATTTTCAGGCCAATGTCGATCGCTACATAGATGCTACCTATGACGTGTTCGATTACATCAAGGCCCGCCTTGGCGACGACATCCAGTTCTATATCATGGAAACCGGGCGCTATAACGTCGATGCCGCGCGCGTGGCAGGCGAAAGCGAAGCGGAAATCGCGCTCGTTTTGCGCGGGCTCGATCTTTTGCACACCGCACAGGAAGACATGGCGCTGGAACGCGCCGATATCCATCTTGCTGCGAATTACAGTGACCTTCGAATGTTGCACGACAGCGACCCCGTCACGTTTCCCACCGATGTCTGGCACATGGATTACGACGACCGTGAAATTATGGGCGACCGTCTCGCGGGATTCATCTCAGCTGATTTTGGTACCAACCACGTGATCACTAACCCCGGTCCTTATCCCGTGCGTGCGCTGGCTGACCTGACAATTCATCCCGCCTCGAACAATGGGCCGAGCGTTATAAACGGAACAACCGGCGACGACCGTCTCACCGGCCTTGGCATAGGCAGCGAAATTCATGGCATGACAGACGTCGATAAAATCATCGCAATCGGCGGCGTGAATATTCTGGAAGGCGGGCAGGGCAAAGACAGCATAACCGCGGCGTCCGGCCGTGACACAATTGTTTTCGGCGCAGATTTGCTGCCCGATGTCTCGCTTCATGCCGATTTTATAAATAAATTTCAGGCCGGTGAAGGCGGCGACCGCGTCGATATCAGTGGCCTTCTTACGGGCATAGGCTACACAGGCGACGACCCGATTGCCGATGGCTATTTCAAGCTCGTCGCCGATGGCACCCGCACGAAATTATACTTCGACGCGAACGGCCCCGGTGGCTCCGGCCCAAAATATCTCGCAACGCTCGCCGATGTTGATATCGCCAGCTTCTCTGTCGAACATAACCTGATCATTCACCTTGAAACCGCACCACCACTCATCAGCGGCCTCGACATCGACGGCACATCCTCGCCGGACCTTATAATAGGAACACTCGGCAATGATAAAATCGAAGCACTGGATGGAAACGACATGATCGTGGCGGGCGCGGGCACCGACACGCTCTATGGCGGTGGTGGTTCCGACTCCTTCATTTTCGACAAAAGCGTCTGGGACGAAGTTTTTGCGCCGCCCGTCGCCGCGGCCGGTCTCGAATATGCCGATGTCATAGAAGACTTCATCACAGGCCCCGGCGGCGATATCCTCAACATCGATATCCTGCTCGAGCTCGCCGGCTATGGCGGCAGCAATCCTGTCCTCGACGGTTATGTCGGCATCGCCGATGATGGCAACGGCAATGCCGTCTTCTCGTTCGATTCTGATGGCGGCGGCATAGCTCCCGCCGTTGCGCTTGCCCTGCTTAAAAATGTCGACGCCGCGACGTTCAGCTTCGATGACAATCTAAGCCCGCCCTCCGGCTCGCCTGCAATTGTTTAATCAGTAAATCCTTGATAAACGCTAATAAAATTACCCTTGGCCGCCGCCAGTCATTAACTATTAACCGCTTAAAAACCCTGCCGTTTTTCTTGGCACGATTTTCCAAAACCCTGTATAGTCGATTCCAACCACATATATATAAAAGTAACTAGACCGGGGATCACCTTTCCATGGCATTTAAAAAGACAACTGAAGGCCGCGTGTTTTTTCAGGGCTCCGGTAATGGCAGTTCTGCGAATGATGGACGCAACACAGCGAAATCCGCCGCACCGCGCCAGCCCGTCGATACGCGCCCGGAACCCGGCTCTGCCCATCAAGGTCCCACGCAGCTCCAGATCCTCGCGCTTCTCCGCTCGCTGAATGAAAAACTGAAAGCCACGCAGGTCGAGCGCAACTCCATGCGCAGCGAACTCGAAAACTATCGCCAGGCCATGGATAATCTTCAGACGAAAGCCAATCGCGGCGAACGCGCCGAGCAGATGGCGAAAGAAACGATGAAAGAGCTGGAGGAGACGCGCAAGCTTCTCCTCGATCTCGAGGAACGCCAGTCCGGCATCGAAAAAGAAGGCAAGGCGAATTCCGAAAAAATCCGCGCTGGCGCCGGAACCTACCATAACCTTGCAAAACGCTTGCAGACTTCCGAGCAGAAGCAGGAAGAAATCGTCCGCAAGGTCGAGGAAGCAACCGCGCAGCAATCAAAAATCATGCGCCAGATCGAAAAGGCCATCGAGGACCGCACGCGCTTCATGCGCAAGATCGAGCGCATTGAGGAAACAGTTGTACAGACGCGTGACGCGCTGAATGCCAAGGCCATGGTCCTGCTCACCGGTCAGAACGTTGCAGGCTCCGTATCCGCTGATATCGATGACGTATTCAAGGCGCAGGAACCCGGCATTCCCACCGCTATTCCCGATGCGGACTATCAACCCGGATCGTGGAGCAATGCGCGCGGCCTTCAGGCTGCCGCCATTCTGCTTCTGGTCGTCGGCGGTATTCTGGCAGGCTGGGCCGTCAGTGAAATCCGCCAGCCTATAGGTAGCGCGGATGAATTCCAGGTCGCAGAAACAACGCCGCCAGTTGCCGCAGAAGAAACCAATTTAACCGAACAGGCCGACACCATCGTCGATAAATGGCGCGTCAGTGAAGACACCAGCGCTTTCTCAGGCACTGAACAAACGGAAACCTCGCCTGCCGCTATTACGGAACCTGATCCATCCGATGATATCGGCATCGACATCACCGACCAGATAACGCTGCAGAAGATGCTCGAGGAAGATCCTGACGCGTTGGCTGCCGAACTCAACAAGCTCGAGCCGTCAGACATCGCAGCTGAACCGGCAGCCGTGCCGCAGGAACCTGCTGCCGCGCCTGTCACGGAAGAAATTAAAACCGCCAGCCTTCCCCCGGCTGAGGAAACCGCGCCGGTTGCTGAAACTGTAACGCCTGAGGCTGTAACACCCGAAGCCGTGCCTGCCGCCCCGGTCTATAAAAAATCGGATGTCGATGTACGCTCGCTCATCAGCCCGGATTCAAATCTTCCTGAATCGGTCAAAAGAATAGAGGAACGCGCTTTCGATGGCATGCCCGAAGCTCAGCATGACCTCGCCGCCATCTACACCGCCGGTCACGGCAACGTGAAACAGAATTACGAACGCGCGTTGTTCTGGTTTGAACAGGCCGCCAATGCGGGTGTGTCGAATGCCGCTTACAATCTCGGCGTTCTGAATCACCAGGGCCTTGGCGCCGCGCCTGATCTCAAAAAGGCGATTGACTGGTACACACGCGCCGCCGATCTCGGCCACCCCGAAGCGCAATATAATCTCGGCATCGCCTATATAGAAGGCGTCGGCGTTTCCTATGACCCGTTTAAAGCCAACGCTTACTTCGAAAAAGCCGCCGCGCAGGGCATCATGGAAGCCGCCTACAATCTCGGCCTGATCTACGAGAACGGCCTGCTCGGCAAGCCGCAGCCTGAGGAGGCGCTGGTCTGGTACAAAACCGCCGCCGACAAGGGCAGCCCCGAAGCAAAGGCCGCGCTCGAGCAACTCGCCAAAACGCTCAATATCGGCGTCGATGAAATCAACAAGATGGTCGACGATGTAAGGCAGGGCAGGGAAGCCACGTCTCCTCCAACTTCGGTCGCACCCGCGCCGCGTGAGGAAACCCGCAGCGATGTCGCGCCACCACCACCCGCCAATGACCGCGCCGTGCTGGCGCAGGTTCAGGAACACCTCATGGGCATCGGTCTTTATCCCGGCCCCGCCGACGGCGCCGACAGCCCGTTGTCACAGGACGCCATCCGCACCTATCAAAAACTGAACGGCCTGGATGCCGACGGTACCGCGAGCGCCGCTCTGCTGGTCCATATGCTTTCGGAAGATAACGCGGAAACGCGCCAGTCTGACGCGCACGATTACAACTAGTAACGCTCCGGCCTGTTCAGCCAGCCGCTTTTCACCCACCAGTCCGGATTGTCCGCCGCGATGGATTTTGCCGCCTTGCGTGCTTTTGCTTCATCATCAAATAATCCAAAACATGTCGCGCCAGAACCCGTCAGCCGCGCCAGCGTGCAGCCATCCTGCACATTCAGGATATTCAGAACATTGCCGATTTCCGGCACGGTTTCGCTCGCCGGTTTCATCAAATCGTTGCGTTGCTGCGCGAGGAAGGAAATCAGCGCGCCGGATTTTTCAAGGCTGGGCGGCAGCGCCATCGGCTCGCGGTAAGATCCGTTGAACCGCGAAAAAACTTCACCTGTTAAACATGGCTTGCCCGGGTTGACCAGAACGATCGGAATTTCATTCATCGCTGGTGCCGGGTCCAGTATGTCGCCGATACCCCGCACGCGCACAGGCGCGCACGTCAGGCACGCCGGGATATCAGCACCGAGCCGTGCCATCAAACCTTGTAGATAATGCGTCTGACGCGGGATTTTCCACCATTCCAGCAGCCCCCAGATCACCGCCGCGGCATCCGATGATCCGCCGCCAAGCCCCGACGCGATTGGCAGGTTTTTCGTCAGCTTGATTCGGACATTGGGAATTTTCTGCGCGGCGCGTGCGAGTGCCCACACGGCCTGCACGACGAGGTTCGATGAATCCGGTGAATGATCGCGGTCCTTGGGGCCGAAGCCGCCCGCATACGGCCCCTCGATCCTGAATTCGAATTCTGTCGCGGATTCAATCTCGATAGAATCGCCGATATCCGCGAACGCCACGAGTGAATCCAGTATGTGATAGCCGTTATCCAGCCGCCCGGTGATATGCAGGTAAAGATTGATTTTCGCCGGGGCGAAGATTGTTAGGAGTCTGGTTTCCGTCGCGCTCATGAAAGGCCTTGAATTAAGGGCTCATAATCCCGGAATCTGCGCCGGTATTCGCTCCGTGGACCGTGGCAGGGTCGGAAGCCTTGGACTGCGCATGCTTGACCGGCGCGGTCGCGATCAAGCCCTGCGCGAGCTTCTGGTCGATCATCGCGTTCAGCGACTGGTCTTCGGAATAATTACGCGCACGCTGCCACTGGAACCGTGCTTCAAGCTTGCGCCCTGCCTGCCAGTACGCATCGCCCAGATGGTCGTTGATAACCGGATCATAGGGCAGCAATTCCACGGCGGCCTCAAGCGAGGGCACTGCTTCCTTGTAATTTTCCATGCGGTAATAAACCCACCCAAGCGAGTCGGCGATATAACCGTCCGTCGGGCGAAGTTCCGCCGCCTTTTTGATCATCGTCAGCGCCTCACCCAAATTCACGCCCTGGTCCGTCCACGCATAACCGAGATAATTAAGCACATAAGGATGGTCCGGCTGGTATGAAAGCGCCGCGCGTAAATCACTCTCGGCTTTATCCCACTCGCCCAGGCGCTCCAGCGACATGCCGCGCGCATAAAGCAGGTGCCAGTATTCTTTCGGGATTTTATCACCGAAACGTGCCGCCGCCTCGTTATAACTCACCAGCGCCTTTTGGAAATCTTCCTGGCGGCGGTAAATGTCGCCGATACGGATCAGGGACTCGACATCGTTGTGATTTTTCACAAGCGAATTCAACTCGGCCAGCGCTTCATCCGTGCGTTTTGATTCTTCCAGCAGGTCCGCCGCGCGGCGGCGCGATTCCAGGTAATATTCACTCTCCGGCTTCACGCTGCGGTAATAATCGATCGCGTCATTCGTGCGGTCGTTGCGCGAGGTGATCGCCGCCAGCAAAAGCTGTGTGTCGGTCATCGACGGATCGAGGTAAAGCGCGATATTGGCAAACACCCGCGCGCTGTCGTCGGCTTGCTCCTGATATAGAAGCTCCGACATATTATAAAGCGCCATCGCAACGCCTTGTTCCGGTGATGTCACCCGCTCAAAGCTGTCGGGAATTTTCCCGGCCTGCACATCGGCCAGTTTTTTGCTGAGCTCTGCGTCTGCAGGGTTCTCCTGAAGTGCTTTCGTGTAAAGCCCGATGGCTTGTTCCTTGTCGCCGATATGCGCGTAAATATCCGCGATCCGCTCGGCATCCGCAGGCGAGGGCGACTTGCCGTCTAGGATTTTTTCAAGCAGCTTTCTAATCTCGTCATTCTTGCCCATGTAATCGGCAAGCAGGATCGCGTGATACATATGCGCGGTGTTACCCGTCAACTTGTCGCCAGTGTAATTGCCGAGCCCGGCCTGTATCCAGCTCTCAAGCAGAGGCATGATGAAATCGGAAAGGCTGCCCGCTGGCATGGCTTTCAGATACGCATCTGCGGCTGCATAATTTTTGTCGTGCATCGCGCCTGTGGTCAGGAACAACAGCGCCAGCGCATTGTCTTTTTCCGCGGCAGCGACTTGCGCGGCGAGCTCGACGGATTTTTTGGTTTCACCCGCGCCCATCGCCAAAATCATCGCGCGTTTCAGAACCTGCGGATCATCCGGCGTTTGCACCATCACGCGCGTCAGGTAATTGCCCGCGCGCTTCCAGTCATGATGCTGCTGCGCAAACTGGCTGTTGAGATAATCACCGAAAACAGTCGGGCCGATTTGTCCGACTGTCTGTTCCTGGCCTGCCATCGTCTGTAACTCGGCCAGCCGCGACGTCGTCAGTGCGCTATAGCTGTAATAAGCCGCGCAAACGCCTAAAATCCCGCAAAAACCAATCCCGAATTTCCTCATTTCCATCCCTTAATATTGTACCAGATAAATGGTTTCTTAAGTCTTACATATTGGGGTAATTCGGCCCCCCGCCGCCCTGCGGAACCGTCCAGTTTATGTTCTGCGACGGGTCCTTGATATCGCAGGTTTTACAATGGACGCAGTTTTGGGCGTTAATCTGGAGTTTTGCAACCCCCTGATTATCCTTAACAATTTCATAAACCGCTGCCGGGCAGTATCTCTGGGCGGGCTCATCATAAAGGGGCAGGTTCACCCGGGTCGGAACCGTCGGGTCTATCAATTGCAGGTGGCTCGGCTGGTCCTCGGCATGGTTGGTATTGGAGAAGGAAACCGAGGTCAGGATGTCGAATGTCAGCACCCCGTCCGGTTTCGGGTATTCGATCTTTTTGCTCTCGCCGGCCTTCTTTAACTGGGCATGGTCGGCATGGTTTTTCAGTGTCCATGGCGTCAGGCCGCACAGCACTGTTTCAAGTCCGGCATTGATAAGCCCGATCCACATCCCCCAGTGAAAACCGGGACGGATGTTGCGCACTTTTTTCAGCTCGCTCCACACCCATGAATTTTTCAGCTTCTCGGGATAGGCAGCGATCTCGCTTCCGAAATCAATCGCGCCTTCCGCAATCGCTTCCGCCGCCAGCATGCCTGACTTCATCGCCGTATGCGTGCCCTTAATCTTCGGCACATTCAGAAATCCTGCCGTGTCGCCGATCAGCAATCCGCCAGGGAAGGTGAGTTTCGGCAGCGACTGGAATCCGCCCTCGACCAATGCACATGCACCATATGTCACGCACCGCCCACCCTCTAACATTTTCCTAATC
>Ga0138256_10001723_pt1 | contig 23590 bp, 12 predicted proteins | sample KNB2016incub_MG_FD_105486 | JGI IMG/M metagenome (GOLD analysis project Ga0138256, IMG submission 105486) | Active sludge microbial communities from wastewater in Klosterneuburg, Austria - KNB2014incub_MG | ecosystem: Engineered > WWTP > Activated sludge > Unclassified | place: Austria... | reverse complement strand
TAAGCCCTGTAAGTTTGAAAAAGTCTGCTAAAGCCGGTACATATAGAATCAGTAATAGAATAAATAATGTTGAACCAATGACAAATGGGAATAAGATGTTCTTATGCTTGAAACAAGTTATAATACTGTAATAAAAAGATCGGTTTACCAAACTTAAAAAAACATTGGCAAATATTAAAGTCGTAAAAACTAATGCTCTTGTTTTTTCTTCATTGCCACCAAACCAAACACTCCATTGATAAACAAATAATACGCCTAAGGTTATCGCTAATCCCTGAATAATACTTGTTGCCAGTTCTCTCCAGTTTAAAAAAGTTTCAGTCATGACTCTTGGTTTTTGCTTCATGATATTCTTTTCAAGAGGTTCGTTTTCGTAAACAATAGAACAGGTTGGGCCCATAACTAATTCTAGAAAAATTACATGTACGGGAGTAAAAATGTGAGAGAAAACCCATCCCAGAAACAATGGTAGCGTGACTGTTAAAATTATTGGGATATGAATGGAGATGATATATTGAATAGCCTTTTTCAGGTTGGAATAAATTCTTCTGCCGGCAGCAATACCTACAATTAATTTATCCAAGTCATCATTAGTGATGACTAATGATGCTGCAGCCTTTGCAATTTCGGTGCCTTTGTTTCCCATGGCAACACCAATATGAGCTGCTTTTAATGCAGGACCGTCATTCACACCATCGCCTAACATAGCCACAATTTCTCCTTTCTTTTTCAAAGCATTTATTACAGCAAGTTTAGACTCAGGATACATACGTGTAAAAAGTGTCTTGTTTTCAACTTCCTCTATCAATTGTTTTTCGTTAAGGTTGACAACATCTTTTCCTTCGATGGCCTCGGTAATATTCAATATGCCTGCTTGTTTGGCAATAGTTTTGGTTGTTGCATTATTATCGCCAGTAATAACTTTTACTTTTATGCCAGCATCGTAAATTTGTTGAAACACAGTTTGAATACCTTGCTTCGGAGGGTCGTAAAAAACTACCAACCCAAGAAAAGTAAAACTTAATTTTTGTTGTATTTCAGGAAATTCATTGCCTTCAAAATGCGAAAGTGCAACTCCTAATACTCTATATCCTTTATTGCCAAAATCATGAATCACATTTAAGATATTCTCTTTTTCGCTTTCAGAAAGTACAGACACATTGATAATGGCCTCTGGAGCACCTTTGGCTGCAATGATTCTTTTCTTGTTTGCATTTTCAAAAATGTGTGTCATCATTGGAGGCTTTCCTTCTAAAGGATATTCATGTATCATTTTGAATTGGGTGCGCTCATCTGTTTTTTGAGTCTGGGCATAAACATGATGTAGCGTTTTTTCCATTGGGTCAAATGGCATTGGCTCGCTGCTCCACATAGCAAAGTCTATGAGTGTTTTCAAGTCACTGTCTGCAAACTCCGACTCGTCATATATTTTGTTGGTTTTTAGGAGATATAGATGTTTAAGGTGCATTGAGTTTTCAGTAATAGTTCCTGTCTTATCAGTACAAATTACAGTTGTGCTGCCTAAGGTTTCAACAATATTGCTGCGTTTTATAATTACACCATCGCGCATCAGCTTCCATGCGCCTAAAGCTAAAAAAGTGGTAAATGCTACTGGAATTTCTTCCGGCAGTACAGACATGGCAAGGGTTAATCCACTCAATAAACTTTCAATAAGATTTTTTGTATTCAGGTAACTGATGATACAAACGAGAAGAAAAATAATACTTCCGAAAATAGCCATCGTCATGACAAATTTTTGAATTTGTTTTTGTAATGGTGATGATTCTTCTTTTATTGCAGCAATAGAATTTCCAATTTTTCCTAACCTTGTTTGCCTTCCAATTTGTTCAACTTCAAATACAGCCAGTCCTGAGGCAGCCATAGTTCCGTCATAAACAAGATTGTCCTTGCTTTCGCTGTTTTTATACACTGAAAGACTCTCGCCTGTAAGTAAAGATTCGTTTACAGAAAAATCATGACTGTACATGATTTTACCATCTGCATTTATCATTTTCCCTTCTTCTACAATACATAAATCTCCAACTACAAGATCGTGCGTTGGTATTTTAATAACCTGCGAATTTCGGATAGCCGTACTCAGTGGTTCATTTAATTTTTCTAAAGCTTCAAGTGCTTTTTTACTTCTGTTGTCCTGATAAAAAGAAATGGCAGAGACTGCTACTATTGCCAGAAACATAAAGTAGGCTTCACCTCGATCGCCAATAATTAAGTAAATAATAGCAACAGCAAGAAGCAGTATGAGCATAGGCTCCTTCAATAATTCCAGTACCCAATTAAAAATAGTATTGCCTTGCTTTGTGTTTTTCTGGTTTATTCCATACCTTGACCGTGACGATTCAACCTCCTTATCGGTTAATCCTCTTAAATGAGCAGGGATGTTATAATGCATAAGATGCTATAAATTTTATGACCTAAGCAGTTGAGTTTGGGGTCAATTCGATTTTAATTTTATGCAATTATATGTTTAAATAAAGAAGTATAACTTTAGAATGCATCTAAATTTTGAGAAGTACCTAACAACTTTATCGGAAGTTATATATTAACTTACAAATAGCTGGTAAACTTCATGAGCTTTTTTATCTTTGCACGAAAGAGTAAGAATTAAGTTTTAGAGTAAAAACAATTGCAGATATGACAGAAGGTTCGGTTGAATCAACAATAATAAATCAGGTTGCTGAAATTACATTTTTTCACCCTCAGAGTAATTCACTTCCCGGAGCACTATTACGCAAACTTGCAGCCACAATTGAAGAAGCAGGTAACAATGAAGCGGCTAAGGTTATTGTTCTTCGCAGCAAGGGCGAAAAAGCCTTTTGTGCAGGTGCATCATTTGATGAGCTGATAAGTATAAACAGTGAAGCACAAGGCAAAGATTTTTTTTCAGGTTTTGCAAGTGTAATTAATGCTATGCGAAAAGCACCAAAGTTTGTACTTGCAAGAGTACAAGGTAAGGCTGTTGGTGGTGGTGTAGGTTTGGCATGTTCGGCAGACTATACCTTAGCACATGTTTCAGCATCGGTTAAACTTAGCGAGCTTGCAGTGGGAATCGGGCCTTTTGTAGTAGGTCCTGCAGTTGAAAGAAAAATTGGTACAGGTGCATTTACGCAACTTACCGTAAACGCTACAGACTGGCAAAGTGCAGATTGGGCTAAGGAAAAGGGAATGTTTGCCTCTTTGCATGATAACATTGAAGAATTAGACGGTGCTATAAATAAATTGGCACAGCAACTTGCCGCCAGCAACCCTGAGGCAATGAAAATGTTAAAACAGATTTTCTGGAAAGGCACTGAAGGATGGGATACATTGTTGATGGAAAGGGCAGCAATGAGCGGTAAATTAGTTATGTCTGATTTTACACGAAATGCCATTGAGAAATTTAAGGCCAAAGCAAATTAAAATCATCCTTTAGCATTAGAAAAATGATTGCAGAAAAAAAATTGGAATCGCAACCTATATCAACAGAAATTGTTCTCAAAGCATTCAGACTGATGTGTACAGCGCGTGCCATGAGTGATTTGTACGAGGAGAATGCAACATTTACTGCTAAGTATGTGCATGCCTGCTCGCGCGGACATGAGGCAGTGCAGATAGCATTAGGCCTTCAGCTTAAAAGCATAGATTATCTCTCAGCATACTATCGTGACGACAGTATTTTACTTTCAATAGGAATGACTCCCTATGAACTGATGTTGCAGCTTATGGCAAAACGTGATGACCCGTTTTCCGGTGGACGTACTTACTATTCTCATCCTTCGTTAAAGCGTGATGATATGCCAAAGATTCCACATCAAAGCAGTGCTACAGGAATGCAGGCTATACCTACCACAGGGATTGCACTTGGTATGCGTTATCTCGAAAACCAAAAACTTACTGGATATGCCGAAGGCGAATATCCTGTTACAGTTTGTTCTCTTGGCGATGCCTGCGTAACGGAAGGTGAAGTTTCTGAAGCCTTTCAGATGGCAGTGCTTAAAAAGCTTCCAATACTTTATTTTGTTCAGGACAATGAGTGGGATATTTCTGCTCATGCTTCAGAGATTCGTACCATGAATGCTTTTGAATATGCAGAAGGATTTAAAGGATTGGAAACACGCAGTATTGATGGCACCGATTTTTTTCAGTCATACAATACTATCAAAGAAGTTCTAGATATTATACGTGCAGAACGCAGACCATTTTTGATTCATGCCAAAGTACCATTACTTGGACATCATACTTCAGGTGTTAGAAGAGAATGGTATAGACATGATTTGGAGGAAGCAAAGAAAAAAGATCCGTTACCAAAGTTTATACAACAACTTGAAGAAGCAGGATTTACCTCTGACGAGTTGGATACAATAAAGAATGAAACACGAAGCCTTGTTGAAGACGACTTTATAAAGGCCAAGGCAGCTGATGATCCACTGCCCGAAGATTTGTTCAAACATGATTATGCTCCCACAACGATAACAACAGAAAAGGGAATTCGTGAGCCTGCCGGTAAAGAGCCTACCGTTATGGTTGATTGTGCATTATTTGCCGTTAAAGAATTATTGCAGAAGCACCCTGAATGTCTTTTTTATGGGCAGGATGTGGGTGCTCGTTTGGGCGGAGTTTTCAGAGAGGCTGCTACGCTGGCCAAAACTTTTGGTGATGAACGTGTTTTCAATACACCTATTCAGGAGGCATTTATTGTCGGGTCAACGGTTGGGATGAGTGCTATTGGATGTAAACCAATTGTTGAAGTACAGTTTGCAGATTATATTTGGCCCGGCTTGAATCAGCTATTTACAGAGGTGAGCCGTTCCTGTTATTTAAGCAATGGCAAATGGCCTGTATCCTGCATTATCAGAGTGCCAATAGGCGCTTATGGCAGCGGTGGGCCGTATCATTCTTCAAGTGTTGAAACAGTAGTGTTAAACATCAGAGGTGTTAAAGTAGCATATCCATCAACCGGTGCCGACCTGAAAGGATTGATGAAAGCAGCATATTATGACCCAAACCCTGTGGTAATATTTGAACATAAGGGACTTTACTGGAGTAAGATTAAAGGCACAGAAGATGCACGCACTATTGAACCCGATGAAGAATATGTTATCCCATTTGGAAAAGCACGTTTTGTGCAAAAGGCAGAAGCCTTGCAGGATGTAAATACACTGACAGTAATTACTTACGGTATGGGCGTTTATTGGGCAAAGGCAGCGGCACAGGATTTTAAAGGAAGAATTGAAATTATTGACTTGCGCACACTCAACCCATTAGATGAAAATACAATATTTGACTCGGTAAGAAAGCATCATCGGTGTTTGGTGCTTACAGAAGAGCCTTTAAAAAACTCTTTTGCCGAAGCACTTTCAGGTCGCATACAACAGCAATGTTTCACTGCATTAGATGCCCCTGTTGTTGCTATGGGCTCGGAGAATATGCCTGCAATTCCATTGAATTCAACTTTGGAGTTTACTATGATACCCAATGCACAGAAAGTTTCTGAACAGATGAATTACCTTTTAAATTATTAGAATAATGCATTATCGTTTTTCAGTATCCAATGCAGTTTCACACTTTGTTGATGTTGAACTAACCATGCCTGTTAATGATAATGAAACTTTATTAAAACTTCCTGTATGGCGACCCGGCAGGTACGAAGAAGGAAACTTTGCAAAAAATATACGCAACTTTAGTGTTCAGGATAAGAGTGGGAAGGAAGTGAAATGGAAAAAAGTTTCAAAGAGTGTATGGCAGCTGCAAACAAAAAAAAATGATATTATAAAAGTCAACTATCAGTACTATTGCAATCAGCTTGATGCAGGTGCCTGTTTTGTCAATGACAGGCAGATTTATATCAATCCTGTACATTGTTGTTTTTATACCGATGCCAACAGGGGCAATGCCTGCACCGTTGAGATAGTAAGCAACTTCAAAAAAGTAGCAACATCGCTCACACAATTAGAAAGAAATATTTTTTCGGCTAAGAATTTCGATGAATTGGTTGACAGCCCTTTTATCGCTTCAGATGAGTTGATGCATTATGGTTATACTGTATCTGATTGCAGTTTTCATATATGGATTCAGGGTGATTTTAAACCTGATGTTGAACGACTGATTGAAGATTTTAAATCTTTTACACAGATACAATTGAATATGATGCAATCAATTCCTGTAAAAGATTATCACTTTTTAATTGAGGTTGTGCCACATGCTTTTTATCATGGTGTTGAACATTTGGCATCTACAGTTTTAGTGATTGGGCCTTCGGCAAAACTTAATGACAAAGAATTGTATAATGAGTTACTGGGTGTTGCTTCGCATGAATTGTTTCATGTATGGAATATTAAAACCATAAGGCCATTGGAAATGCAACCTTATAATTATGACAGCCCAAATTATGCTGAAACCGGATTTGTCTATGAGGGAGCAACAACATATTATGGCGATTTGTTTTTGGCACGCTGTGGCTTTTTCAATGAAGAAGAATACTTTAATGAGTTGAATATCCGCATCAACAAACATCTAAGCAATGAAGGCCGGTATAATTATTCAGTTGCACAGTCATCTTTTGACACCTGGCTTGATGGATATGTACCCGGGATACCCGGTCGCAAAACTTCTATTTATGATGAAGGCTCATTAGTATCGCTTATGCTTGATTTTTTGATTCGTAAATATTCTGATGGAAAAAATTCATTAGATGACATTTTTATTGAATTATATAATGCCTTTGGAAAAAATGAAATTGGCTATACAGCTAACGATTATTTAAAAGTTGCTTCAAAAAAAGCCGAAAAAAGTTTAGAAACTTTCTTTAACGACATAGTTTACAAAGCTTGTAGCTATCAACCTTTACTTGAAGAAGTACTGTTGTTTGCAGGATTGGAATTAGAAGAGATTCCTTCTAAGAAGAATGCCGAAAGATATTTTGGTTTTAAGACCAACGAAAATGCAGCGCTGCCTGAAGTAATAAGTGTTTCATCCGGTTCACCTGCATTTGAGAGTGGGCTTGCTGTTGGTGATTTGATTATGGGCGTTGATGGTCAGAAGGCGGATAGATTTTATGATATACACATGAGTCAAATTGCAGGGCAGAAAACTAGTTTGCTGATTGCACGGGGTAACAGAATAAAAACTATAGAGATGATGACTTCTTCAAAAAGATATTTTTCGACCTGGAAAGTAAAGCACATAAGTGAAAAAAACGCTGAGCAAGAAAAGTTTTTTAACCAATGGACTAATAACTTTCAGACAAAGCATACACAGAGCAGTTTATAGAAAACGAATTTCCAAAGCCCCTGTGCCATATTTTGCTTGATTAGCCATAAAGACTTTTAGGTCAGCATAGTTTTTAATTTCATTCATTATAGCATTTCGCAATATTCCATTGCCAATACCATGAATGAATATTAGTTGCTTGTAGTTTTTAACTATAGCATTATCCATTTCTTTTCTGAAAGTATTTATTTGCAGCGCAAGCATTTCGCTGTTTGTCATATTTAATGAATCACCGGTTAGATGTTCTATATGTAGATCAATTTCCTTACTGATATCAGAGTCACTTTGCAGCTGTTGCTTTCTGTTTTTTTTAATTTCAGGAGTTTTGACAGGCTGGTTGCTGTCAAATTTTTTTATTAAGTCTTTTATCTGAATGTCATCTGCAACATTCAAATTAATGAGGCTTACTTTTTTTGAAGATGAAAGAAATCCTGATTCTTCATTTTTTGTCTGACTCAACTCAGGTAATTCAACAGCAATATCCTTCGTAAAAGGTCTTTTATAGTCTCCAACGGCAGCAATTAATATTTGAATGTAAAACGATTCTATATTAATTAATTCAGAACGTTTAATTGTAGAAAGGCATACATAACTATTGGGTTTTAGTTCTCCGGTATGTAGAATTGTATGATTATTGTTGCTTCGTTTTCCGAAAATCAGCAATAACAAATTGGGAGTACCATTTACCAATAAATAATCAACACTGCCTGTAAGTACCCTGTCGGCCTTTGAAGGAATGGCATAAAATTCAATAATATTATTATTCAGGTCGAATGGAATTTTTTGTTTTAAAGTACTTGGTTCAGATGATGCTTCCTGAACATCAGTTTGTATTTGCTGTTTTATAAAGGGAACAGTCACTACCAGCTGTGTTTGTAAAGTTTCCATAGTAAATCCGTCTTCCAATTCAATCAATACTCTTCCATTTTGTAATACTTCAAGAATAACACCGTTCAGTTTTTCGTCTTTAAAGCTGACTTTATCGCCCTTTTTCATGATTGAAAAAATTAAAAAAGCACATCAAATGATGTGCTTTCAAGTTTAAAAATAATACTACTAATTTTCTTCGAAATTCTCATCACTCCCCATTTCAACATCGTTAAACTCTTCATTGTCTTCGTCAGTGGTTTCTTCTCCTTCTTCGCCTTCAAGTGTTGCAGTGTCATCTTCGTCATAGTCATTTTCTCCTCCAAATTCTTCTGCAACTGAATTGCTTTCTTCACTTACTTCTGTGTCAATAATCTCATCATCTTCAAGTACAGGAGCAACCTTCACCTTAAACTGACTTGGTGCATCACCGGATACTTTTCTTATATGCGGATAAGTAAGTTTTACATCAGCAGTTGCCATGATTTTTATCAATTCAATATGGAACGCCCAAACGCTTTCGCAGTCAATTAAAAAATAAATTTTCTGATGGGGGTCGGTAATGTAGCTTTTTAGAAATGCTTTTTCAGTTTTTGCAACTGTTTTTCCATCACGATTGGTCTTATCAATATTGGCAATTTCTACACCTTTTTTCCAACTGTCATTACTCATAAAAAATGATGCAGTTCCACGGTTCTCAAATTTAATTGATGATAGAATAGCTTGATGAAAATCGCCAAAGGTTTGCTCTGAGGTAACTTCTATTTCACGATAAATATCTTCGAAATCTTCGAATGATACTTTAAAACGATATACAGCCATGTATAAAATGATTGATTTATTGTTGCAAAATTAGTTTTTTGCTGCAGATTTAGAAAAATTTATTCGCCAACCTGAAGAAAATATTTCAACAAAGTTAACAACGGGATGTGATAAATTTATTTGTTAAAATCAATGATTGTATTCAAAAAAATATTTAATTTTGATTAAATAAATTTAGTCATGCAAAAAAAAATAATTATTACCACGTTTCTGATAGCATTTTTTGCTATGCATGGATATGCAGAATGGATTAAAATCACCTCTGATGTTCCTTCAAAATCTGCTGTTGTTGTCAGCGGCACTCCTGATAATACCGTCATGGAAATTGCATTATCCGGATTCGAAAAACATAGAGTAAAATCACTGGTAGGGGAGTACTACACCATTTCAAGCCCCGAAATGACTCCGAGAATGGAAGAAGGAACCCCTGACCTGCCTAAATTCGCCTTGTCGTTGATTATTCCTGATAATGAAAATATGAGTTTGAGTATTGAACCGGTTGAAGAACTTACTTTTCAGAATATTCAAATTGCACCATCAAAGGGAAATTTGTACAGAGATATTAAACCATCTGATGTGCCATATCGTTTTGGTGATATTTACAGTCAAGATGTATTTTTTCCTTCTAACAAAGGTTTTTTGCGTAGTCCGTTTATACTTCGCGATTTTCGTGGACAAACGGTTGTCATAAATCCATTCAGCTATAATGCAGTGACACAAACATTAAAAGTCATTTCAAAAATTAAAGTTACCATGCAGCAAAAATCAGGTGAAAGTTTGAATTTGCTGAATAGAACCTCATCGCTTCAGAAAGTTGATCGTGATTTTGCAAATATCTATCAGAATATTTTTCGCAATGCAGGCTCATACATCAATTATTTACCTCTGAGTGAAGATGGCGAAATGCTGATTATTTCTGATGCATCATTTATGCAGGCAATGCAGCCTTTTATTGACTGGAAAATTAAAAAAGGATTGCCTGTGGCAATGGTTGATGTAGCCACTGCAGGAGGTACAGCACAACAGATAAAAACCTTCATTCAGAATTATTATAGTACACATAACCTGAAATATGTTTTATTGATAGGCGATGCGCAGCAGATTCCTACTCCAGTTTTATCAGGTGGTGCATCAGACCCATCTTATGGATATCTTTTGGGAAACGACTCTTATGCAGAAGTCTTTGTTGGACGATTTAGTGCGCAGACAGTGGCAGATGTTACAACACAGGTTCAACGATCAGTTGAATACGAAATGCTTCCAACGCCTGGTGTAACTTGGTATTCAAAAGGAATATGTATTGGCTCTGATCAAGGACCGGGTGATGATAATGAAATGGACTTTCAACATCAGCAGGTAATACGTGGAAAAGAACTGGCTTTTACATATAATGCTGTTTCAGAGTTGTATGATGGCTCTCAGGGTGGAAACGATATGTCTGGTAATCCTACTGCTTCTATGTTATCATCAGAAATAAATAACGGTGCTTCAATAATTACTTATACAGGTCATGGAAGTTCGGCATCATTAGGTACCACAGGTTTTTCAAATGCTAATGCAACAGGATTAACAAACATCGGTATGCTGCCATTTATCTGGAGTGTGGCATGTGTTAATGGTGAGTTTGCTAATGCTACTTGTCTTGCAGAGGCATTTTTGCGTGCACAGTATAATGGACAGCCTACCGGAGCAGTAGCCACATTTATGTCGAGCATCAACCAATCGTGGAATCCGCCTATGGATGCACAGGATGAAATGGTTGACTTGTTAGTTGGCACTAATGCCTCCAACATTAAAAGAACTTTTGCTGGACTGAGTATGAATGGCTGCATGCACATGAACGATCAGTATGGTGCTGCAGGAGATGAAATGACAAATACATGGCATTGTTTTGGAGACCCTTCTTTGAATGTTCGTACAGCAACACCTTATTCTATTACGGCAAGTCATAGTCCTGTATTGTTTCCTGGTGCTTCTCAATTGGCCGTTACGTGTAATACAGACAGTGCGCTTGCTTGTTTAAGTGGTAATGGACAGATTCTTTCAACAGGAATGGTGATAGGAGGGAATGTGATTCTAAATTTCAACACCATTAATACACTCGACACTTTGTATTTAACCATCACAGCATTTAACGGCATTCCATACATGGTAGCAATTCCTGTTGTTGCAACTACAGGACCTTTTGTTTCGCTGACAAGTAATGTTATTAATGATGCTGCAGGTAATGCAAATCAACTTGCAGATTATAATGAGGTTGTAGATGTTGATATTATTCTAGAAAACTTTGGACAGGGCAATGCCGTTGGGGTTGGATTTGCAGTAACCTCTACTTGTCCTTATGTTACGATAAACAGCAGCAGTTTGAATCAAGTGAATATTCCGAGTGGAAACACTGCCGGCATTTTAAATGCATTTAATTATACAGTAGCAGCTTTTGTCCCCGATAACACACCTGCAGTTTTTGATATTGTAATAACAGATTCGACAGGTACAGTGTGGAATACTTCCATCACACATTTGCTGAAGGCTCCAGTGTTGCAAGTTTATTCTATTACAGTGTCTGACCCTACTGGAAATAATAATGGTGTTCTTGAGCCCGGAGAAACTGCTGATATAACCATAAAAACAAATAACAAGGGACACAGTGCAACTACTGCTTCAACAGCTACGATGGCAACAAACAGTCCTTATCTTACTATCAACAATACTTCCTATAATACCGGTGTTGTGCAGGCATTATCTGATGTTGATGCTACCTTTAATGTTTCGCTTGCATCAAACATTCAGATTGGTTCAACATTCGATTTGCAATTTAATATTGATGCCAATCCATATTCCGACAACAAGACCTTTAACATGGTTGCTGGAGAGATATTAGAGAATTTCGAATACGGAAATTTCACTACATACCCCTGGCTTAATAATGGAAGTCATCCCTGGACTATTACCAACAGTGGAACTTATCAAGGAGCATATTCCGCACGTACTGCAATAATTGCTGATGGTGATACTTCTGATTTGGCAATAACAGTAAATGTTTTTAATAACGATTCTATATCGTTTTATATGCTCATATCAAGTGAATCAGGATGGGATTTCCTGAATTTTTACATTGATGGGGCATTGATTGATTCTTATTCCGGTGTATATGGATGGGCTTATAAATCATATCCAATAACTATAGGACAGCATACACTTACATGGGCATATATGAAGGATGAAGTATGTTGCACAGGCGGACAAGATTTGGCGATGCTGGATAATATTCAGTTCCCACCATCAACAATGGTGACTTCAATGAAAGATTTTAATTCAGGTAACAACGTCTCTGTTTATCCAAACCCTGCTCAGGATGAGTTAACAATAGTAACAAAAGATTTTAAAAATGCTGAAGTGAAATTATTCGCAACTGATGGTAAACTGATTTATTCAGCATCTAATGTCATTTCTGATGTATATACGTTGCCTCTAAATGATATTTCACAAGGCTTGTATTATCTACAAGTAAGAGCAGCCAATAAACTTTACAACACAAAGATTATTAAACGGTAAAAGAAAACTCCCGTTTTGCAAAACACCGGAATCATTTTTTTGATTTCGGTGTTTTTTTATGAGTAATAAGAAATGATGAGGCGAATTGAATACAATGAAGAGAAATAGATTGTTTAATAAATCTGAATCCTACATTCTGAATTATTTTAAGAAATGCAGAGGTGCTATTCTACTAAAATAGCATTAACAGCCTTTATCAAATGGTCAATGACATATTGTTGTTGTTCGTCAGTGAGATTGTAAAACAATGGCAATGAAATTTCTCTTATGTAGTTGTCTTTTGCTTTTGGAAAGTTCTCTATGCTGTAACCCATTTTTTGGTAAAAAGAAAAAACAGGAACCGGAATAAAGTGCACATTCACTGCAATATCGGCATCAAACATTTTTTGCATAATGGCATCACGTTGTTGCTCTGTACAGTTTTTTATTCGGATTGGATAGAGGTGATAAGAACTTTCGCGCCAGCTTGATTTAAATTCTGGCAGCTGTGCCCAGGCATACTTCGCAAATGCATCATTGTATTTTGTAACAATTTGTTTCCTTCGCTCTAATGTGTCTTTATAACGTTCAAGTTCTACAAGGCCTATAGATGCCATGATGTCTGTCATATTACACTTAAAACCGGCTTCAATAATATCGTAGCGCCAATTACCCTTTTGCATTTTTGCCAGAGCATCTTTGTTCTGTCCATGCAGCGTGTAAATACACAAATAGTCATAAACGCTTTGATTGTCGAAAGATTTTGGCAAGTTTAATGCAATGGCACCACCTTCGGCAGTGGTGAGGTTTTTTACAGCATGAAAAGAAAAGACTGTTACATCTGTGAGTGCTCCGGTTTTTATGTTGTTTGATGAAGCACCAAATGAATGTGCTGCATCAGATAAAATCAAAATACGTCCTAATTGCTGCTGCACTTCATTTGCAGGTACAAATTTATTCTTGATATTCTCTGATTGAACAATACTGTTGATTTTTTGAAAATCGCAAGGCAAACCACCAAAATCAACAGGCATAATCACTTTTGTATTTTTGTTGATGGCTTTTTCTAATTCAGCGGGTAAAATATTAAAATCATCTCCCACATCAACAAAGACAGGTTTTGCATTGCAGTGTATAACTACATTGGCAGTGGCAGAGTAAGTATAAGCAGGTAAAATCACCTCATCTCCTTCTTTGACACCAAACCAGCGAAGCATTATTTCAAGACCTGCTGTGGCAGAATTTAAGGCAAGCATATTAGGTACATTACAGTAAGCCGCAAGAAGTTTTTCAAACTTCTTAGTCTTAGGTCCTGTAGTTATCCAGCCAGAAAGGAGTGTGTCTGCTACTTCATCAATAACACGCTGATCCATGCGAGGTGGTGCAAATGGTACTTTCATAAATTGAAATTAGGCTGTAAAACTACGTATTGTTTTGTTCGTGAACGCACTTTTAGTTTCAGTAACGTTTTTTGTGCTGAAAATGGCATAAAACAAACAAAATAAAATAATACCTGCCTGTCTTTCTAAGATTGATTCTGTGAGCATATTCAATAAAAAAATACATTGAAATGCTATAAATAAATAATGCCTATTCCTGATGGCATAGTAGAGTGGAATCAGCATCATAAGCATTAATAAAGACATCCCTGTCAGTCCAAAAGCAACTCCCGTTTGGAGATATTGATTATGCGGATTGAAGTGATTCTGATGTGCATAAGTGAATTTATTTTTCAGGTAGATAGAATCCAAACTTGACTTAACATCGCCTGTACCAACACCAAAAAGCGGATTGCGTTGAATGACCTCATAAGCATTTATCCAAAGAGGAATTCTTAGGGTCGTACTATTATATTCCGTTTTTGAAAAGTCAACGTAGTTTGTGTTTTCGCTTAAAAAAATTTCTACTTGCTCAAAACGGTTAATCTTTTTGAATACAAAATAATCTATTGTCAGTACAGAGGCTGCAAACAATGCTGCAAGAATGAAATAGCGTATGTAATTGGGTGACGAAATTATTCTCACAACGGTATAAAATAAAATTGTTGCGTACGATACCACGGTAGCAAGTCTGCTCGAAAGCAAGGTGATATTGACTAAGAAAAATAAAACCATCAATGCCCAGTATGCTTTTTTTAATGTCTTAGTTTGTGAAGAAGTGTCAAAAAGTATTTCTAAAATAAATAATATGGCAAGATTTAAATAAATTGTAAGGTACTGCACATGCATTCCCTTTGAAAGAGCAACATAATAAAAGGAACTCATGTTGCCATGCTGCAGATATTGATTAAATGAAATCAATAGATTATATAAGCAAATTATGCCACAACCGGCTATAAAAAATAATTTATAAGTCTTAATCATCTCACGCGAAATAGCATTAGAAGAAAAAAACAGAGGGAAAATAAGGAAAGAGCTTTTTGCTGTTATTTCAATCCATCCTGCATATTGCGATTGTGTGTAAAGCATACCTATGCAATGTAGCAGAAAATAGGAGAGAGGCAACCACAACAAAGGATTCTGAATTTTAATTTGATATTTACCGGTTAGCCATTGCAGAACGAAAGACATTAGCAAAAGTCCAAGTGCATAATTTATCCATGGCTGGTCAAATGGCAGTAAAAACCCTGTTAGCCAGAATAAGTAATTAAAGATTAATGCTTGTTTGTCCTGAACCATTTTACAGAATGCAAATCAAACAAAATTTCCGGTTGGACAGGTTGGATTCTATTCGCCAAGATAAATTTTTTATGAGGTTTGCAAAATAGTTCATTGTATGTCTATCATAATTTGAATAAAATACTATATTTGACAAAAAAATAAATAAAATGAAAAAACTATTAATCATCAGTTTATTCTTAATAGGTTTTGTATCTATTACCTATGCACAAAAAGTTAATGAGAAAGTACAAATAAAGTCAAATAGTGCCTGGTATCCCGGTAAAATATTAAAGATTAATGCTGAAGATCATACCTATTATGTAACTTATGACGGTTGGGATGAAAGTTGGAATGAGTGGGTTACCGCAGATCGGCTAAAAGATTTTTCAAAAGAAGCACCAGCACAACCATTAACAAAGTTTAAAGTTGGTGATAGAGTTGAAGTAGAGTATGGAATGATTCCTGAGCCTGCAACAGTAATTGAGGTAGGAGAAAATAAATACCATATTAAGTATGATAAAACTGTTTTTAAGGATAAATGGGTTACAGAAAGAGAAATAAAGAAACTATAAACAGTGAACAATATTTTGCAAGGGTGATTTTTAAGTAAGTCGCCCTTTTTTATTTTTGACAAATGATTAAGGAAATTAGAGATAAATATTTAAAAGAGTTTACGGAAGAAACTTATGCTGATTTTTTAGCCTATTTTAATAATCTTTACGACAAAAAAGTAGAATTCCGAATTGCAGAGTCACCTGTATTTATTACAAAAGAGTTAAAAGAGTTGCTCATTGAAGCAGGCAATGAAATTTTAATGCAATCCTTGGCTCCTGATTACCTGCTGAAAAGTGAGCAGGCTATACCTCACGGATTAAAAGTTCCGAATGAACATAAACATCCGCATTTTATTGCGATAGATTTTGCCATCTGCAAAGATGATAATGGAAATTATTTACCTCAGTTAATAGAGCTGCAAGGGTTTGCTTCTCTTTTTTTCTGGCAGGATTTACTGCCACGCACTTATGAAAAATATTTTCAAATACCTGATGGCTTCAGTCATTTTTTTAATGAATGGAACATAGAGAAACATCGCACATTGATGCGCAAAGTAATTCTTGGTAAGCATAATCCAAAGAATGTTATCTTACTTGAAATAGAACCCGAGAAACAAAAAACATGGATTGACTTTTGGGAAACAAAAACACATACGGGAGTTGAGCCGGTTTGTATTTCGAAAGTAATGAAAGAAGGGAAAAAATTATTTTATGATTTAAATGGTGTAAAAACCCCAATTCACAGAATTTATAACAGAGTCATTTTTGATGAGTTGCTTCAACGAAAGGACCTGATTAATGAATTTAATCTGACTGACGATGTTGAAGTGGAATGGGCAGGACATCCAAACTGGTTTTTCAGAATAAGTAAATACACCATGCCTTTTATTAAGAGCAGGTTTGCATCGGAATGTTATTTTTTAAGTGACGTTGACATGTCTCAATTGAATTTAAATGATTTTGTTTTGAAGCCCTTGTTTTCTTTTGCTGGTAGTGGAGTATTGATAGATGTTACAACAACTGATATTGAAAATATTCCATTTGAAAAAAGAAAGGAATATGTACTTCAGCGTAAAGTAAATTATGTGCCATGTATGGAAACACCCGATGGTGCTGCAAAAGTCGAAGTTCGCCTACTCTATATTTGGGATGATGCTGATGCCAAACCGCAGTTGGTACTTAATCTTACAAGATTAAGTAAAGGTGCGATGATTGGTGTTAGTCACAACAAGAATAAAACCTGGGTGGGAGGAAGTAGCTCGCTGATGGAAATTTAATTTGGTGCTGCTTTTTTATTTCTTTTTCTGAAAGTCTCTACTAAGTCTGAAACAGTGTTAAATTCTTTTCTGTAAAAAACACCAATTCCTTGTGTGTATTGCGAGTTTAGGTTGTTGATGAGATTATTTGTATTGGTTTTATTAAAAGCCTTTGCACGAAGGTTTCCGTCTTTGCTGATTTTAAATTCTACCTGAAAATCACCAATGATGCTAGATGTTTGATTACTGTTGTTTGCAACACCAACATTACTTTCAACAGCAACTCTGTTTCTGAACAACTCAGTAGAAATAGAAACATCAAACTCATCTTTGTTAAGTGCATCACCGGGACGATAGTTTAAACCTATATTAAATTTATCACTTAACTGCGATGCCCAGTTCGATAGCTGCTGCGAAACAAACTCACTAAGGTTCTGACCAACTGCATTACCAGAACCGCTTTCTTCAGAGGTGTTTTTTCCTTCAGGTGGTGAAAAACGGTTTAACACGAGAAGGCTGAAAACCTGCCTGTTCATTTCGCGTTCATTACCTAAAATACTGCTCAGACTTGTGCGTACTGCAGGTGTAGCATTTGGTACGTTGACATTAAAAACCACATCTGGGCTCATCAGATTATTCTTTAACTGCAGCAATACTTCAACCGGTACTCTGCTGCGGTTTGACGAGTCAGGTATCAAATCAAATGTTGAAGCTCGAAGGTTGTATTTGGCATTGATGTTTATTGTTGCATCATAGGGAGAGCCTGCCCATTGAATCTGTCCACTCTGAATTTTAAATCTTTTGTTAACGATATTTTGCAGTGTAAACAAATAATCACCTGCAAGAATATTGTAGTCGCCATACATGGAAAAATCACCTGCCTGCGAGATCAACATCCTTAAATTTCCTGTACCATTGCCGCGCATCACATCACCAACCTTTGAATCAAATATCAGCTGAATCTCAGCATCGGGTGTTGCTTCAAGTTGTAAATCCATTTGTATTCCGGTCAAGTCAACTTTATTGTTGATGACAACATGCTTGGTGGCTGTATCATTGACATTGATAAAAGTTATAAAACTACTTTGTGTAACTTCTTCAGGGTTTGAAAGTGGAATGAAAATCTGTGTGCCTGCTTCCGAGCGTGCCACGACATCTAATTTCAACAAGTTTAATGTTCCAATAATTTTAGCATATCCTGTTGCAAATGCTTTACCATAAAACAATTCGTTTTGAGAAGCATTGGTGTTCAGACATTGTAGTTTCTTTGCATCAACTTTCAGACTGAAAGTGAAATCAGTAAAATGATTATGAAATATTTTTCCATCAACAGACCCTTTGTGATTTTGATCGTCTGTAATTCCAACATTGTTGAATGCAATATACTTTTCATCAAAGACAATGTCCTGTTCAGGTAAAATGGCGTATCGTGTATTAAGATAATCAATCAGCATGGAAGCCCGTTGTAGTCTTGCTTTACCGGTTAAGTTAGGCGCTTTTGCAAATCCTGTAAGATTTAATTCACCGGTTGCAAGTCCTGTAATTTTACTTGCAAATCCTTTCAGGTATCTTTCTAATGGTGCTATACTTAGTTTATCAAATTTAATATTAAAACTTAACTCATCGTTTTTAGGTTTGAAAATATAATCACCTTTTACAACGGCACTGTTTCTGTTATTCTGTTCAATGGCACCTTCAATATGCAATTTCTTTTGGTCAGTCAACCAGTCAAAACTTACAATGGCATTACCTAATGATTCGTCATTGAATGCAAAACTGTCAACACGCATTTCGCCTGTAATGATTGCTGTCTGATAAAGCGAACTGAAATTTAAGGTACCACTTGCTGCGCCACCTGTTTTTATATCATACATGGCAAGTAAATCATTTAATAGCGGAATTTTAAACTTAAATAGATTTAAAATCAATACATCTTCTTTGTTGTGGCTGACCTTGCCCTGCAGCATTAGTGATTGACTTTTGTTGGTAAACAACACATTGCTAAATGAAATAGATGCTGAATCGAATAAAATCTCGTTTGAAGGATCAACCTGCCACTTCTCGCCTTTAAACTGTAACAATGATTCAAGTAGATGAAAACGTGTTGCACCATTTGTGTAGGTCTGCTCTGTAGCAAGACGAACTTTTGATGTAGAAAGCGAATCATTGGCAACGGTAAGTGAAATAGATGATTTGTTTTTTTGTGTCTCTGCATCAAACAAAATGTTTTTTAATATCAAACTGTCAGAGATTTTGATCTGAGAGGCAGACAAATCAATGTTCAATAAATTGTTTTTGTTGTTTGAAGTGAGTTTAATGTTTTTGTTTTCAATGTTATTGTAATTAATCCACGGTGATGTTGCTTCCATTTCTATTTCACAATGCTGACGGTTTAGCCTTCCGGAAAACACTGTTTGATTGCTTACCGACAGCCCAGGAGTAAATATATTCAACACAGAGTTCACATTTTTTATTTTTCCATCGAATGAGAAAATGGTATTGGTCTTCTCTATATCAGGTGCAAGTTTGAGCATAAAGGGTGGCAGATGGCAGTTGAGCACATGACCGAATGAATAAATAATTTTTGATAAGATATATTGACCATTAATATTTAAATCTAATAAATCAGAATTGACATTAAAGTTTCTGTTGTTATTCTCCATCCCCGACTGAACCAATATTTTTTCTACAAAAGCAGATTTAAATTCTTCAGAGTAATTAATATTTTTTAGTAGTAGTTTTCCTTCAAATTCATCAAAATTAAATCCACGCATGTTTAGGTTTGCTTCAGTAGAAAGCAATGCAGAAGTATCTCTTTTAATGAGGTTAAGTTTTGTCAATGCAGCGTTTTTAACTATAGCATTAAAGTCAAATAAAGGCTTTTTCTCTCTGAAATCAATACTCCCTTTAAACGAGACCTGAGCATTTCTGTCAATCATGTTTAATGCTCCGTTAAAAAGTTTCCGGGCTACATCGGCATCTAAGTTGATGTTTGAATAGTCATATCCGTTTAAATTTACATGACTCACCATTCCTGTCATTCGTGCATTAACTTTCTCTGATGTAAATCCTGTACCATTTAGCTGTGCGTTAAAGCTGATTGTTCCTACAGCATTTCCCAAACGCCAGAATTTACCAATATCAAAATTATCAGCTGTTAGTTTTCCTGAGTACGTTGACTCGTCAGCTTTGTTTTTAAATTTCAAATTTACATCGGTTGACAGATTGCCAATAGCTGTTGTAATGTTGCCATACGAAACAAAATCGTTATAAAATCCGGTAAATACACCTCTGTAAACAATCTTTCCTAACTCAGAAATGTTATCAGGTACTTTTATGTACTGCTGCTCTGTAAATGGATATTGTTTAATAGATTCAATATCGGCCTTGTCGGTTGATAAATGTTTTATGTTTAGATTAATAAAAGTGGTGTTTACATCTGGTAAACCATTAAGACTGACATCACCTTCAAATCGTGTATTTTTGCCATAGGCTATTTTAAGTTTTTTGGTTTTAAGGTTACTGACTGTACCTCTTGCAGTGCCACTAAATTCAACACGTTTATCTAAGCCAAAAAGCTCTTCGGCAAAATACTGAATGTCGTTTGATGAAATTATACTTTCATTAAATTCACCTTTCATCATCACTTTATTGATGTAGTCTCCAAAGTCTGTAATACTGTTGTATGACATACTGTAGTGTCCGGCATCAATAGAAGAGTAGGGAGTGCGTATCAGAACTTTATTAAACGACATACTGTCATTATAAAATGCAGCATACGTACTAAATGAGTTTATTTTAAATCCTGATTTTTCTTTCAGAGATATTTTACTGCCATAAAAAGAAAACGAGCTGTCAGTTGGTTTTATGTTGTAAAGGTTTGCACTAAAGTCTGAAACATCAATATCTTCAAAATCAATACACGGTGTTTTATCATCCCATTTAAAATCGCGATAGGTGAAATGTATATTGCTTAAAATTACCCTGTTCACAGCAAAATAGAATGGTGATGCTGTTGTGTCTTTTGAAGGCGAACTGAAATAATTTACAATAAAATCGAAGTTCATATCGCGTGTACTTTTCGACTTTGACAACGCAATTCGTGCTTTGTCTAACTGCACTTCATCAAGAATCAGTTTTTTATTTCTTATAAATAATGATTGAAAGGCCACTGTTGCCGTAAGGTGTTTGGCATATAAAAGTGTATCCTCTTGCTGGTCGGCAATAAACACATCATCAAGATAGACACTCTTAATCAACACAAACCTTACTCCGCCAATATGAACTGTTGTATTTAATTCAGATGATAAGTATCCGGTTACACGGTCAACAACCCAACTTTGAACTTTTTGAAATCGTAAGCTGACAGAAAACAAAAAAAGCAGCAGCAGTAATGCTCCTGTTGTAATTAGTAATATTTTAAAAAACTTCCTGATGACCTGTTGTTTTGAAGCGGATAAAAATAGTGTAATTATTTAAGTGTAATTGCCAATACCACCCTAAAAATAATGCCACACCCTTGTTATTTTATCTTAAATTCATTGCATTGAGATGGTTAATGATATGTGTTTTGAATCCTGACCGATAAACTGATTTTTCCTCTTAACTTTGCTGCCATATTTTTAGTGTGTAAAAAGGTGACGGAAACGAATAAAAAAGACATAGTAATACTTGGCATTGAATCATCATGTGATGAAACCTCTGCTGCTGTTAGTCGCAATTTGCATATTATGTCAAACGTTATTGCCAACCAAACAGTACATCAGAAATATGGTGGAGTGGTTCCCGAATTAGCCAGCAGGGCACATCAGTCAAACATTGTTCCCGTTGTGAATCAGGCTTTGCAAGAAGCGGACATTAACCTTAAAGATATTGATGCAATTGCATTTACCCGTGGACCCGGACTTATTGGCTCACTAATGGTAGGTGTTTCTTTTGCCAAGGCTATAGGTGCTGCATTAAACAAGCCACTAATAGAAGTCAACCACATGAAAGCACACGTACTTGCTAATTTTTTAAGTTTAGAAGGACAGGAGGGCAGAACTCCATCATTTCCATTTTTATGTCTCACAGTTTCCGGAGGCCACACACAAATTGTCAGAGTAACTTCACCTCATCAAATGGAAATACTTGGGCAGACACTTGATGACGCTGCCGGTGAGGCTTTTGATAAAATTGCCAAAGTATTTGAATTACCATATCCCGGTGGGCCGCTTATTGATAAATATGCACAGCATGGCAACCCAAAAGCATTTCATTTTCCGGTAGCAAACCTACCCGGACTTAATTATTCCTTTAGCGGATTAAAAACTTCTGTTCTATATTTTTTAAAGAAACAACTTGTTCAGAACCCCACTTTCGTTACTACAAACAGAGATGATTTATGTGCCTCCGTACAATATACCATTGTAAAAACACTGATGCTTAAATTAAAGAAGGCAGCAATTGAAACAGGCATCAGCAATATTGCCATTGCAGGCGGTGTTTCGGCAAACAGCGGACTACGAAAAGCCATTACCGAAGAAGCAGTTAAGAGTAACTGGCAAGTGCATATTCCACCTCTTTCGCTTTGTACCGACAATGGTGGCATGATATGCCTTGCGGCATACTTCAAATATCTTGCGGCAGATTTTTCAACACTTTCTGTGGCTCCAAGTGCCCGTTTCGTGTTCTGATTTTATGTTTATTTGTTGACAATGTGCCTGTTCAAAACCTTGACACACAGGGGTTGTTTAGATAGAATTACATATTACCTTTGTTAATTAATCTATAAAAATATAATCATGGAAAACCAAAGTAAAGGGAATAATCGTATTTGGATTGTTTTATTTGCTGCTTCGGCATTGTTTAACGTTTATCAATGTCGCAATCACACATCAACCACAGAGGTTTTTGAAGTTACCAAAGACAGCCTCATTACAGCACGTGTTGATGTTGAAAAAGAATTGGGTGCCACTATTGAAGAGCTAAACAAGTACAAGGGTATCAATGACAATCTGGACAGTCTTTTAACAGAGGCCAATAGTAAAATAGATGAACAGAAAGTACGCATTCAGAAATTATTGAAAAGCGAAGGCAACAGCACTGCTTTAAATAAAAAACTGATGGCCGAATTGGAGTCACTCAAAAAATTGCGTGATGAATATTTGGATAAGATAGATGCCCTGATGGTAGAGAATCAAAAGCTTAAAGATGATAATACACAATTATCAGGCACTGTAGAAACACTTTCAAAAAATTTAGAAGCAACTGTCAACACAGCATCGGTATTGAAGTCCGAATATTTCAAAGTTTCTACTTTCAAGAAGAAAGGCAATGGCAAATTTGTGTCAACGGCTTTATCAAAACGTACTAATAAAATGGATGTATGTTTTTCTGTTCTTGAAAATAAAATTGCCAAATCAGGCGAAAAAAATGTTTATCTCAGAATCATTGAGCCGGGTGGAAAGGTTATGGGCAATCGCTCTACAGGATCAGAATCGTTTAAAATGGCTAGTGGAGAAGAGGTAATGTGTACGGTTGTTTCTTCTCTGCGCTACGAAAACGCAACTGTTGACAATTGCCTGAGTTATGAGGAGAATGATAGAATATTTACCCCTGGAACCTATCTGATAGAAGTGTATATTGATGG
>Ga0138256_10001722_pt1 | contig 23593 bp, 14 predicted proteins | sample KNB2016incub_MG_FD_105486 | JGI IMG/M metagenome (GOLD analysis project Ga0138256, IMG submission 105486) | Active sludge microbial communities from wastewater in Klosterneuburg, Austria - KNB2014incub_MG | ecosystem: Engineered > WWTP > Activated sludge > Unclassified | place: Austria... | reverse complement strand
CGGTGTGAATCTCTCAGGTAACAGGGACAGGGGGAGCGGCAGCTTGGCAGACGCGCCAACTGCACGCTATCAAAAAAATAGCTACTCGCGCGCGTCTGACAAGCGCTAGAACCTCAAAAGGCTCTAAAAATGCGCGTGATCGTCCTCGGCGCCGGCTTGCTCGGCGTGACCTCGGCCTACTACCTCCAGCAACAAGGTCACGAAGTGACCGTCATCGACCGCCAGGCCACGCCCGGCGCGGAAACCAGCTTTGCCAACGGCGGCCAGATCTCGGTCAGCCACGCCGAACCCTGGGCCAACCCGAGCGCGCCGCTCAAGGTACTGCAGTGGCTGGGCCAGGAGGACGCCCCCCTGCTGTTCCGCCTGCGCGCCGACATGCGCCAGTGGCTCTGGGGCCTGTCCTTCCTGCGCAACTGCACGCCCGAGCGCACGCGCCACAACATCCAGCAGATCGTCAGCCTGGGCACCTACAGCCGCAGCGCGCTGCAGCAGCTGCGCCGCGACACGGGCATCCAGTACGACCAGCGCACGCAGGGCATCCTGCATTTCTATACCGACCCCAAGGAATTCGACGGCGCGCTCGGCCCGGCCGAACAGATGCGCCAGCTTGGCTGCGAGCGCCAGGTCATCAGCGCCGACGAGGCGGTGCGCATCGAGCCCGCGCTGGCCCACATCCGGCCGCAACTGGCGGGAGCCACCTACACGGCCGAGGACGAGTCGGGCGATGCCAACCTGTTCGTGCGCGAGCTGGCCAAGCTCTGCGAGCAGGCCGGTGTGCGCTTTCAGATGGGTGCACACATCACGGCACTGCGCACGGCGGGCGGCGAGATCGACCATGTGGAGCTGACCAACGCCGAAGGCCGTTTCGAGCGCGTGCGTGGTGACGCCTATGTGCTGGCCATGGGCTCGTTCAGCCCGCTGCTGGCGCAGCCGCTGGGCATCCGCCTGCCCATCTACCCCGCCAAGGGCTACTCGGTCACCATGCCGGTGAAAGATGCACGCCTGGCGCACCAGGTGAGCCTGACGGACGACGGGTTCAAGCTGGTGTTCTCGCGCTACACCAGCGAGTGCGGCGACCGCCTGCGCATCGCGGGCACGGCAGAGCTCAACGGCTACGACCGCAACCTGAACCCCTCACGCTGCCAGGCCATCGTGCGCCGCGTGGAGCAGCTTTTCCCCGGCGCGGGCGACACCACGCGCGCCGAGTTCTGGACCGGCCTGCGCCCCGCCACGCCGAGCAACGTGCCGCTGATCGGCGCCACCCGGCTGCCCAACCTGTTTCTCAACACCGGCCACGGCACGCTGGGCTGGACGCATGCCTGCGGCTCGGGCAAGGCGCTGGCCGACATCGTGAGCGGCCGCGTGCCGGAGGTGGATTTCGCCTTCACCGGCATGCAGCCCCCCGCAGCAGCGCCGCGCCTTCGGGCGGCCTGAGCACTGCAAGCCGCTGCGGGGGCCCTCGCGTCCCGCGCGCGGCGTGGCGCCCGCTCAGGCGATCTGCAGGTCCTTTTCAGCCGGTGTGCTCTGGCGTTCGCGCAGCAACTTCTCGCACGCGTGTGCGGGCAGCGGGCGGCTGATGAGGTAACCCTGGATTTCATCGCAGCCCTGGTCTTGCAAAAACTGGCGCTGTTCCGGTGTCTCCACGCCCTCGGCAATGGTCTGCAGGCCCAGGCTCGACGCCATGTGGATGATGGCGCTGACTATGGCCTTGTCCTCGGCGTCCACATGAATGTCGCGCACAAAGGACTGGTCGATCTTGAGCTTGTAGACCTGGAACCGCTTGAGGTAACTGAGGGATGAGTAGCCCGTACCAAAATCGTCAATCGACATGCGCACGCCGCGCGCATGCAGGTCGGCCATGATTTCCACGGCACGCTCAGGATCGTCGCTGGCCACGCCTTCGGTCAGCTCCAGCTCCAGGCAGGCCGGATCGACGCACGCCTCCTCCAGCACCTGGCTCACCAGCCCGGGCAGGTCGGAGTGGCGGAACTGCACGGCAGAAATGTTGACTGCCATCGTGAGGGCAGGCAGACCCGCGCGCCGCCAGGCGGCCAGTTGCTGCACGGCGGTGCGCAGCACCCATTCGCCAATCGGCACAATGAGCCCGCGTTTCTCCGCCAGCGGAATGAACTCACCCGGCGAAACCATGCCCCATTCGGGGTGTTGCCAGCGGATCAGCGCTTCCACCCCCACAATGCGCCCGCTGCGCAGGCAGCACTGCGGCTGGTAGTGCAACTGCAGCTGGTTGCGCTCCAGCGCCCTGCGCAACGCGCCCTCCAGCTGCAAGGTGCGTGCGGTGTGGGCCTGCATTTCAGGGGAATAGAACTGGAAGGCATTGCGCCCGTCCTGCTTGGCACGGTACATGGCCACGTCGGCGTGCTGAGAGAGGGTCTCCATGTCGCTTCCATCCTCGGGGTACATGGCAATGCCCAGCGACGGCGTCACCATCAGCTCGTGCGCTCGGACCTGGATCGGCGCGGCAACTGCATCCAGCAGCTTGCGCGCCAGGTGCGCCGCGCCGTCCTTGTCGGTGCCTGGCAGCACGAGCACGAATTCGTCGCCCCCCATGCGGGCCACGGTGTCCTGCTCGCGCACCTGCTCGCGCATGCGCCGTGCCACAGCCACCAGCAACTCGTCTCCCGCCCCATGGCCGAGCGAGTCGTTGATGTGCTTGAAATGGTCCAGGTCCAGAAACATCAGCGCCAGCGGCTCGCCGCTGCGCTCGGACATGCTGACATCGTGGGCGAAGCGGTCGGTAAGCAGCGCGCGGTTGGGCAGGCCGGTCAGTAGATCGAAATGCGCCATCCAGCGGATGCGCTGCTCGTCGGCCTTGCGCTGGCTGACGTCCGAAAAAATGCCGATGAAGTGCGTGGTCTGGCCCTCGGCGTCCTTGATGCGGCTGACGGTGAGCCACTGCGGATACACCTCTCCATTCTTGCGCCGGTTCCAGATTTCGCCCTGCCACAGACCGTGTTCGTTGATGCGCCGCCACATGGCGCCGTAAAAGTCGGCGCCGTGCCGGCCCGACGCGAGCATGCGCGGGTTGCTCCCCATCACTTCCTCGGCCTGGTAGCCGGTGATGACGCTGAATGCCGGGTTGACCAGCAGGATCTTGTGGTGTGCATCAGTGACGGTAATGCCGTCATTGCTGTGCAAGAACACTTCTGCAGCCAGGCGCTCCTGGGCCTCGAACGCCTTGCGCTTGATCGCACTGCCCATGAACTGGCCAATCCGCTCCATGAGATCCAGATCGTGCGCATCCAGCGGTCCCTTGCGGCGGCGGTGGACGTCCAGCACGCCCAGCGCCTCACCCGAATCGGACAGGAGCGGCACCGTGCAGCAGGTGACCAGCCCTTTCTGGCGCACCATCGACAGCACGGTCGATCGCAGGTGGGTATTTGCGATGTTCAGACCGCCTGCCAGTGCACCGTCAAAGCGCACAGCGCCCCAGGTGCCCGTGCCCGAATCAACGGGCAGCACCGCGCGCGCCTCCTCCACCAGCGATGCCAGGGACGCCGCCGCACGCGGGGCCAGCTGGCCGGTCTGCGCATCCATCAGCCAGACGACGGCGCGGTCTCCCGGCAACAGCGCTTCCAGCTGGCCCGCCAAAAGGCAGAGAATCTGCTGGATTTCGCGCTCACTGGCGATCAGCTCCAGCGCAAAAGAGCGCAACGCCTCTTTTTGCTGCGACTGGTGCTGCAAGGTCAGGTCCATGGCGGTGCCCGTCACGCGCACCGGCTTGCCGCCTTCATCGCGCGACACATAGCCACGCGCCAGCACGGGCAGATAGCGGCCAGACTTGTGGCGCAACCGCAGCTCCTGCACCACCACCGTGTCACCAAAATCCTCCAACCGCTGATGGATCTGCTGCAGAAGCGGCAGATCGTGGGGATGGATGCGCGACTTCCAGCGCATCGGCCCCTGGGGCAGGTCTTCAACACCGTAACCCAACATGTGCCAGCCCTGGGGCGAATAGTCGAGCCGCTGGAGGGCCAGGTTCCAGTCCCAGGGCGCATCGGTCGAGCCCTTCAATACGAGTTCCAGCTGGTTTTGCGACTGGCGCAGCATCTGTTCGGTGTGCTTGCGCTGGCTCTCATGGGCAAAGTAGCCGAGCGCAAAATCCACATCAGTGGCCATCTCCAGCAAGAGGCGCCTGGCGTCTTCGTCAAAGGGCTGCGCAGGTTCGGCAACCAGAACAAAGACGGCATTCACCTTGCCTGCGCAATGCAGGGCAATCGCCACGGTGGGGGCTACGCCTGGCAGGTCTTCAATCCAGACGGCGCGGTCCTCGCGCAGTGCCGTGCGGGCGGTGCCCTGGCCCGGTAGTGCGGGGGCAGCAGCGCCGCACGCAGCAAGGGCCATCAGGTCACCACCCTGCGCCGCGGGTCGACCAATCCATGCGGCCTGCATGCCACCCAGGCGCACCGCCGTTTCGCAAATGCGGGCAAACAAGGCGGCTTCGTCAGGGCATTGCACAACCGCCTGGTTACAGGCGCTCAAGGCAGCGTACAACCGGGCCTGGCGCTGGATGCGCGCCTCGGAACGCACCCGTTGGGTGATGTCCTGCAACATCACCAGGCACTTGCCGGAGTCGTCCTCGTGCAACGACGGCATGCGGCGCAGCTGCAGACTGACCCAGGCATCGGAGCCGTCGCCCCGGCGAATTTTGCGGTCCGCAGCGTAGGCGGGCACCCGGCCGAGTGCCACGCGCGCAAAGCCGCGCCGATCGTGCGCGTTGTCCTGAGGCGACACCAGCGATGCCCAGGGGGTCTGATGCATGTTTTCGGGAGTCAGGCCCACAATGTCGCAAAACTGCTGGTTGATTCGCTCCCACCGGCGCTGCTTCAGGTCGATGGTGGCAATGCCGATGAAGGGCAGCAGGAAGAACTGCTCCATCATCCGGTCCGAACGCTGCTTCTGGGCCCACTCTTTCCAGCGCTGGTTCTGGCGGATCTGCCGCCAGAACAACGTCAGCACCCCGCCCAGCGCCAGCACGGCCAGGGTCACCACCCCGGCGACCCACCACGCCAGCACATGCACCGGTGCAAGCACTTCGGCGCGATCGATCTTGGCCACCACGCGCCAGTCGGTGCCTGCCACAGGCCGGTAGGTTGCCAGCACCTGGACGCCACGGTGGTCTCTGCCCAGCACCTGGCCTGCCCCCGTGGCGCGCAAGGCCACGGCAGCAGGCAGGTCTTCTCGCGCCAGGGGCAGGTGCAGCTTCATGGCCGTGCCGCTGCGATGGCGCAACTCATTCATGAAGACGGCCTGCTCTCCGTCGCGGGTGACCAGCAGCGTCTCGCCACTGGGGCTGGAGGTGGGCCAGGTCTGAATCACCGGAAACAGGAAGCGGCGCGGCGAGATGCCCATCCGTACCCAGGCCAGAAGGCGCGGCTGCGAACCACTGAGGTCGTGCACTGGCAGCAGCCATTGCAGTTGTACATCGCCCTGGGCGTCCGTCTGCATTGCCATGCGCACCACAGCCGATGCGGAACGCTCTGGCGCGATCCATCCGTTCACATACCCCGAGGCGTCCCCGTCATCACTGATGGAGGCCAGGCGCTTGCCGTCGGGTTCAACCAGATCAATGCGTTCGTAGTCGAAAGCCGAACGCAACAGCGCGAATCGCTGCAATACGGCCGACTGCTCGGGCCCGCTGCTCGCGGGCTGCTCCAGCAGACGCGCCACCTGCCGGGCAAACTGGGCATCTGCTGCCAGTAGTTCGGCGTTCTTCTGCCGTTCCCCAAGCCAGTTCTCAATCTGGTCGGTTTTGAGCCGAACGATGGCCGCCAGGTTGGCATAGGCCTCTTGCTCGGTCTGCGGGCCCTGGATGTGCACCACCAGCCAGCCCGTCAAAGGCAAGACCAGGGCCGGCGCCACCAGCAATCCCGCCAGCCGACGTGTCGGACCCTTGCCGCCGCGCGGCATGTCCGCGCCGGCCCCGTTGGATGCCACTGCCATCAGGCCAGTGCCAAGCGCCCGGAAGCACTGCGCAGGGAATGGGCCTGCGGCCGCACCACAGGCTCGGTAGCGTCCAGCCGGAACACATCCACCCCGGTCACAAGATCCTGGGCCTGGAGCCTGAGGCTGTCAGCCGCCGCCGCCATCTCTTCAACCAGCGCGGCGTTTTGCTGCGTCACCTGATCGAGCTGGGTCACAGCCTCTCCCACCTGGGCAACACCCATGCTTTGCTCGTGGCTCGCGGTGCTGATCTGGCTCATCAGGTCGGTCACGCGCTGGATGGCACCGACCACCTCAACCATGGTGGCACCGGCCTGGTCGGCCTGCGCCGCGCCCTGCTCCACCCGCTCCACGCTGGCGGTGATGAGTTGCTTGATTTCCTTGGCCGCCTCTGCGCTGCGCTGGGCCAGATTGCGAACCTCGCCCGCGACCACGGCAAAGCCCTTGCCCTGCTCGCCCGCACGGGCAGCCTCCACAGCCGCGTTGAGCGCCAGAATGTTGGTCTGGAACGCGATGCCGTCGATCACCTGGATGATGTCGGCAATCTTGCGCGAACTGTCGTTGATGCCTTTCATCGTTTCCACGACCTGGGTCACCACCTCGCCTCCCCGGGTCGCCACAGTGCTGGCACTGTTGGCCAGGGTGTTGGCCTGGCGGGCGTTCTCGGCGTTTTGCTGCACTGTGGAGTTGAGCTGCTCCATGGAGGCGGCGGTCTGCTCCAGGGCGCTGGCCTGGCTTTCGGTGCGCGCTGCCAGGTCGTGGTTGCCCTGGGCGATCTGGGTGCTGGCGGTGGCGACCTGGTGCGAACCCGCACGCACCTGCCCTACAACCACGGCAAGGTGCTCCTGCATCTCCATGAGGGTTTGCATGAGGCGATTGATTTCGTTGGTGCCACGCACTTCGACCCGTGTGGTCAGATCGCCTTCTGCCACAGCATGCGCCAGAGCCACCGCCTTGCGCACGGGGCCGGTGATGCTGCGCACAAACACCAGGGCCAGCGCGGCGGCACCCGTCACACCCAGCAGCAGCAGGGCCAGCATGCCGTAGGCCAGCAGGCGGGCACGGTCGGCCTGTGCCTGCAAAACCTTGCCAAGCACGCCGACGGCCTCGGTATTGAAGGTGTAAACGCCGTCGATGGTGCGTGTGAAGGTATCAAAGTACACATCGGGCTTGAGCGTGGGTTGTTCTGCCTCGATCAAGTCCTGATTCGCCATCAGCAGGGTGGCACCGATTGCTTCACGCTGCTGGCGCGCGGCCGCCTCAAGGCGGGTCTGGATGGCTGCATCTGCGCCAAAGGCCTTGCCCAGATTCCGAAACCAGTCCTCGTGGGCTTTTTGTGCCTGACGGAGCAGCGCCTGCAGGGTGGCGCGGCCCTGCGGGGTCATTTCACCCTGGCTCAGCAAGGCGGTGCCACGGGCGCGCATCAGGCCCATGAACTCGGTCAGCACCATGGCGTCCTGGAGGCTTGCGCGCGCGAGCATGTGCGTCGAGAGCTGGCGATCCAGCGACAGTCCATATTCGTCCATCAGCGCTTCACCGATGAGAAACTCACCGGCAATCAGCTCCGTGTGGAGCCGGGTGCTCTCTTCGGCCGAAAGTTGCCGGGCGGCGACCCCAGGCTCGATGGCTGCCCAGGCCTGGCGGCGCTGAACCCACTGCGCCTGGGTGCGCGGCAGAGCCTCGATGTTTTTGAGCGCCTCATCCACCCGCTCCATCGTCTGCCCCAGCGAGGCACTGACGCCCGGGCGCCGCTGTGCCAGGGCGTCGTTACCGCTGAGCATGGCGGCCGAGAGGCCACGATGCACCTGGGTGAACTGGATGACCCGATTGAGTGCTGCCAGGGCCTCGCCGCCGTGAACCTGGCGCTGGGCCGAGGCCACATCTCCGAAGGCCCGCTGCAGGTACAACGTGGTGGGAGGAACCACCATGCACAGCGCAAGCAGCCCGAGGATCACAAATTTCTGGGCCAAGCCCAGTCGGTGCAGAAAATTCGACATGCATGCGACTTTAAACAGTCACACAATTTGAAACAATTCCTCCGGGACGGTATTCGGACTACCGGTTTTCCGGTAATGCCCCTCCCGCTCGTACCTCACCCCGCAGGGCGGGATTCACCGTACGCCGCGCTCGTTGTTGATGACATAACGGGTCAGTTCCGCCACGCTGTGCCGGTCGAGCTTGCGCATGATGTTGCGCCGGTGCACATCGACCGTCGAAGGCGCAATGCCGAGCATTTCTGCAATCTGGTTGGAGGTGCATCCTTCGGCCACGAGCTTGAGTACCTGCCGCTCGCGCGCTCCCAGGCGGGCAGCCGCCCGCGCCTGCCCCCCCTGCCCAACCACCGCTGCGGCAACGACCCCGGCCACATCGGGGCGCAGGTAGGTGCGCCCACGCAGCACGGCATGGATAGCGCGCAACAGTTCGTCACTGGCCTCACCCTTGGTCACGTAGGCCATGGCACCGGCGTGCAACATGTCCAGCACGTACTGTTGATCCGAATAGGCAGACAGTGCCACGACCTTGACCTGCGGTAACGCAGCAATCAGCCGGCGCGTGATTTCAATGCCATCCATGCCCGGCATGTTGATGTCCATGCACACGACATCGGCCTCGCTCAACCGAGCCTGCTCGATCACTTCAAGCCCGTTGCCCACCTGTCCCGCCACTTCCAGGTCGGGCTGGCTGTTCAACAGGTGGCACAGGGCCTCCCTGAAGAGCTGGTGATCGTCTGCCAACAGAATCCGGGATTTCATGTGCTGTTTGTCGGGGTTGTCGTGCCCGCAGCGGGCCGGTTCAGATTTCAACACAGATGCGCGTGCCTTCACCGGGTGCCGTGTGCAGGCTGAAGCGCCCCCCGGCAAACTCGGCCGTTTCGCGCATGTTGATGAGCCCCAGGCCCCCGGTGCGGCGCTCGCGGGCCACCTGCCCGACATCAAAACCAATGCCGTCATCGGTGATGCACAGCGTGAGCGGAGGCCCCTCAAGCTGCATCTGCACAGTGATTTCCCTGGCATGCGCGTGCTTGGCGCTGTTGGTCAGGGCCTCCTGGACAATGCGAAACAACGCAAGCTCCAGATCCGCCGACAGGCGCACTTCGCCATGGTCGCACAGCACCTGCACCAGCAGCCCCGTGCGCCGCGCAAACTGTTCGGCATAGCTGCGCACCACGGCAAGCAGTCCGCCCCGGTCCAGCACGGGCGGGTGAAGTTCGGCGCAGATTTCTCGAACGCTGATGGTGGTGTCTTCGATGAGTGCGCGCATGTCCTCCACGCGCTCCTGGTATTCAGGGGCACTGCGCTCCTCGGGAGTGGCACGGTTGAGCATGTCGAGGTTGATGCGCAGCGCGGCCAGGTTGGGGCTGGTGCGATCATGCAGCTCGCGCGAGAACCGCCGCCGGATCTCCTCCTGGGACTGAACCAGCCGGCGCGACAACTCCTCGTTGTGCAGCGACAACGCCAGGCGCTCCTGCTCCAGCCGCCGCGCCTCGGTGATATCGCGACCAACCCCCCGGTACCCCAGAAACTGGCCCTGCGCGTCAAAAACCGGCGTGCCGCTGACAGCGCCCCAGCGGATCCGGCCTTGTGCATCCCTGCGTTCGATCTCGAAGTTCCGAAATGGCTCTCGAGCATCGAGCCCGGCCCGGTGGCGGCTCCAATCCTCCGGGGACAGGTTGAGCGCCTCAAGCTCCCACGGACTGCGGCCTGCATAGACCTCTGCCGGCAGGCCCGTGGCTTCCTCGACACGCCCATCGACGCGCGTGATGCGGTGCTCACGGTCCTGCTCCCAGTACCAATCGGCGGACAGGTCTGCCAAGGTGCGAAAACGCGCTTCACTGGCACCCAGCTCCTGAAGGGCGTGCTCGCGGTTGTCGAGCATCTGGTTGAATTGCCGTGCCACGGCGGCCAGCTCCCTGGGGCCGGAGTCCATGTGCACGCGGATGCCGGTGTGCCCTGCTGCAACATCGGCCGCAGCGCGGTGCAAGGCATCAACTGGGCGAACGATGTGCCGTGCGATGCGCCATGCCATTGCGAGCGCAAGTGCCAGAAAACCGAGCACCAGCAGGCTGCCGTTGCGAAACGACGTGTTCGACTCGGCAAAGACGTCTGCGGTGGGAACCCCGGCCAGAACCGTCCAGCCCGAGCGCTCCACGGCAGCCATCGCAAACAGCCGCTCCTGGCCGTCCGCACTGGCGGCCAGGGCCGCTTCGGTCTGCGGGGCCTGCATCAGGTGTGCCATCGGGCCTGGGACCGGTACCCCCATCCAGTCGGAGCCCTCCTGGGAGCGCATCACGATCCGGCCATCGCGGTCCACCACGACCACCAGCGCCCCCTGCGGCACGCCCGCAAAAAGCCGCTCCCCCAGGGGCTGCAGGTCCATGGGCAGGCTGACAATTCCGGTGGTTTGGCCCCGTGCGTCTTTGACCGGATAGAACAGGCTTGCAATCCACCGGCCCGACAAAGGGCCGAGCGCAACCCCACCCACGGTCATGCCATCGGCGGTGCGGGCCTGCAGAAAGCCGGGCACAGCACGCAATTGTTCGTTGCTGATTTTCTGCGCAAGGAAAGAGCAATCGTTGCGCCCGGCCAGGTCCTGCACCACCAGGTTGGTGAACTCGGGGTACAGGCTGACGAACTCGGCGATGATGGGGTCGCAGGCACCCGCATCAAGCTCCATGACTTTGGGGCGCCGGGCGATCCGCTGCAACACGGATTCATGGTCGCGCAGCAGGTTGTCAAGACTGGCTGCTGTGTTCTGTGCAAGGATGCGGACCCGCCCGTAGGCGAAATCGCGCGCCTCCTGCCGGTCATGAAGCAGGTGAAAAAACAGCACCCCCAACACCGGCAAAAGCGCTGCAGCCAGCAGCAGCAAGAGCTGCGTCCGGACCGACAGGCGGTAAATACTCCACACGTGCTTTCCCCTCCAGCGAACATGCCCGGGCCACCGCACGCGCAAACCCGGGACGCCCGCGCGCATGCGAGTCCGGACCCACGCCCGGAGTATGCCCGGTCAAACCCTCAGCGTGGCAACGGTGCAGCGCCGGTGGAATGGGACACGAAGGACGCCAGCGCCTTCATGTCGTCTTCGGACAACTGTTCTTCATAGGAAGGCATGACTCCCAGCCCACCGCGCAGCACGCGCAGCACCCGCTGGGCATCGGGCTGGAGTTCGTCCAGCACCGGACCCACCTGGCCTTGGGAACCCGCCGCCTGCAGCGTGTGGCAGACGGCGCATGCCGGTTTCACCGACAAGAACAAGGCCTTGCCACGGGCCAGTTCATCGGGGGTGGCGGCGTACCCTGCGCCGGTACAGGCCAGCCAAGCCAGGGCCAGGGGCCCTGCCCATCGCAAACGGTTCATGCCCCTTGTCATGCCACCGTGACGGTGACGGCGTGGTCCTGCCAGCTGGTGTTGTTGTAGCCGCCGGTGTTGTCGATACGGCTCTCGGGCTGCACATTGCCACTGGCATCGGTGGCGCGGCTGGTCAGCACGTGGGTACCGGCCGCCAACTGGATGGGCAACACGAACTGGCGCCATGCAAAGCGGCCCAGGTCCGGCCCCACCAGTTGTGCCTGGTGCCAGCTCTTGCCTCCATCCACCGACACCTCCACACCGCGAATGGCGCGCGTGCCGCCAAACGCCACACCGTGGATCTGGGTCCAGCCGGCCCGCAAGGGGCCCTGCTCCGAAAGTGGCCCGTTGACCCAGGACTTGACCCCCATCTCCCATACCGACGGCTGCGAGGGGTCGCCCTTGCTGCCCGGAGGCGTCATGCGGTAGCGCTTTGCCATGATGCCCGCCTGCGACTGCTCCCGGGTCAAGGCGACACGCTTGACGTACTTGACGTTGTTCACCCCTTGATAGCCCGGCACGATCAGGCGGACCGGCCCGCCATGCGCCAGGGAAATCGGCTCGCCGTTCATTTCCCAGGCCAGCAGCGCGTCGTCCAGCGCCTTGATGGGCACCGAGCGCTCGACCACCACGGTGAGCGGGTCCACACCCTCGGGCAGCTTTTCGCCACCGGTTCCGGTGAGGTAGACCATGCCGTCCACCGCGCCGCCCAGCGCCAGCACCACATTGCGCAAGGGCACACCGCTCCACAGCACGCAGCCTGCCGCGCCCACCTGCCAGGGCGTGCCGCTGGGCTTGCTGGGGAAAAACCCGCGTCCGTTGCCCGAACACTGCAGCACCGTGGCAACGGTTTCCACACCCAGCGTCCGCAGGTCGGCCAGCGTCAGGCTTCGCGGGGCCTTGACGCCCTCGAACGCAATGGTCCAGGCCTCACGGTTGGCCAGGATGGAGGCATCGGGGGCCGGCAGGTTGTTGCGCACAAACAGCTGGTTGGTGGGGGTGATGACGCTGGTTCCGAAGGCCGAGCGGCGCGTCTCCAGCGTGCTGCTGCTGTGCACGATGACGGCTTTGGGGTCCTTCCAGTTCGCCAAGGGTGGCAAAGGCTTGGCGGCTGCGGGCGCTGCAGCCTGGGCCTGCGCGCCCTGGCTCCAACTGGCCAGCCCAAGGGCTCCCAGTGCAGCCGCGCTTCCGGCCAGCATGTGGCGTCGTGGCAATGAGATCGGGTTTTCCATGAATGCTCCTTCAAGAGACGATGAACAACAGAAACGACACCCGAGGCATTGCCCGCTCTGGACGGCCGGCGCACGGGAAGGCTTCATTCTGACGGCATGGCAACACGACTGAAGACTCCCAAACCGTCAGCAAATGTAATAACTTGCGCTGTAATTGAAACATTCGTTTTGACCATGCCGCACTGGTGCATATTCATGAAAAGTGCCTTCCTGGTGCCGGACCGTCACACACCCTTGCCAGGATGGACGTCGCAATCCTTTTGATTCGGAGGTCACCATGCAAACACACCGGTCTTGTGCTGCCGCCCTGGCGAAGTCCTTCCTCGGCCTGGCCTTGGTGTTGTCTGGCCCTTGGGTCCAGGCTCAGCTCTCTGCCGTTGTGGCGGTGGAACCCACATCCAAAAAGGCGGCCCACACCATCCTGCGCAGCGCCATGGAGGCGGGGCTTTCGCGTGCCTCCACGCAGCCCGCCACGGTCACCGTGAGCGAAGACCTGGCCGACGTGATGCGCGCCACACGCAGCGCGGGCTTCGACATCTTCATCGGCCCTGCCCAGGTGGCTGCCTCGGCATTGAGCCGCGGCTATGAGCTGGTGGGTGCAACCCACCGGTCCGAGCAGTACCTGCTGATCTCGTCAGCACAGCTGGACACCGTGGCGGCGCTGCGCGAGCGCCGCCTCTACCTCCCCCAGCAGGACTCGATCTACACCTACATGGCGCGCGGCATGCTCAACGAGGCGGGCATGTCGTTCAAGGACCTCAAGCAGGTCCAATACGAAAGGTATCCCCAGGCTGGCCTGACCGCGCTGGTGCTGGGCTCGACCGACGCCACCGTGGTGCGCGCCGACGAGTGGGCCGAATGGTCGGCTGCGCACCCCAAGGCGGCCCGCGTGCTGGCCACCAGCCAGCCGGTGCCCGGTGGCTTCACCGTGGTGGTGAAAAAAGAATTGTCGGCCGACGTGCGCACCCGGCTGGCCCAGTGGTTTGCCACCGGCAGCGAGACTGCGGGGATGGTGCCTGCCACGCAGCGCCCTGACGCGCTGCTCTACAAGCATGTGGCGGAGCTGGGCCTGTTCACACCCCTGGGTCTGCCGGGGGTTCAGCGCGTGTCGGCAAAGGAGGCCCTGAAACTGCAGGAGCAGGGCGCCCTGATTGTGGACACGCGCACCGAGAAGGAGTTCAAGGCCAAGCGCATACAGGGCGCGGTGTGGGCTCCGTACATCGAGAAAAGCCTGAAGGACGTGGCTTTCGACTCCGCACAGGACGATTTCCGGTCTCTCGACAAGGTGGCACAGTCCGGCCCGCCCCGGCCCATGATTTTTGCCTGCAATGGTGCTGAATGCTGGAAGTCGTACAAGGCAGCCAAGTTTGCCGCGACCACGGGCCACAAAAACGTGTACTGGATGCGCGGTGGACTGCCCGAATGGGCCGCCGACGGCCTGCCAACGCAAAAAGACTGAGCGCCTTTGCGCAGGTGCGGGGGCTGCACGCTACGCCGTGCAGAAAACCGTCAGCACCCCGGTGTATCCATAGAGTTGCCGGTGCGCAATCTCGCCACCGGCAAAAAAACCCACCAGCGGAACATCGCCCAGCGCGCGGCGCACGATCTGCAGTTCGGCCCCCGGCCCCCCGAAATGCGGGCCGCCCCGGCCCGAGCAACTAACGTATATGGCGCCCGCCATCTGGCGCCCGGCGTACGGCAACGGGCTGCGCCCCGGCACCGGCGCCGCACCCACAGGCTGGCGGTCAAGGCGTGCAATCAGGGGCGCGGGGTCCATTTCCTCGGGGGAGAGTTCCTCGCGGATTTCGGCGCAAATCCGGACCAGGTCGGCGCGCGCGGCCGCTGCATTGCGCTGGCAAAACGCCAGCCGCATGCCCGGCTCCACGGGCTCTGCCAATGCCACGCCATGGCGCACTCCGTCCAGACCGATGATGTGGCGCACGCGGGTGTCGGTGCCGAAGTGTCCGGTGCGCCCCTGCAACGGGGTTGTTTCTGCATCCATGAGCCCAGCCAGGGTGGCGCGCACCCGTTGCAGCGCTGGCTGGGGGTCGCCCTCGAGCGTGACACCGAGCGTTTGCAACAGCACATCGAGCGCCGGTTCACCATCGAGCTGCAGCACCAGGTTATCGGTGGCTGCGGTGATGCAGTGCGTGGGCCCCACCGGCTGGCAACCCTGGGTGACGCGGGATACCAGCGGCACGCCCGCGCCAAACGCCACCCCCGAGAGCCCGCCGCTGAACACCCCCCCGGCACCGCCATGGCCGGCCAGATTGCCGCTGCCGCCCACGGCAAACTGCACACTGGCACCCCGGCTGGCGGACAGCCCGCCAAACACATAGCCGCTGGTGGTGCGTGCAGCCATTTCGGCAATCAGACCGGCAACATCCGGTGTATGGCCGTCGGCGTGCACCAGCGCAGTGTGGGCCTCAAAGCCGCTGGCTCCGGCCCTCGGCAGCGGAGCAACCCCTGAAAACACCCGGTATTGGTCGCAGGGGAGCTCCAGCAGCATGACCGCGAGCGCCGGCTCGTCATAGTATTCGGCGCTGTCGGCGCACACGCCCACCCCCACGGTGCCACTCCAGTCGGTGACCTCGGGCAACTCGGCAGACAGGAGATCGAGCACCGCCTGCGCATGCGCAGCGTAGTGGTCGGTGATGTAGAGAATGCCCAGTGTGGGCGCCTGCGCGTAGGCGGGCAAGGCCATCTGCGCCCGCAACTGCGTCAGCACCATCGCGGCCGCCATCGGCCAGTGCGGATGGGTGGCATGGCCGGTGGGGCAGAGTTTCATGGGCTGCCGTGCCTGGTGGCCTGACGAGGGCCGGTCAGCGTGCGGATCCGGATACTGCGCGGCGCGCGGTGGTTTTGCCGGCGGCGGATTTTTTGGCCGCTGGTTTGCGTGCAGCCGGTTTGCGGGCTGCGGTTTTGGCTGCCGCTTTGGGCACACTGACGGCCTTGGGCGCGGCGCGGCGTGCGGCCCCCTGCACACTTTGCACCCCCTTGGAAGCCATCTGGCTGGCCATGCCGGTGGCCGTCTTGAAAGCCTCCTTGGCCAGCCCGGTGGCCATGTGCCGGGTGGTGTCGAGTGCGGTTTGTTTGGCCGCGTCCTTCATGGCACTGGAGGCGATTTGCTGGAACTGCTGGGTCAGCGCACCCCACCATTGCATGGGGTCCACCATGCTGGGGGAGGCAGGAGCCGCCTTGCCCTTGGCTTTGGTCCCGGATTTGGCAGCAACGGCTTTGCCGGCCGCAGCAGTCTGTGCGTCGGAAGCCTCGGGCGCGGCAATTTCGGCCACGCGATTGGCAGCCCCTGTAACGGCCTGGGCTGCGCTGGCCAGGGTCTCGCCCGCCTTGTGCACACCTTCCATCACGGTGTCTGCCGTCTTGAGTTTGAAGGCATTGGCCACGTCGCCCATGCTGAAATTCATGCCCTTGAGCGTTGCCAGGGTCATTTTCTGGACCTCCAGCGCCTGGATGGTGGCCGCCAGCGCGCGCGAGTTTTGCTCCAGCCAGAACTGCACGGCCTTGAGTTCCTCGATGCGCTTTTCCAGTTCTTCGACACTGATGGTGGGCGCGACCCAGTTCGACAGGTTGGGCAATTGCGGAATGCTGTTAGATGCGCCCTTGGCCAGGCTCTGCAGGAAATCAAAACCCGGCACGAATTTGCCGAAACCGGTGGGGGATGTGTCACTCATGGGCCGCTCCGCTGGAATGGTTGTCAACGATTGCGCCAGCTTACTCCAATGCAGCCCTGCTGTGGCAACCCTCGGTCGAGCATGGGTGCAAACACCCATGCCCACCCACGGCCTGGCCTCTCAATGCTTGCCGTGCATGCCGTGCCCGGATGGCATGGCCGGGGATTGGGCCGCCACGGGCACCTCCAGCTTCAACTGGCTCTCTGCGCCCTGGGCATTCTTGAACACCAGGGTCAGCGGCACGTTGCTGCCCTTGGCCAGCGGTGCCTTGAGGTCCATCAGCATGACGTGGTAACCCCCGGGCTTGAGCTCGACGGCCTTGCCTGCGGGAAGGTCCAGGCCAGGGATGGCCCGCATCTTCATGACGTCGCCATCCATCTTCATCTCATGCACTTCGGTCACCCCTGCCACCGGGGACTCGGCGCGCACCAGGCGCGTGGCCTCGCTGGCGGTCAGGCGCATGAAGGCGCCGGTGGCCTTCTGGCCCTGGACGCTGGCACGGGCCCACGCGCCCTCTACGGCCACGGGTGCCGCTGTCTGCGCATGGGCAGAGCCTGCCATCAAGGCAGCGGTAAAAAACAAGGAGGAAGCAATGCGATTCAATGTCATGGGGAAACTCCGGTCAACAGGAACAAAATGAAGAAAAGCGCGCGCCCACCCGGGGCGGCACGCCCCAACCAAGAAAATATGGGCGAAAATCGGTTCTATCGCTTATAAATAATACGCTAATAGCTATTATTTTTATAGCATTTCAGAAGGGGGGCCACGGGCCAGGAGAATGCGCCCTTCAGGGGCCGCAGGCGCCGCATGGGCGGGGGACACCCAGATGCGCAGCGCCGTTTGCACGGGGAGTTGCAGCACCGTCTCCGGGCCGGGGGGCGCTGCGGCGGGACAGCACAGGGGGCAGTCCAGAACATGGCTTGGCACGGGCTGCGCATCGCCCTCGCCCGGCCCGTAGACATAGCGCACCGGGCCTGCGGCGGAACAAAGGCGCTCCAGTGCGGCGGACGTCACCCAGGGCGCCGCAGCGACCGCACCGGTGAACAATGCAAACCACGCCAGCAGAACGCTGGCGAACCAGCGGGGAGCACGCACGGTCTGCATGGGCCGATTGTAGGAGTCCGGACTCCGAAAGGCCGGGACACCCCACAATGCTTGACATCCGTCAACCATCGCCCTCCCATCCCGGCGGAAGATGGAGACGTCAGAAGGTGTGAACTGCTCTCGCGCGTCCAGTCATGGGGAGTGGTTTGCGCATTCATTTTTCCCACACTCACGGAGATTTCATGAACCCAGAACAGGCAGCCCCCTTCCAGCAACAACTGTTGGCCCAGCGCGCATCGGTGCTGGAACAGTTGGCGCAGCAACGCGGCGGCACCATCGGACGAGCCGATGCGGCGGCAGAACACTTCGGCCAGGCCGAGGACTCCCGCGCCCAGCTGAACACGGCACGCGACCTCGAATTTGCGCTGGACGAACACGAGACCGCGCACCTGGCCGCCATCGAGGCGGCGCTGCAACGCATCGAAGACGGCAGCTACGGCGAATGCGCCGATTGCGGCGTCGACATTGGCGCAGCCCGCCTGCACGCAGCGCCCGAAGCCGCACGCTGCGTGCACTGCCAGGAAAAGGCCGAGCGCCAGGCCCACCCTGCCTGAAGCGGCCCGCCACGGCCTGACACGGCAGACTTATCGGTCGATGGATGGCGGCCTGCCCGCAGCGCCCCCGGCCGATCCAGCAGCCTGCAACCGCGCCCGCAGGCCGCTGGAGCGCTGCGTGCGCTGCGCCACCGCCTGGGCCAGCATGCTGGGCTGTGCCGATACCAGCGTGAACGCCCGGCGTGCGCGCGTGATGCCGGTGTAGACCAGCTCGCGGCCCAGCACCGCACCGGCGCGCGGCGGCAGCACCAGCACGGTGTGCTCGAACTCGGAGCCCTGGCTCTTGTGCACCGTCATGGCGAAGGCCGTCTCCACCTGCGCCAGCCGCGCCACGCCGACCGAGCGCAGCAGCGCGCCGTCGGCAAAATACACGCGCAGGCCGCCGCCCGCCGTGGCGGTCGGCAGCGCGATGCCGATGTCGCCATTGAAGACGCCCAGCGCCGCGTCGTTGCGCGTGACCATGACCGGGCGCCCGGCATACCACTCGCCCCGCACCTCCAGCCGCCCTGCGGCGCGCAACGCGGTCTCGACCGCGCGGTTCAGCCCGGCGGCGCCCCACTCGCCCTCGCGCACCGCGCACAGCAGGCGAAAACGCTCGAACGCGGCCAGCACGCCGCGCACCCAGTCGGCGTGCGTGGTGGCGTCGTGGTCCGGGGGCCGCAGCGCCATGGCATCAAGGTAGTCACCGTAGCAGGCACGGGCACCCGGCCGCCCGTGCAGCGCCAGGCGCACCACCGCCTCGGGCGCGCAGCCCTCCAGCGCCTGCAGCGCCCCCGAGGTGTCGTCCGCCAGAACACGGCGCGCCCCAGCCGCATCACCCCGGTTCACCGCCAGCGCAAGCTGTCCGATGGGGCCGCCAAAGCGGTGGCTCTCGCGCAGCATCACGGTGTGCTGTGCCAGTGCGAGCGCCACTCCACCGGCATCCAGATACTGCGGTGGCACGGTTTCGCCCGCCGCCGCCAGCGCGTAGCGCGCCGTCTGCGGGCTGTAGCAACCGGCCTCGGCATCGCGGCACAGGTCGCCGAGCACCGCACCCGCCTCCACCGAAGCGAGCTGGTCCTTGTCTCCCAGGAACACCACGCGCGCACTGGCTGGCAGGGCATCGAGCAGCGCGGCCATCATCTCCAGGTGCACCATGGAGGCCTCATCGACGATGAGCACGTCCACGTCCAGCGGGTGGGCGGCGTGGTGGCGGAACTGGCGCGTGTCCGGCCGTGCACCCAGCAGGGCATGCAGCGTGCGCGCCGCGCCCATGCGCTGGGCAAAGGCGTGCAAATCCAACGCATCGCCGACGCGCTCCTGCAGGTCGGCCAGCGCCGCGTCGATGGATTGCTTGAGCCGCGCCGCCGCCTTGCCGGTGGGCGCGGCCAGCGCCACGCGCAGGCGCTCGGGCTGCGGGTCCACCGCCATCAGCAGCGCCAGCAGGCGGGCGGCGGTGTAGGTTTTGCCGGTGCCTGGCCCGCCGGTGATGACGGCCAGGCGCGAGCGCAGCGCCACGGCGCAGGCCAGCTTCTGCCAGTCCACACCGTGCGCAGGCGCAGCCGCCCCGGCGGCGGGCGCGAACAAGCGGTCCAGCCATTGGCGCACGCGGGCTTCATCCACCGGCTGCGGCGTGGCAGTGCGCTCGGCCAGCGCCTGCACCACGCGCGTTTCGTAGGCCCAGTAGCGGCGCAGGTACAGCAGCGGCGCCTCCGCGCTGCCGCCCAGCACCAGGGGCTGGCCCTGGTCATCGCCCGGGTCGGCCTGGCGCACCACGGGGCTGGCGCGCAGCGCGGCCAGCCAGTCGCCCAGGGCGTGCGGAAGTGTGGGCCACACGCCCTGCAGGGCCTCGTGCGCATCCACCGGCCAGCCGAGCACGGCGGCGGGGTCGCGCACCAGGGGCGCGAGCGGCAGGCAAGTGTGGCCGCGCCCTTCCAGGTGCGCCAGCAGGGCGGTGGCCACCAGCAGGGCGGGCTGCGCCTGCGGATCCAGCTCGGCCACAAAGGCCGCCAGCGCCGTGTCGAGCCTGCGCAGCCAGCCCGCGTCACTCCAGTGGCGCAGGGTGTCAAGGGTAGGGGTCATGCACCAGCCTCCCCGCAGGTGAAAAGAACATCCAGTGCATCCAGCAGCGCCAGCGGCGGTGCCAGATGGCGCACGCCCTGGCACGGGCCGTCAATGCCGCGCAAAAAGAAAACCAGCGCACCGCCCAGCTGCTGCTGCGGCACGTAGGCGTCCCCCAGCCGCGCGCGCAGCAGGCGGTGCAGGGCCAGCAGATAGAGCGCGGCCTGCACGTCGTAGCGGTGCGCAGCCATGGCGGCGTCGAGCGCCTCCCGGGTGTAGGCACCGCCGTGCTCACCAAGGTGGTTGGATTTGTAGTCGAGCACCCAGTAGCGCCCGCCGTGCTCGAACACCAGGTCCGCAAAACCCATGAGCATGCCGCGCAGCTCGCGCTCGGGCAGCGGGGGGCGATCCATCCCTGGCAGGAGGTGGGTGCGGCACAGGGCATCCACGTCGGCGGCGCGCAGGCAGCGCGTGGGCAGCCAGAACTCCATCTCGGGCAGCAGGGTGCCCAGCGCACGGAGGGGCGCGCCCACCCCGGTCAACGGCGTGCCCACCACGGCGGTGAGCCAGTGCACGACTTCCTCGGCGCGCTCGCCATGGCCTGCGCGCTCGCAGCGGCGGCGCAGGCGCCCGGTCAGCGCCGCGTCGTCCTGCAGGGCAAAGCCTTCGCCCGCCAGCCATTCAAGTTGCTCGTGCAGAAAATTGCCCGCCAGCGCGCCACGTGGGAAGCGGTGCCAGGCAGGCACGGACGCAGGCTCGGCAAACAGGTCGGCGGTGCGGCCCAGGGTGCCATCCGGCATGGCCGGGGGCACCACGGGGGCCACCGCCGGTGGCACATCGGCCAACCCGGGTTCATCGTCCGCCGGGCGCAGCACCTGCGTGGGCACCTGTGCCCCAGTGCCTGTTGCGGCCGGGCGCACCAATTGCGAGAAGCTGCCAATGCCCCAGCGCCGTTCAAACCGGCCCGCATATGCCGACTGCGCCTGCAGTGGCGCCGGGGCCTCGCGGGCGGCCAACGGTGTGCGCGGCACCGCGTCGGGCACAGCCTGCAGCACGGTCTGGCCCTGCCCCTGGGCAAACGCCTGCAGGTGCGCCAGCCAGTCCCCGGCCTCGATGGCCTGTGCGCCACCCAGCAGGTAACCGGCAGCGCTCTCGTGCGTGCGGCACTGCGGGTTGTTGCGCACCTTGAGGGCTGCAAAACCCAGCCACAGCGCGTGGCGCGCACGGGTCAGCGCCACGTAGAGCAGGCGCAGGTCTTCACGCTGGCGGTCGAGCTCGGCCTGCGCCAGCACCGCGTCGTCCAGCTGCAGGTGCAGGGTGCGCCGGCCCTGCGCGTCGGCCAGGTGCACAAAGCCGGTGGAGTTGCGCGTGACTTCGCGGAAGCTGCAGGCAAACGGCAGGCAGACCACGGGGTATTCCAGGCCCTTGCTCTTGTGCACGGTGACCACCTTCACGAGGTCGGCATCGCTCTCCAGGCGCACGATCTGCTCGTCGCCACGGTCGCCGCCCTCCTGCACCTGGGTCTGCAGCCAGCGGATGAGCGCGTGCTCGCCCTCAAGCTGCGCGCTGGCATGCTGCAGCAGCTCGGCCAGGTGCAGGAAGTTGGTGAGGCGCCGCTCACCACCGGGCTCCTGCAGCCAGCGCGCGGGCAGGCCGAACTGGTGCAGCGTCTGCCGCACCAGGGTCAACACGCCCTGGGTCTGCCAGACGCCGTGGAGCTGGCGCAGTTGCAGGGCGCGCGCATCAAAGGCTTCGTCGCTGGTGGCCAGCCAGGCGAGTTCATCGAGCGACAGCCCGAGGGTGCGCGTGGCCAGCCCGGCGCGCACCTTGCGCACATCGAGCGGCTCGGCCACAGCGTGCAGCCAGTAGAGCAGATCGCGCGCCTCGTCGCTGGCGAACACCGAGTCCTTGTCGGACAGGTAGACCGAGGCCACGCCACGCCGGTGCAGCTCGCGCCGGATGGCCTCGGCCTCCTTGCGGTCGCGCACCAACACGGCAATGTCGGCCGGGCGCAGGCGTTGCAGGGGTTTGCCGGCTTCGACGAAACCGGCCTGGGCGTCGTTGAGCCACTCCACCATCTGCTCGGCGCACTGTGCGGCGAAGTGCTTGCGGTGCTCGCCCGCACTGCGCAGCGTCAGGTCGTGGTGGATGGCCAGCGCAGGTACCAGGCCCGCAGCGGTCTGGAACTGCTCGGCCCGGCCGCGCGCCTGCACCGGAACGAAGGGCAGCGGGTTTTCTGGCCCGGCCCCGGCGCGGAACCGGAAGGCGCCCGCGCCTGCGTGCGCCTCGGCGCGTTCGAACCAGTGGTTCACGGCCGCCACCAGCGCCGTGGTGGAACGGTGGTTGGTGCCCAGCACGTAGTGGCGCCCGGTGGTGGCACGGCGCGCAGCCAGGTAGCTGTGGATGTCGGCACCGCGAAAGCCGTAGATCGACTGCTTGGGGTCGCCAATGAGCAACAGCGCCGTCTGCGCAGCGTTGTCGGCCGTGCGGTAGAGCCGGTCGAAGATGCGGTACTGCAGCGGCGAGGTGTCCTGGAATTCGTCGATCAGCGCCACCGGGGTCTGCGCCACCATGCGTTCGCGCAGGCGCTCGCCGTTCGGCCCGGCCAGCGCCTGGTCCAGCCGCTGCAGCATGTCGGCAAAGCCGAAGGTGCCAGTCTGGCGCTTGAGCTGGGCGATGCACTGCTGCACGCACGCCGCCGCGTGCAGGCGCAGCGCCACGGCGGGGTCGGGCAGCGCCTCTTGCGCGGCCTGCAACGAGGCCAGCGCTTCAAAGTGCGCGGGCAGCGCGATTGGCGGCGCGCCGTCCTTGCGCGCCTCGTGCAGGCCGTCCGGACTCAGGCGGTGCCACGCCGTGTCGCTCAGCGCAAGCAGGTCATCGCCCGTGCCTTGTGCCCATCCCGCCAGGGCGGCTAGCCAGCCGGTGTAGTGGCGCTGCGCCAGCTTGCGCTTGTCCCAGTCGCACTGCTTGGGCGCGGTCTGGTCGTCCAGCCACTGCTGGATCTCCCCCGCGCGCCCGGCCCAGCCAGCCTTGAGCGCAGCGATGGCCGCGCGCCGCGCCTGCCGCTCGCGCAGCACGCAATCTGCCAGGGTGCCCGCGCCCGCGCCTTCGGGCATGTTCTGCGCCACCAGGCCGCGCATGTCGGCGACCAGGGCGTCCACGCCCCTCCAGACCGCGAGCACCGTGTCGAGCGCCTCGCCCGCCAGCGGGTAGCACTGCTGGCGCCAGTAGTCCTGCGCAGCCTCGGTCTGCACGGTGCGCTCGTCGGCGCTGAGTTCCTCGTCGAACAGGCTGCCGCTGTCGAAAGCATGCTCGCGCAGCATGCGCTGGCACCAGGCGTCAATGGTGTGCACGGCCGCGTCATCCATGCCCTCGGCGGCCAGTGCCAGGCGCCAGGCGGCCTGGGTGCGCGCCGCGCCCTCGGGGTAGCTGGCCAGCAGCTGCGCCAGGAAGCGGTCGCCGTCGGGCACGGGGGCCTCGCCCCGGAAGCACCGGGCGGCTTCGAGCAGGCGCGCGCGGATGCGGTCGGACAGCTCGCGCGTGGCGGCGCGCGTGAAGGTCATCACCAGGATCTCGGCCGGGCGCAGCGCGCGGGCAAAGCCGTGCTCGGCGCCATGGCCGAGCACCAGGCGCAGGTAGAGCGCGGCGATGGTCCAGGTCTT
>Ga0138256_10001721_pt1 | contig 23594 bp, 10 predicted proteins | sample KNB2016incub_MG_FD_105486 | JGI IMG/M metagenome (GOLD analysis project Ga0138256, IMG submission 105486) | Active sludge microbial communities from wastewater in Klosterneuburg, Austria - KNB2014incub_MG | ecosystem: Engineered > WWTP > Activated sludge > Unclassified | place: Austria... | reverse complement strand
ATTGCAATGCACCATTTAAATACCAATGATAAACCGGTGCTGATCCAGCTGCTGTAACTGAAGCAGTAAAATTGACCGTATCACCTGCACAAGTATTAAGAGAGGGCGTGGCACTTAGGTTAACTGCAGGAGATGCCGCAGCAGTAACCGAAATTACTGACCAGCTTTGAGCATTATTACTTAACAAACATGTATGAGACGAATTTAATCTCACGCTAACTGAGTCCCCATTTGCAGGATTAAGTACCACAAATCCTGAATCAACAGTTGGCGCCCCGCTCGCCACACCATTTATATACCACTGATAAGTTGGGGAGACTCCTCCTCCGGTGCTTTGTGCTATGTATGATATGGTATCACCCGCGCATATTGCACCAGCAGGTAAAGCTGATAATGAAACAGTCGGCGTAATTTCCGCGTCAAATAAAATCTTTGTCGAATCAGATGCATTGGATGTAACTACGCAACTCAGAGACGAAATCATTTCGACACTGACTAAACTGTCATTCGCATTAATCACAGAATTAAATGAACTTGCAGTGGCTCCCGCAACAGGCAATCCATTTATATACCATTGGTATGTCGGAGTTGCACCCCCATTAAGCGGACTGGCATTAAAAGTTACAGCTGAACCCGGACAAACACTCGTATCCGGATTTATAGTCACACCCGGGCTCACGGCATTACTGAATACAACAAACAAAGCAGCCGTATCAACTTGCGGATTTGAACAAGGGGAATTCGATGTCAAAACTACTTGTACCAATGATCCATTAATGAAGGCATTACTCTTCAGTGAATCTGAAGCACCTGACTGAACAAGAATTCCATCAATGTACCAGTCGTACACAGGCGCACTGCCACCATTAATAGGCGATGCAAGAAAGCGAAGACTGTCGCCCGGACAAACGGCTCCAGCCGGAAATGAACTCAGACTAACATCCGTTGCAGAAACGCCGTCGATGACAATATTCAAGGTCGAATCAAAGACACAGGAATTCGAAGTGTATCGTAAAGTAATTTGATAGACAGCAGGAATTCCATATTGAATAATCGGAGATTTTGAATTTGTGATCACGCCTCCGGGTGCATTGCTGCCGGGTATTGTCCAATCATAAGAGGATATAGGTCCTGCACCTAAACCCAGCAGGGTAATCGCTTGTCCTATACAAGCCGGATTCGGACTTATCGTAAATCCCGGATTGTTATACGGCGTTACCTGCACAGTACTGGAACCGGTTGCTACGGTCCCACAAGCATCCGTAACAGTCACTGTATAATTTGTTGTTGTGGCAGGGTTTACTCTGATGGTATCATTGTTTGCTGCAACAGGTGACCAAACGTTTTGATATGGAGGAACTCCGAATTGGGTGACAGTAATCACATTCACAGAATCACCCGAACAAACAATCTGATTGGGGCTATTATAAACCATTTCCATCGTTCGCCCTTCAATAGTCATCATCCAGGGTTGAGAAGCCCGAATGCAGGAGTTCCCACACACAACAGCCGGATCATTATTACACCTATAAAAGTGTAAAGTGAAATCAAGATTCTGCGGCGCACATTGGGGTGTAGGCAAGCATGTACCGAAATCGGGAAGTGTCGTTGCATTAAGTACCCCACAATTAAAATTTGATACGGCAAAAGCACAAGTTATAACTCCGGGTGCAGCGGTAGGAAATTTGCAGGAAGCAAAATCTACACTAAATCCTCCATCCTGTGCGAAACAAGCTCCTGTAGCAAAGTACTCAAATGAAGTATAAATATTAGAGATGGTCGTGTTAGCAGGTGTTGGTACGGTGAGAAAATAATCACAACTGTTTGTCCAGCAGAGCGGAGAAAATTTTGTACCGGTAATTGCTCCGGCAGCAATTGAGTTTTGCGTGGTCACCACAGGATCAATCACCACAGGATAAACTGTTGATGGATCCATTAACCATGCAACTGAAGTATACACATTCAAAGTTTTCTCATCTGTTACTTTTACATTCAGCTCTCTGCGCTGCGGTGCGGGACTATTATCGTAGGCATAGCACTTTTCTATGGTGAAATACGGAACATTATCAGCTCCGCCAACATTCAAATCAATATGCTCCCCTCTTTCGTATTGAGGTATTGAAAGAAAATGCATTGACTCAGGAAATTCAAAATCCTGCTTCATCACCAGATATCCTTCCTTAAAGTTCACTGCACTTTTTAAAATAAAACTTGTCTCCATGGTACCGGTCGAAAAAGTGAAGACGACATCAATACCCGGATAAAAATCTATAATTTTCAAGCCATCATCTCCTGCTGTGTAATGAGACCAATCGGCCGTGCCAAGACTCCTTTCGTTTCCACTTGCGTCAAGATGGACAAGTTTTAAATTTTTGTTGAAGCTTAATTCTTTTCCATTGAGTTCAATACTTGCAATCCTTTCCTCTAAGTTTAGCTTGATGGGCGTTGGCTGATTTGATGCAGAGAAAATCTGTTGCTTATTGGGATCAGAAGAAAGTCTGTAATTAATCTCACGCCAGTTTCCATTTTTATCCTGATAGTTGATAGGTGAATAAGCCTGTTGCCTGAAAAAATGTTTTCCTCCACTACCACACTTCACAAAATACCTGCTGTATGCGTCCCGCTTCGAAAGCAATTCCAAACAATTCTGCTCAGGTGGAACCTGATAAGGCATTATCCCAAAATCGGGATGGCTTTGGGACTCTTTAGCAAGTTCTAATAATTCAGAACTTAACTTCTTCTCGGGCTTTGAAAAAGAAAATAAATTTTTTGACTCAATCCGTGCATATTGAGCTTGCATCTGGACGGCAAAAAGAAATTGAAATAAAATTACAAGTCTTCTCATCCGAAAAGAACCACGAAGGTGGCAGCAGAATTAAGGTTAACTACTATCATTTAAATTTAAGAGAAAATACCGTAGAACTGAACGAATGACATAGGTATATCTTGGCATTTAACGCAAAAATGGCCTCTTAGATACAATAAAACGATTGATTTTATTAAAAAGAAAGCAGGAATTCTCTTGAATTTTGAATTTCCGTGTATAATACCTTGTCCTTTTTCATAAATGGCACTTCTTTCCGGAATGCTGCAATGAACTCCTCCACCATAACCGAACTTTTTGAAGGCCGTCTGAATTCCAGTCCTTGTGCTGCAGTTAATAGTTCAATGGCGAGAATGGTGTAAATATTTTCAACGACACGGTACAATTTTGTGGCCGCATTTGCTCCCATGCTTACATGATCTTCCTGACCATTCGAAGAAACAATCGAATCGACCGATGCCGGACTACACAGTTGTTTGTTTTGACTCACAATGGAAGCAGCAGTGTATTGAGGAATCATGAAACCGGAATTGAGTCCGGGATCAGAAACTAAAAATGGCGGGAGCTCCCTGCTTCCGGAAATGAGCTGATAAGTTCTGCGCTCTGAAATATTTCCCAATTCTGAAAGAGCGATTGCAAGAAAGTCCATGGCTAAAGCAAGAGGCTGTCCGTGAAAATTCCCGGCTGAAATAATTTTATCTTCTTTCGGAAATAATGTAGGGTTATCAGTAACCGAATTTATTTCTGTAAGAAAAACATTGGCTGCATAATTAATCGCATCACGTGAGGCTCCATGAACTTGAGGAATACAACGGAAAGAATAAGGATCCTGCACATGAGCCTTCTTTCTTTTGATGAGTTCGCTTCCTTTAAGAATATTGCGAATATTTTCTGCCACATCAACCTGTCCCTGATGGGGTCTTATTTTATGAACCAGACTGTCGAATGGTTCAGGACGACCATCAAAAGCTTCCAATGAAATCGCTCCGATAAAATCAGCAAGTGAAGCGAGCTGATAGCTGCGGTTTAATGCATGAACTCCATAAGCAGACATGAATTGCGTCCCGTTCAACAATGCCAAACCTTCTTTTGATTGAAGTTCGATTGGCTTCCAGTTTAATTTCTTCAACACAGCTTTTGCAGGTTGAATTTTATTCTGATAAAAAACCTCACCCTCTCCAATCAATGGTAAACACAAATGAGCCAGGGGAGCCAAGTCACCGGATGCTCCCAATGAACCTTGCTGATAAACCACCGGAATCACATTCTCATTGAACATATCAATAAGGCGATTTACAGTTTGTAACTGAACTCCTGAATTTCCATAGGACAAGCCCTGAACCTTCAGTAGCAACATGATTTTTACAATCTCCAAAGGCACTTCTTCTCCTGCCCCACATGCGTGTGACATGACAAGATTTTTCTGCAATTGCGAAAGATCAGAATCAGGAACAGATTTATTATACAAAGACCCAAAGCCGGTATTAATACCATAAATTGGTTCCTTATGCTTCTTTAATTTTTGATCAAGATAATTTCTTCCTTCCTGAATAGCTTTCTTCGCTTCATCTGACAAAACGATTTTTTGATCTTCCTGCAGGATACTTTCAATAGTTTCAAAATCAAGACCGGCAGAGGAAATTTTATATTGGCTCATGTGTAAAGAATATCTTTTACTTCAGAATATGTAATAATTCATTCAAGCTCACAATTGATTGTTCACCTGTTGTCATATTTTTAATTGCTATCTCACCCTTCTTCATCTCTTCAGAACCTATGAGCGCGACATAAGGAATTTTCTTTGCGTCGGCATAGGCCATTTGCTTCTTCATTTTGGCGGAATCAGGATAGAGTTCAGCTCCTACTCCATCATCTCTCAGTTGATTGACGATCTTCAGGCAATGTATGGCTTCATCCATACCGAAATTAACAAAGAGAATCCTTGTACTCACTCCGCTAAAATCAGGGTAGCCGTTTACTTCAGCCAACACATCACAAATCCGGTCGGCACCGAAAGAAATTCCTACACCTGAAACATTTGGTAAACCAAATATCCCGGTGAGATCATCATAACGACCTCCGCCACAAATGCTGCTGCTGAATTCCGAACGTTTATCCTGCGTTTTTACTTCGATGATGGCTCCGGTGTAATAATTTAATCCGCGAGCAAGGGATATATCAAGTTCCGGCATTTTAAAATCCGGATCAATTTTTTTCAGGATGCTAAAAATCAGTTCCAACTCTTCAATTCCTTTCATTCCAATCTCAGAACCCTTCAGAAATTTTTTCAATGCCTCCAGTTTTTCTCCATTGCTTCCTTTCAGAAGAAGTAGCGGTTGTATCTTGTTAAGTGCTTTTTGACTAATCCCTTTATTGATCAATTCTTCATTTACTTTATCCTGTCCGATCTTATCGAGCTTATCCAATGCTACCGTTATATCGATCAGCTGATCGGGGGCTTCAATGACTTCAGCGATACCGGCAAGTATTTTACGGTTATTTAGTTTAATGGAAATTCCTACGACTAATGTTCTGAAAACCTCATCAATCACGCGGATCAATTCAACTTCATTAAATAGTGAAGTACTTCCGATTACATCAGCATCGCATTGGTAAAATTCACGATATCTTCCTTTCTGGGGACGATCAGCCCGCCATACAGGTTGAATCTGATAACGACGAAAAGGAAAAGTAATTTCATTCTGATGCATCACCACATAACGGGCAAAGGGAACAGTCAGATCATAACGCAAGCCTTTTTCAGTAATATCGGCTTGCCGAATCGATTCCTTTTTGGAACGAATCTCATCGATAACCGGACCGGAATTCAGGATACGAAATAAAAGTTTATCACCTTCCTCGCCATACTTCCATTCCAAAGAAGCAAGATTCTCCATAGCAGGAGTTTCAATTTCTTCAAAGCCGAATTTTCGGAACACATTTTTGATAACATCAAAAACGTAATTCCGCCGGATCATTTCCGCCGGTGAAAAATCTCTTGTGCCTTTGGGAATGCCTGGTTTCATTAATTATTTAATGCGCTGTAAGGATAAATGAACAATAGCTTTCAAATTGAGATAATAAATAGAAAATATCTGATTCTTATTACCTCACCAGATTCTTATAACGAATACGATGTGGTTGTGTATCTCCCAATCTCTGCTTCTTGTTCTCTTCGTACTCAGAGAAGTTACCGTCAAAGAAATAAACCTGAGAATCTCCTTCGAAAGCGAGAATGTGAGTCGCTACGCGGTCAAGGAACCAACGGTCGTGAGAAATGATTACGGCGCAGCCCGCGAAATTTTCAATGCCTTCTTCAAGAGCACGCAAAGTATTTATATCGATATCGTTCGTCGGCTCGTCAAGGAGTAAAACATTCGATCCTTCACGAAGAGCGATAGCAAGGTGAACACGATTTCTTTCTCCACCGGAAAGCACTTCGAGTTTTTTGCTCTGATCTGTTCCGTTAAAATTAAATCGGGAAACATAAGCTCTGGAATTCAGCTGGCGTCCGACAACCATCATGGTATCAGTACCACCGGAAATAATTTCATACACAGATTTTCCCGGAGTCAAATCATCATGTGACTGATCAACATAAGCAGTCTTAACAGTCTCTCCAATTTTGATGGTTCCAGAATCAGCTGTTTCCTGACCCATGATCATTTTGAACAAGGTAGTTTTACCTGCACCGTTTGGTCCGATCACACCAACAATTCCTGCAGGTGGCAATGAGAAAGTAAGGTTTTCAAATAGTAATTTATCTCCATATGACTTCGTCACTCCGTCAAAATCAATAACGACTGAACCCAACCGTGGTCCCGGTGGAATGAAGAGCTCTAATTTCTCCTCGCGCTCGCGCCCATCCTCACTCACCATTTTATCATAGGCGGTTAACCTTGCTTTTGATTTAGCATGACGTCCTTTTGGCGACATCCTCACCCATTCCAGCTCGCGTTGTAATGTTTTTTGTCTCTTACTTTCTGTTTTCTCTTCCTGAGCAAGACGATTTGATTTCTGTTCCAACCAGGAAGAATAATTTCCTTTCCAAGGAATACCTTCTCCACGGTCAAGCTCCAGAATCCATCCGGCAACATTATCGAGGAAATATCGATCGTGAGTGACTGCAATAACAGTTCCTTTGTATTGCTTTAAATGTTGTTCGAGCCAAAGTACAGACTCAGCATCAAGGTGATTCGTAGGCTCATCAAGCAACAGAATTTCCGGCTCTTGCAACAGAAGACGGCATAAAGCAATTCTGCGTTTCTCTCCTCCGGAAAGATTAGCAACCGAAGCTTCCGGATCAGGACAACGCAAGGCATCCATGGCAATTTCAATCTTATTGTCGATTTCCCATCCTTCACAAGCATCAATTGCATCCTGAACTTTTCCCTGACGATCGATGAGTTTCGTCATTTCATCATCGCTCATCGGCTCTGCGAATTTATTGTTGATCTCTTCAAATTCTTTCAGAAGATCAACAACCTTTTGCGCACCTTCCATGACAATTTCACGAGCGGTCTTGCCCGGATCCAAATCAGGCTCCTGTGAAAGGTAACCTACAGCATAGCCGGGAGAAAACACCACTTCACCCTGAAACGATTTTTCCAAGCCGGCAATGATTTTCATCAAGGTGGACTTTCCGGCTCCGTTCAATCCAAGGATTCCGATTTTAGCTCCGTAGTAGAAGGATAAATAGATGTTTTTTAAAACCTGCTTTCCCGGCGAGAAAGTCTTGCTGACTCCCACCATCGAAAATATAACTTTCTTATCGTCTGACATGAATTCTTTATTTGATGTTTTTAAATTTTGAAGGAGCCAGTTCAGGATATTAGTTCAAATACTTGATTTTCAAATAATTAACAAATATCCTTAGGCTAGCATGCATCCAGCAACTACAAGCTTTTGTTGAAGGCAAATTTCGCAAAAATGTTCAATAAATCAGCATCGAATTGATTGAAAACTAATATCCTTTTAATCTTCTCACTCGCAACAAAAAGTCCAAATTTCATTATTACTAAGGATTATTGATCCCCGAACAAAATCGACCATGAAAATCTTAAAATTGAGCCTTCTTTTTCTTCTCTGTTTTATTATGAACAGCTCCGCTCAAAATTCCGCCAAACTGAATTTTGATTTACAGAAAAAGCTTGCAAACGCAAGGCATGCTGATTACGAAATCGCACTTTTTGTGAAAGGAAATATCGAAGACATTCGCAGGGAGACAGAATCATTGGGCGGTTTTTTTAAATATGCCGCTGGAGATATTGCAGCGATCCGAATTTCGATTAGTAAAATACAACAATTGGCAAATGTTGGCTCCATTGTTCGAATCGAAAGTAATGATCTTCGATTGCAACCGATGAATGATCAGTTGGTGATAAAAAATCACGTGCAAGAAGTTCATTATGGATTCAATCTTCCGCAGGCGTATGATGGCAGCGGTGTAGTTGTCGGAATCATTGATGAAGGAATTGATTATACGCATCCTGATTTTCGTGATGAGTTCGGTCGGACACGTATAAAATACCTTTGGGATCAGTCACTGATTAATTTTGATCCCGCCACACAAGCTCAGCCCTATGGTTATGGTAAAGAATATATAGGCAATCAAATTGATACTTCCTCACAGCATTTTGATAGTCAATATAGTCATGGATCACACGTCGCAGGAATTGCATGTGGAGGTGGAATAGCATTGAATAACTACACAGGTGTTGCACCTAAGGCGAATATGATTATCGTAAAAATGAATCTTAACAGCCCGGACAATGAGTTTCTTTCCTCACTGGTTGATGCTGTCAAATATATTTTTGACCGTGCTGATGATCTGAATATGCCTGCCGTCATCAATATCAGTCTTGGAACTTATTATGGTTCACATGATGGAAAGGATATACAAGCACTTGCAATCGACAATCTGCTATCCGCTAAACCGGGACGGGTAATCGTTTGTTCAGCCGGTAATGCCGGAACCGCACCGCTCCACCTCGGCTATGATTTAGGACCTGACACTTCATTTACCTGGTTTCAATACAGCAGTCAGGGTATATACATGCAGTTATGGGGCGATTCAGGTAGCTTTCAGAATTCTCAGTTTAGTATTGGAATTGACAGGGTGAGCCCTTCACGAGAATTCCTCGGAGGCCTGCCATTCTCTTCCCTGCTAAGCAATCTCGGTGTAATGAAAACTGATACTGTTTATAAAGGCTCACAAAGATTAGGCATTGTGCAAAGTTTGGCTCAGTCATGGAACGGAAGTTTTTCGATGGAATACTTTATTACACCCGATTCAATCCTAAACATAAGCCCGACAGATACCAGCCGGTACTTCTGGAGGCTAATGACGAAAGGCAGCGGACACATGGACAACTGGAGTTTAGATATGGTATTTGACAATCTGCCTGATTCCATCTCCTACCCTTTCATAAAAAAATATAAAAAGCCCGACAATGATCAAACCATCGTAAGCTCATTTACCTGCAGCGACAAGGTTATAACAGTCGGAAGCTATATAAACAGAAATTTTTATACGAATGCTAATTTTTCCATCACCAGGGATACATCCTTACACGTAGGAGAACTTTCAGGCTTTTCAAGCCGAGGACCTACGCGTGATGGAAGAATTAAACCTGATATCACAGCTACGGGAGAATGGGTTCTTTCGTGTGCAAGACAGGATGAACTAAATATTCTCGCTGCGACAGAACCAGAAAAAGTGGCAGCAGGTAAAAAACATAAGCGAAGCAGCGGAACATCCATGTCCTCTCCTACTGTAGCAGGAATTGCAGCTCTTTATCTGCAAAAAAATCCTAATGCAACCTACCAGGAAGTAAAGTCAGCAATTATTAATTGTGCTGATCACGATGCATTCACCGGAAATAATTTACCTGACAACAAATGGGGCTACGGGAAAGTCAATGCTTACAGTGTCGTGAAGGGCTGCACAGTTGGATTGGATGATATCGAGAACTCAAACGGATTCGAATTGGCAAATTTCCCGAATCCATTCCAGGGTCAAACGATAATCGAATACGATTTTAGCTCTCTTGTGAAATATCACTCTGCCTCCATCCAGATATATGATGCTTTTGGAAGATCCATTCGTGAGTTCATTCTGGCAAACAGATCAAATCATGTTCTCCTCGATGCCAATGGATTGTCTGCCGGAATTTATACTTATTCACTTATCATCGACGGACAGCGAAGCAAAACAAGCCGGATGATCGTTTATTAAAGATAAATTTGTTTGAATTGAAGAAGACGGACAATGTTCCGTCTTTTTTTTATCTCAGGAATTACGATACATTTGTCAGGTTAAAACATTTTCTGTGGCAACTCAAATAAAGGATTATTTATCACTCGTTAAATTCAGTCATACAATTTTTGCGATGCCTTTCGCAGTAATTGGATTTATGCTGGGTGTCTCTCAACCGGAACAAAAATTTGACGGTTTTTTATTCATCCTTGTATTACTATGCATGGTCTTCGCCAGAACTGCAGCCATGGCATTTAATCGCTGGGCCGACAGACATTACGATATGAAAAATGACCGCACAAAGGTCAGAGAAATTCCAAGCGGAGTCATTTCGTCTTCGGCAGCGGCCATGTTAGTGATACTAAGTTCTGTAGCTTTTATTGGAACAACCTGGTTCATAAACAGCATTTGTTTCGCCCTCTCCCCCATTGCTTTAATTGTCGTTCTGGGATATTCATTCACAAAGAGATTTACCTGGCTTTGCCATCTGGTTTTAGGAATAGGATTATCACTTGCTCCTATTGGAGCATACCTTGCTGTCACCGGTGAATTTGACTGGATACCAATTTTATTTTCCATGACAGTCCTGACATGGGTAACAGGATTCGATATTATTTATGCTTTACAGGATGAAGAATTTGATAAATCCGTAGAACTATATTCAATGCCATCTATTTTCGGAAAGAAGAAAGCGTTGAATACATCATTTTTTTTTCACTTGATGTCCATAGCTTTTTTAGCCCTGGCAGGAAGTCTTGCTGGCTTTGGATTTACCTATTGGGCCGGCTTTGCAATCTTTTCATCATTGCTCATCTATCAACACACCTTAGTTAAGGCGAACGATCTGACAAAAGTTAACATCGCCTTTTTTACAACGAATGGAATAGCCAGTCTGGTCTTTGCGGCATTTGTTGTTACCGAACTGATCATCCAGTAATACTATCCGGAAAATTAAGGCTTCGCTACCTGCAAATTATTATTCAGGTTATTTTCAATCAATGAAAAATCGGCCGACTCAACATGATTATCCCCGTTGAGATCAGCTATATGATAGCTAAAGATATATTGCCCAATGTAATTTTGCAGCTGCGTTAAATCTGCAAAATCAACAAGTCCATTTCGGTCTATATCACCACTCCATACTGCAAAGCGGCCATCACCCATATCGCAAAGATTATTTCCGTAAGCACTGCCGGCGTTCATAGTGAAATCATATGAAATAGTTGTTGAATTCATGAATACAGATGATGCACTCCATGTTTCCAATGAATTTCTGTGTTCTAAAACGAGATAATATAAATTTGAAAAAATGGCAGGCGGGAAAATAAATTCCGCATTCCCGGCTGTATCAAAAATGGCAGTATCAGAATATAGAATATTGAATGGCTCAGTATCGTTGGCAAGATTCAATATTAAAGTGTCACAGTTTCCTGCACTCAGATTCTCCACAAGCCTTCCCCCTGCTCTGTAAAAACCCTGGATGAATGCTTTTATATTTATGCTGACATCCGATGCACAGGATGTAACCGCAACTGTATCCGAATAAAGGGTGCAGCCATTCAGGGAATAGCTAAAAGAAAAATTGCCCGCACCCGAGACAGGTAGAGTTGATGCGTTGACAGCACCCGGCTGCCAAACAATAGTTGAATTATGTGGTACAAACCGAATTCCTTCCGGGCTTGCTACACTCCATGAAGTTTTATTCCGGCCGGAGACTGCAATACCGACACTTCCGTTAGCATTCTCAATTCCCATTGTATTTGTTCCGGCGCTGACTGTGCTTGTGAAAATTTCAATGATATCAGTTCCCTCATTCAATTCAATCCTTCCACTTACTACAGCTGTTGATCCATATCGGTTAACATTATTATAGCTCACAATTAATTTTCGATTGGGAGCAACACCTGTAGTTAGATAAGTTATTGTTCCTCCGGCTGCGGGATTCAAATCCGTCCAGGCAAAAGCAATCAGGTTATTTGGAGTGGTGGCATCAGGTATTAATTGAGGTGTATAGGTCCCGCCTAATGCGGCAGAGTTAAACCCGATTAATCCATTCGAACCTATATAAAACTGAGAATAAGAATTACCAAAGAAATTGAAAGTGAATCCGACAGGCAATGCAGCAGTTACATCATCATCTGTAAGTGTTACGACTATATCAGCACCGGGAGTATACGTTTGAAACGGAATCGCACTAACCAGATAAGTATTGGGGACTACATTGGCTCCACTTAGAAGCAAAGGGCTTCCTGGACAAGCCTGGAGTGGGCCATCTGCCAATATTGATGGCGGTGTGCCAAGGGTTGATTGAACAAGAATTGATTTGGCAACGGCATTTTTCCCCACGACTGAGATTGTATTATTTCTTGCTCTTACAGAAAACCAATAAGTATTACCCGGTGTAAGCCCTGAAACAAAATATTGAGTTCCGCTAAGGTTTGCTCCTGCAACGTTCCATACTCCCGCAAGCTGATCAAGCTGCATGACATCGTAGTGAGTTGCATTCGCTACTGAATTCCAGGATACACTTATTTGTCCTGATACACATCCCGGATTCAGTGCAAGATTTAAGGGTGAACCAAGAATACTGAACAATGAATCACTTACATCAGATAATGCCCCACCAGTTATTCTTATCAGAGCCTGACTCGTCACAAGAGAAGGCACTATCCAGCTGTATTGGTAAGTAGATGAACTTATAGAACTCGAAATCGTTGTCCAAGTAGAGCCATTATTCAAACTATACTGCAAGGTTTGATTTCCTGTAAGACCAAGATGATCCCAATAAATCACTTCGGTTGAAGTTGGTGCAAATATTTCTCTGCCATTTGGGTAAGTGATTTCGATATACGCAGATTCAATTTCCCACGTGATCGAATAAACCTGTTTAGCACCTACAGGTACAGAATAACCGGTAACATTAAGAGTATAAATTCCACCGGAAGGGTCATCAAGGGTTACTTGCTCAATATTATTGAGATGATCGACTAAACGGATTGCGTTATTGCCAGGCAAAGCAGCATCAAGTACCCATGGATTCCACGAAGTACTCGCCGGATCTGTCAAGGTGAGATCAAGGTCATTTACCAATGCAGGATTTGAATTGGCAGCTCCGGCAGGGTCTGTCCAGCTTATCAACACTTTCAATCGCTTAGCATTAGCCGGAACAGAAATGGAAAATGAATTTGATGCTCCATTACTTAGACTATCGATTCTATATCGATTGTTTTCTAATGCTCGCACAGCTTGTACTCCATTTATCCTCCCAAAACCAAATCTGTAGTCCGGACCCGGGTTACCCAAATCTTTCGCTGTATTACAAGCAATTGCTTTCATTAATGACGCAGGTGGAGAATTGTATCCATTCAATTGCCTATAGCGTTGAACAAGTTGAGCAATGGTTCCTGTAACACCTGGTGTTGCCATTGAAGTGCCGGAATAACCTCCCGTATAGGTATCGTAAGGCAAAGTAGAATATACATTGGTTCCCATTCCGCATATCTCCGGCTTCAGGCGACCATCTGCCACAGGTCCACAACTGCTCGAAGCACTCAGGACATCAGAGCTGGTAACATTAGCAACAACCAAGATATTCTTGGCTGCTTTTCCTGTGGTGGTGCCCCAACCACTTGTACAAATGCTTTGGGAGTTTCCCGAAGAATGACAGTGAACCAAAGTAGGATTATTCTGAACATTAATATCCTGTTCTCTGCTGCTGGTATTATACGGATCCTTGTTTGTACAATTTACAAATCCATCACCATAGCCCCAGGAATTCTGCGTCATTGTTATGCCGTATGTACTAATTGCACTTGCAACTTCAGTATTAATGTCGCCATTATAATCATAGGAATATATTCTTGCTTTAGGTGCCATACCTCTTGCAAATGGATCTAACAATCCCGCACCTGCCATCGTTCCGGCAACATGTGTTCCATGATCAGTTGAAAGATATGGCTCTGCCAATACGAGACGACCTGTAAAATCCAGATGCGGACCGACTGTTCCTCCATCCCAAATTCCGATTTTCACACTATCACCTGTCAGGTTTCTTAAACCGTCATTCAGGACATTTGATCGGTGTAAATTTTTACCGGGAAGATTATCATCCTGAGGGGGTGGAGAAACAGTCTCCATCCATTGCAACCAAGGCTGGCGTACAAGCTCAGATAATTTATCTTGACTCACCCTGATAGTGATAGTTCTGAATTGCTTTTTGGATGTAATGATAAAAGCATTTATTTTTTGTAATTCTTCCGCCAATAATTCCGGTGAGATCCAATCGAATAAAACGACATTAACGTCGACTGTTCCTGTGCTCATTACGGCCCATGCTGGAATCTCATCTCGCAAAAGACCCTGGTCCATCTTAAAGCGATCTTCCAAAACAAAGATTGACCGTATGCCGGAAGATTTAAGAAAAGTAAATTGATCGAAAGCACTAATTTTTGCAGCGTAAGCATTTCCTGTCAGGTAATCCAGCAGGACGATTCCTCGCTCTCGTAGAGCCTTCTTGCTATTCTCATCCGGAAGACTGGCAAATTGAATGACTACATATGCTTCACCCAAAAATATTTTTGGCAAATTCATTTTACTATTAATATATGAATCGATGTTGGGCGCAGGAGAATATGTTCCTCCTTTAAATTTCAGCACATACTTGTTTTCATCTTGCCCGAATAAACTAACCGCACTTAATAGAAAAAAGGACAGAGCAAAAACGAAAACCGAGCCAGAAGAGCAGATGGTTTTATAGCAAGAATTTAATACGGATAAAAACTTTTTCATAACATGATGTACGGTAAATAAGATTTATGGTTTAATGACTACAATACCCCCAGTTGCTTTATTTTCGAGAATAGAATAATCGGCAGCCTCAACAATATTGTCACCTGTTAAATCTGCAGGGTAATACCCGGTCAGAAAAGATTGCATTGAACTTTCAGTCAAAGCTACATCAGCCATATTCACAACCCCATCCTGGTTTACATCCCCGCTGTGCATGGCATACTTTCCACCACCGACGCTGAGTTGATTGGAGCCGAATGCTTTCCCGGAAGCATTTGTAAAATCATAACTTATATTCTGCAGATAAAAAGATACAGAGTCAGAACTCCAGATCTCCAGTGCATTCCTATGCTTTACAACTATGTAGTAGTACTCATTTAATCCGGCTCCTGTAAAAACAAAATTCCCGATGCCATTTATATTCATGGTTCCTTTGGCTGAATATAGAATTGAATGGGGAAAAGCAGGGTCAGCAAGACCTACTTCAATCGTATCACATACGGATCCACCGAGAACAGAAACCATGCTACCTGCTCCACGATAATATCCTTCAATCAATACTGTCAAATTCAATCCTAAATACGGCACGCCAACAGAAAATGCAGCCGAACTAAATACAGTTCCACACGGCCCGACGACTTCTATTAAACCACTGCTTGCTCCCACAGGAACTGTAGCTGTTATTTGTGATGGGTTATTAATTACGAAGCCTGCTGCAATCCCATTAAACAAAACGGAATTTGTACCGCTGAAATCTCCACCGGAAATAATAACACTTGTTCCGGCACCACCACTACCCGGACTAAATCCGGAAAACATTACTGGTGCAAGCTGAGTAATAACAATTGAGTTAGAGACACTTTCACAGCTGCCGGGAAGGCTGGCGGGGAAATTAATGGCCCATGAATCAATGGTGCCGACATCGACTCCTGCCCTATCATATACCCATAGCTTCCAGTTACCATTTGGATTTATGCTTCCTCCTCCAATTCCAGAGAAGGTAGTTATAGTAGTCTGAACACATACATTGAACAAACTGGTCCATGGCTTATAGGTACCGGTATACGGAGCTCCGGTTGCAGGTATCTGTATTGACCCGGCATCTGAAAAAACTGTGTTCACATAATTATTGTCTGATCCGCCTACACGATTACTTAGCCCGAGAATTTTACCATCGGGAGACTCCAACATAATTACGAGGTCTCCCAAATAAGTATGTGTGACACTAAATTGAACAGAAATTCCTGTACTATTTATTAATGTGGAATAACCGCTTACATTTATTGTATTCGAGGCTCCTGTGCAACTGTTATCAGGAATGGTAACAGAACTATTATTGCTAAATGACTGAGCATTCATTGACGCAAATGATGATATCACATCATAAGTTCCTGCAGTGCTTGCATTGTATAATGAAGCAGTTTGTCCAGATATGTCAATTGTGTTTTTTCTCCATTGATAATGTTCACCGGAAACAGGACTAAAGGATAAATCCACATCAGCTCCAGGACATAAATCAACAGGTCCGGAAGCAGAAAGAACTACAGGAGAAGGCGCAGCAATAACTGTTAAGGATAGACTGGAAGCATTACCAGTTCCGCATGAATTCACACCCGCTGCAAGGATATTTCCTGAAACAGATGAACCCGAAAAAGAAACAGTAATAGTATTTGTCCCGGCACCGGAAGCAATTGTTGCTCCCGAAGGAAGTATCCATGAATATGAAGAAGCATTTGGAATACTTGGAACTGTGTAGACATTCCCAACTGAAGATTGACACACAGCAAGCGGACCTGAAATGCTTCCTGCAGACGAGGGAAGAGGATTAACAGTGATTGCGAATGGCGCTGATATAGCTCCGCTACCACATGCAGAATTAGTTCCTGCAACATAGAAATTTCCGGAAGCGGCGTTGGATGCAAAGCTTACCGTAATTGAATTTGTATTTGCTCCGGCAGTAATCGATGCGTTTGAAGGCAAAGTCCAGTTGTAGCCTGTTGCATTTGAAATCGGAGCTACTGAATAAATCACACCACTTTGGTTCTGACAGACAACAGCCATCCCACTAATTGCAGAAGGTGTGCCCGGAGCGTCAGCTATTGTAATAGCTGATCCGTTATCCGAACCATTCACAACAGGATTGGTACTCACTACTCTGATTCTGTATGTAGAACCCGACGCAGTTCCACCGGGTATCGTGGCTGAAATGGTTCCCGAACTTACTGTTGTATTTATAAGACTTCCAATATTAGTCACTCCACTTGCAAATGATCCTGCTGAATTTGAAAGTTGAGCAATATAATTATTTCCTGAATTTGGAATTCCATTTGCTGAAAAGCCAACGCTCAGCGTTGCGCCTGCACATAGACTATTAGATGCTAAAGGATCCGTGGAAATGCTTGTTAACACTCCCGATCCTGCAACAATAGCAAAATTCACATTTGATATATCGAAAAAGACGTTGCCTACTGCTTCGACTTTAATTCGGTTTTTAGTTCCCGGGATATTTGGAATCGAAACGAGTTGACTCCCATCATTTGTCGTGTTGGCAGCTAGGGTATAAGGAAAAGTATAACCACTGTCCACCGAAAGTAAAATATTTACATTGGCACAACTGATGGGTGAAGCAGTTGTGGAACTTACATTCCATGTTACTGTTTGAGATGTCAGCCCTGTCCAACTCACATTGGTATTTGGCGAAGTAACGGCAAAAGCAGCTCCTGTGTTAATCACTGTCAATACAACATCCGTATTATTATTCCCGACACCTCCCCCATTCAATCTGTTATCACGAGCTGTGAATTTAAAATTTAGAGTCCTTGCATAGGATGGAAGTATCTCTCCTAATGTTTGTTGATTACGAACCAAATCCTCTATTCGTGGAAATGTTCGTGCCGGATTAGTGGTTGGAGTAAATACACGAAAAATCGGTGCATTCCCGGATGGTGAATTTGGCGCTCCGGCAGTTCCAAGGTCGTACTCCTCCCATAGATAAGTCAGCGGATCACTGTCAGGATCTGTTGCGGAACCGACAAGTGTGAATGGCGTCAGATATGGAATGGTATAATTCCCTCCTGCATTTACACTAGGCGGGTTATTTCCTGTGCTTGTTTGAACATCACAGTTGTCACCACTGCTTGTTGTGATGAAAACCTGAATCTGATCGTAACTCTTAGAATGAAAAATGGGATCACTGTGAGGCTGTATATCATCTGCACCGCAAATTCCTGCATAGGCCATGATGGTAGTACCGCTACCCGGCTCATATGCAGCTGTGCTTGCGCGGTTAGCTGTGCAGCTTCCGGTAATACTATTAAATGTATGGCTTCCTCCAAACTGATGCCCCATTTCATGGGCAACATAATCGATATCAAAATTATCTCCAACCGGCGAGGCAGAGCCTGTAACTCCTCCTGCTTTTAAACTGCCACAAACACATCCCAGATAAGCAACACCACCACCACCTGTACTGAATACATGCCCGATGTCATAGCTAGCTGAACCGATTACCGAATTAATATTTGCAATATTTTCTCCCAACATAGTACTCCCACTGTTGTTAGTGTAAGGATCAGTTCCCGAATCTATATAGATAAGAAGATTTGTATTTGCTATTAATGTAAGCTTTACTGCAACTTCAAGCTCATACACTCCTGTAACACGATTCACACTTGTGACCATGGCAGACAATGCCCCGGAAACAGTTCCCCCATGAAAAGCAGTATACTCTCCAGTACAAGCTAATGCAAGGCGATATGTTTTCAATTGTGAACCGGATGTTCGCAGGTGTGCTCCGGATCCCGGCAAGGATGACCTATGTTCGGACTCAGCATCAGCAAAATAACATTCGAATGAAGAGCGTTTTCGTGAATCTCTTTTATTATAACAGATATAATCGTTTACGTTTCCTTGAGAGTAAGGCTCAATAAAATACCAACCACTTGGTGACATAACCATGGAATGAAATCCCCATTCGGTAATATCCAGTCTGGCAGTCATTGCCGGATTGCGGATACTTTGTCCGCTGAATGTTTTTATATATGGATAACTGGCAGCCAGGTCAGGATGCATTACCGGGCTTTCAAGAATTTTAAATGATTCTATACTTCCATCCGGCATAGGGAGTGCAATTACAAGCTCCCTTGAATCAGCATCGACCGAAAATTCCATTGGCGCAGTTAAGAGCTGAGATTTTATCTTCACAAAATCCACTCTCAAGGGCCTGAAAACTTCAGGTGTGTATTCACGCTCTTTCACAGTTTCCAGTGAGGCAGCTGGTATATCATTCCATAAAGAAGAAGATTTTTCCTGCGAAAAGGCAGATCCAGAACAAAGAAATAATAAAACAAATAGTAATAAGGAGTATTGTATTCTCATCACAAACGAAGGAATTTATATTTTAGGTAAAACAATAATGCTGCTTACTTTCCTTCATTTACAATTAACATTCTGATTTATGCAGACAAATCAGAAAATTGAGGGGTGAATATAGAATGAAGTGAACCTGCTAAAGATACAAAAAAAAGACTATATCTGACAGTAAAAACTGGTCTTTTAGCTCCTAAAAGGATGGCCTTGGTAAACAGTTGAAAATACGCGGTAAATTTGGGTAGATCAATAAAATGGATCAAAGATTATATGCAAAAGAAAAGCATTCTGCAGATTCTATTCATTTATTAAAATACCTAAATCATAGATCAACTTATCTACTTCCACAGAATCTGTTCCATCATAATAACCTCTGATTCTTCGTTGAGGGTCGACCAAAGCAAAAAACTGTGTGTGAACAAAATCCTCAGGGCCTCCATTTCCTTCCGAAACAGTAACAAGATATGACTCCCGCGCCATCTTGTAAATATCTCGTTTGTCACCTGTAACAAAATGCCAGATGGCAGGATTGGCGTCATGCATTTCGGCATAATCGGCCAGAACTGAGACAGAATCTTCTTCAGGCTTTACAGTATGAGAAAGGAAACGAATCTTATCATTCGAAGAGAATTTTTTGTAGACTCTTTCCATTTGGCTACCCATAATAGGACAAATACCTTCACATTTCGCAAAGAAAAAATCAGTGATGTAAATCTTATTTTTAAAATCATCCTGTGTTACCTGTTTACCTGTCTGATCAACAAATGAAAAGTCGGAAATAAAATGACCTTTTCCGTCTTCGCCTTCCGGCCCGAAGACGGGCAATATTATTTTATCCTTCGTCTCCGGATTGGAAATTCGATATCCCCAATACATAAAACCAAGTGCGATGAATCCAACAATTAGAAATCGAAAAAAAACTGAACGGAATATCATCATGGTCTTTGGGTAATTGTTTGAAATTTGTTTTTGCAACCGGAACTGCAGAATCCATATATCTTATTCTCTATGCGAATTGTGTCTGCAATTCCATCTTTTAGATTCATTCCACAAATTGTATCTGTCTCAGATACGAGTTCTTCAACCTTTACATTTGCTAATGACGCACCGGTTTTCATTTTTTCAAAAGGAACACTTTTATATTCAGGCGTTTTGCCCTGCTCTCCGCAAGAGTAAAACAAAGAAGCAAACAATAACACTGAAACTAATCCAACTTTAAAAATGCTCCTGCTAATTATAATCTGATCCATCCTTCAATTATTTTTTTTTGCAAAGATGAGTTAATAAAATTGATTGAACGAATGGCTTCATCTAATATCCAGAAATAACTATTGAAATCAAGATCATTTCGCATTACATTATTTCCCTCAGATAGAACCTATTAATGAAATAGGTCATTAGACAAAACGAAACAGTTAAAAGCAGATTGCTCAATAAATTCATTAAAATAAAATAAATCTTGCAGAAAAAGCCTTAAAATAAACCGTGAAAAATATTATATTTGTAAGCTTTCAATATCTTTTGAAAGTGTAATTTTCTAATATGAAGGATCCCCAGACTACTCCGATAAAAAGCGAAGTCGAATACGAAGATTTCAAGGCCGAAGTATTAAATGATTTTCGTATTGCGAACGAAAGTCGACAAGCAAGCCTTCTTGGAAGAAAAGAAGTTTTGACAGGGAAAGCCAAATTTGGAATTTTCGGGGATGGAAAAGAATTGGCACAAATCGCCATGGCCAAGCAATTTAAAGCAGGGGATTTTAGAGCAGGATATTATCGCGATCAGACATTCATGTTTGCTATTGGCGAATCTGATATAGAAAAGTTTTTTGCCCAGCTTTATGCAAACCCGGATATTGATGCTGAACCATCGTCCGCAGGCCGGTCAATGAATGGTCACTTTTCCACACGTCTTCTCAATGAGGATGGCTCCTGGAAAGAATTAAGCAGACTTAAAAATTCCTCATCAGATATTTCACCTACAGCCGGTCAAATGCCGCGTCTTGTCGGCTTGGCATGGGCCTCGAAATTATTCCGCAACAATGAAGCCTTGCATTCACTGACAAACTTTTCTGACAAAGGAAACGAAGTTGCGTTCGGAACTATCGGAGATGCAAGTACATCTGAGGGAGTCTTCTATGAAGCCATAAATGCTGCAGGAGTATTACAAATACCAATGGCTATCTCTGTATGGGACGACGGATATGGAATTTCTGTGCCGGCGAAATATCAAACGACCAAGCAAAATATTTCCGAGATCCTGAAAGGATTTGAACAGAATGAAAAAGGAAAAGGATTTCTCATTCTTCGCGCAAAGGGCTGGGATTATCCGGGTCTATGTCAGATGTATGCAGAAGGAATCAAAACCTGCCGGGATGAGCATGTCCCTGTATTATTTCATATTCGTGAAATGACTCAGCCACAAGGACATTCTACATCAGGTTCTCATGAACGTTATAAAACGGAAGATCGATTAACATGGGAAGCTGAATATGATTGCATTCAAAAAATGAGAGAATGGATGATTCAATCAGCCATTGCTACAGCTGAAGAATGTGATAAGATTGAAGCTGAATCAAAAGTTAAAGTAAAGACGGCTCAAAAAAAGGCATGGACTGAATTCATGAATCCGATCAAATCGGAAATTCGCGAACTCACCGCTATCCTTGAAAAATTTGCAGTGGCAAGTCCGTCTTCAGAAGAAATCAATCAAACAAAAAACGAATTACTTACTTCATTGGATCCTGCAAGAAAAGAATTGCTGGTCGCTACGCATAAAATATTGCTCCTGACGCGTCATGAAAATTCTGCGCAAAGAGATGCGTTGCTTGAATGGTCCAACTCGTATAAAACAATAAATTCGGAACGCTACAATTCACTATTGCATTCCGACACTTCAGAATCACCATTAAAAATTACAGAAATTCCAATTCAATATCCTGAGGAAGCTCAGTGGATGGACGGACGTGAAGTTTTACAGGCAAATTTTGATGCACTCTTCACAAAAGATGCACGACTGGTTGCATTTGGTGAGGATCTTGGAAAAATTGGCGATGTCAATCAAGGCTTTGCCGGCCTGCAAGCAAAATTTGGAGAAATACGAATAACTGACACCGGAATCCGGGAAGCTACTATCGCAGGACAAGGTATTGGATTGGCACTTAGAGGACTTCGTCCTATTGCGGAGATTCAATATCTTGATTATGTTTTGTATGCTTTACAAATTTTAAGCGATGATTTAGCAACACTTTCATACCGTACTAAAGGTGGTCAAAAGGCACCTGTTATTATTAGAACCCGAGGACATCGTCTCGAAGGAATTTGGCATAGTGGCTCTCCTATGGGAATGATTATTCATGCATTACGAGGAATTCATATTCTGGTACCTCGTGATATGACTCGTGCCGCAGGATTTTACAACACGCTGCTTGCAGGGGATGAACCGGGATTAGTCGTTGAATGCTTGAATGGCTATAGACTGAAAGAACAATTGCCTTCAAATCTTGGGGAGTTTAAATTGGCCTTAGGTAAACCGGAAATACTCAAATCAGGTACCGATTTGACGATTGTTACATATGGTTCTTGTATCCGAATAGTTGAAGAAGCGATTCCTCAACTTGAAAAAACAGGAATTTCAATAGAACTTATTGACATTCAAACACTTCTGCCATTTGACACTGAAAAAATGATTGTTCATTCGCTTCAAAAAACTAATAAATTATTGGTGTTAGACGAAGATGTTCCCGGAGGCGCAAGTGCGTTTATACTTCAGCAAATCCTTGAAGAACAAAACGGCTTCACATTTCTCGATGCCGCCCCGAAAACCTTAACAGCAAAGGCTCACCGTGCTGCGTACGGATCTGATGGTGATTATTTCTCAAAACCTAATGCTGAAGATGTTATAGAATCTGTGTATAACATGATGAACGAGTACAACCCTGAAAAATTTCCATCCTATAAATAACCTAATTCAGGACAATCATTACCTTTAGCATCGGATTTGAGACTTTGTTTTACAGAGAAAACATTTTATGACCGAACATATTACCGAAAAAGAATCTGCGTACAAGCATCTGGAAAAAATGAGCGTGTATGATTTACTTCACGCAATGAACCAGGAAGACAAAACAGTCCCTCTGGCAATATCTAAAGTGCTACACCGTATTGAGACCGTTGTAATTTTAATTTCCGAAAAATTAAAAAACGGCGGCCGTCTCTTTTATCTTGGTTCAGGGACAAGTGGTCGTCTGGGCGTTGTTGATGCATCCGAACTTCCCCCTACTTTTGGTCTTGAGGAAGGTAAAGTAATTGCAATTATTGCCGGTGGCGATTCAGCGATTCGTAAAGCCGTTGAATT